>Ga0209986_10002440_pt1 | contig 16996 bp, 9 predicted proteins | sample BlataG_FD_183168 | JGI IMG/M metagenome (GOLD analysis project Ga0209986, IMG submission 183168) | Deep subsurface microbial communities from Black Sea to uncover new lineages of life (NeLLi) - Black_00105 metaG (SPAdes) (version 2) | ecosystem: Environmental > Aquatic > Marine > Oceanic >...
AAGGCCAGTTCGTAGGCCTCCATTCGGGCTCGAAGCGACTCTTCCTGTGGGTGATTCTTCGCATGCCGTTGATTGAGGGATGCCAGCAGGTCGAGATTTCTGCGTTGGTGTTCGCTGGTAACACCTGTCGGTGGCGTCAGATCCAAAATTGGCGGGCCGGTTGGTCGTAGCGGTGTTCCCTGGTAGCGGGCCGGAAGAAACCCATTCGACCAGTTTGCGGCACCTCCCTGGGGATAGCTCAGCTCTGGCAGCACGATGAATCCTGGCAGGTTCTGGTTGATGCGGCCAAGGCCGTAGTTGATCCAACTGCCCAAGGCTGGGTCACCACCGAATCGGTTGCCACAGTTGAACTGGTACAACGCGGTGGGATGGTTCACGCTATCGACCTGACAGCCCCGATAGAAACAGATGTCGTCGGCAACCGTGGCGAGCGATTCCCAGTTTTCAGCCATGTCTGCACCACTTTGGCCGACGCGGCGGAAGCGAAACGGGCTTTTGACGTAATAGCGGCTGCCACTCTCCATCGCCGATTTCTCGGCTCCTTTCCGAGTAAACCTCTCAAGGTGGCGGCGGTCGAGCGCGGGCTTGGGGTCGAAGGTGTCGATGTGCGAAGGCCCACCCTCCATCATGAGAAAGATCACCTGCTTGGCGCGGGCGGGGTGATGCGGGCCGGTGGAGACGTCCGTTGCCGCCGAAGCCTCTTCCGCCATCAACGCAGTCAATGCAACACTTCCCAGGCTACTACCAAGGCTGTAGACGAAGTCGCGACGGGTGGGCGCATGCACAGTCTGGGGGGCAGCACAGGGAAAAGTTCGTAGCTTCGAGCGGGTTGGCATTTGGTGAAGCGGCTTTTGTCAGGGATGTGCGCAGTTGGTTAGTCGACGGTGATGAATTCGTTGCTGTTGAAAAGCACGAGGCAGACGCTGGCAAGTCCTCGGGTGCGGGCGTCACAATCGGCAGGTTGGAGGTCGGGTACGAAGTCGGCATGAGCCGGCAGTTTCTCGAAAAAGCTGACAACCTCGCCGGTCATCTCCTCGATAACCGTGCGTTGAATCTTGAGTGGCAGATGCTGGCGCGGATAGTTGGCCGTGGCGTCTGTTTTTGTGATGTCCCGCCAGTGTGCCAGGCAGGCAGCACGTTCCGGCGGGGTGGGGCTTCGGCTCAAAATCCGCTCAAAGCAGTGATCGACGGTCTGCTCGTCCTTCACAGTAGTCGCGAGCAGATCGGCCGCGAGTGCCAGTGAGCGAGCAAGCGTGTTTTGGCCATTCAACAGGCTGAACACCTGCGGGGTGACGGTGCTGGTATCGCGGCGTTCACAGGAAAAGTCAGGGCCGGGTTTATTGAAGACCTCGAGCATAGGGTCAGACAGCCCGCGTAGCTTGAGCGCGTAGAGCGACCGACGGTGCCGCTGCTCTGGGAGTGGATTCGGTGTCCAGGCGGCGGCCACCGAGCCCATTACCGTTCGCGGTTGGAAGGCAACCTCAATGTTTATTTCAGGCCGGTTGGGAATGCCTCCAACTTTTCGACTGAGTTCACCGCTGGCGACCAACATGGCGTCACGCAGTTCCTCTGCCGAGAGCCTGCGGGAGCGGAAGGCTGCGTGGTGAATGCCGTTAGGGTCAAGTGCTGCGAGCTGACGTGGATTGGGATGGTGGCTGCTGCGACGGTATGCGGCACTGGCGAGAATCTCGCGATGGATGGTCTTCAGTGACCAGTTCGACTCAATCAGCCGTGCTGCAAGCCAGTCGAGCAGCGCAGGATGCGTGGGCTTTTTGCCGGTTGTTCCAAAGTTGTTGGGGTTCCCCGCTAATGGTTCACCGAAATGCCAGAGCCAGAGCCGGTTCACAATCACCCTGGCAGTCAGTGGGTTGTCGGGGTGGCTGAGCCAGTCGGCGAAGGCCCGTCGTCGGCCGTCGGCAGTGGAGGGTATTTCGTTGCTGCCAATGTGGGCGGCTGAGAGCACGCCCGGGCTGACTGGCTGGGTTGGCGTGAACGGATCTCCACCTGCAAGGATGCAGGTTTCTTCGATTGTTCCGACCAGTTTGGCTGGAAGCCGCAGCGGTCGATAGACCTGTTTCAGGTTCGGAGTTGGACCGCTGTAGACGGCCAGGGCAAACGGTTCATAGCGGTCGAGCGACCAGCGTAGCCGTTCGATTCCCTTGCGAGCGGTCCGTGCCAGTTTCATCTCGGTTGTGGTAAGTCCGATATGCCGAGGCGGGAAACGGTCCTCAGAAATCTTCTGGGCCAGCATCTGGCGACGGGCTGAGGAAAACACCTCGCCTGCAGTTGCCTGCTTGCCAGCTTTTTTGACAGTTTCTTCCCAGGCAGTCCTGTCGCCCTCATGGTCGGTAAACCAGCTGGTGGCGGCGTCGAGTTGAAGCCTGTCGATACGAGACAGCTCTGTCTCATAGTCAGTGAGTTTGACGGTGAGATACTGACGTTCGGAGAACCCCTCAGTGTTTTCCCGAGCCAGGAACGGAGCGGCTCGTTCAGCCAACTGGGTTGTCGCAAAAACAGCCTGGATGGCGTAGTAGTCGCGGGTTGGTACGGGGTCAAATTTGTGGTCATGGCACCGGGCACAGCGGAGTGAATGGGCCAGAAAGGTCTCACCGACGCTGTTGGTGATGTCGTCAAGAAAGCGTTGCCGGGCAATCTTTGGGACTTCCATCCCCGTCAGTTCCCAGGGGCCCATCCGCAGAAACCCGGTCGCGATGATGCTTTCCGGGTCGTCTGGATGAAGTTCGTCCCCGGCGATCTGCTCGCGCACAAATAGGTCAAAGGGCTTGTCGTCATTGAACGCCCTCACGACATAGTCGCGATATCGCCAGGCATTGCCCCGCTCGTAGTCATTGGCAAAACCTGCAGAGTCGGCATAGCGAACCACGTCGAGCCAATGCTGGGCCATCCGCTCGCCATAGTGCGGGCTCGCCAGCAGCCGCTCGATGACCGCTGTAGCGGCGGCCTCATCGTTCCGGGGGTCGAGCAAAAATGCCTGTACTTCGGTGGGTGTCGGTGGCAGCCCGATCAGATCAAAACTGAGCCGCCGGAGGAACGCGCGGCGGTCCGCTGGCGGCGCGACGGAGAGTTCGGACGGACGCCGAGCGTCAAGAAATGCATCGACCGGCGCACTGCTGGTGGAACCCGCTGGGACAACGGGCTTTTTGACAGGCTTGTAGGCCCAAAGGCTCGCCGGATCATACAACCGCTCGTCCCAATGAGGTGAAAGGCCGCTGGAGGTGGCGACCTGAACACCATCCTCTGCTGACCAGTCGGCCGCAAACCGTCGTTGAATCAACGCTATTCGCTCTTCGTCAGGCCAAGGAGCGCCCCCGGCCACCCAGTCTTTCAGCCAGTGAATTTCATCTTCCGAGAGTCGATCAGCTTCTTTCGGTGGCATCGCGGAAAAATCATCATCGTCCCGGCGGACTGCGCGGATCAGCGGGCTGGCGTCTGGAACACCAGGGATGACGGCAGGATGGCCGCTGTCAGCGGCCCGACTGATGCCGGTCGGCTCAGTCAGTACCAGGCTGCCTTCGACCCTTTCGGCCGTCTTCCCGTGGCAGGCACCACAACGCGCAGCCAGCAGTGGCCTGACGCGGCGAACAAAAAGTTGTTCGATTGGGCTGGCAGCCGCTTCATCGTTTGCTGGTTGAGCAGGATCGGTTGCCTGCAATGGAAACATGACCAACAAACTGATCGCCAGGCAGCACGTCTTTTGTTTTTGCTGTCGGTCCATCATCTGTAATCTGACCGTCTCAATAAACGACGAACACACCGCCCGTCGTGCTGATCATCAGCAACAAGCAGTATGTCAGTTAATTGCTGCCGTTACACGAAACCGGTCGGCCGGTCTCCGACGACCGCGGGCAGGCGGGATTCTTCTTAACTGCTACTGAGAGCTTCCCGAAGTTTTTGGAGGTGCTTCGGGACGGCGAGATATGGATCTTCAGCGGCCTCGTACTCGAGGGCAAGGAATCCCTGATAGCCGGCATTACGAAGCAATGCAATGACGCGGTGGGGATCGGCGGGTTCTGCCTCACCCCCCTTCTGTCGATGGACCTCTACCTTGTACTGAACATTCACCGCGTAGGGAGCGCAGCGGGCCAAATCATCATAGATTTCATTTGAGTGAAAGTTGCCAGTGTCCAGGCTTACCCCAAACCATTCGCTCTTCACAGCCCGGACAATCTCCAGCAACTGGTCGGCGGTGGTGACAAGTCCGCCATGGTTTTCGAGTCCGAGCATGACGCCCCGAGTGCCGGCGTAGGCGGCGCAGACTTCCAGCGACTCGATGCAGAGCCGCCGGGCTTCATGAGCAGTGAGTCCTCGCGGAACCGGACCGGCAAACACGCGAATGTGGGGAACGCCGAGAAGGGCTGCGCGGTCGATCCAGCGTTTCACATCGGCAATTTCACGGTCGCGGTCGGCTGCCTTGGCAAGGGCAAAGTTGTTGCCAACCGCCGTGCCACTGAGGCCGATTCCCCTGAGAAAAGCCTGACGACGAAGTGCCGGCAACCCCTCGTCGAGTATGGCAGGGTTGAAGAAATAGCTGGTCAACTCGGCAGCATCGAAACCAAGGTCGGCGGCAAGGGTGATAAAGCTCGACATTGAGAGGGCTCGGTCAGGTTCGGCTGGCTGTTGAACGTTGCCGCGCATCCAGCCAAAAAACTTTCGAAAACTGTACGCCGCCAGCGAGAGTTGCAGCCGTGGTGGGCCGGAACGGTTGAAGGGCTCAATGGCGGCCAGCTTGGGAGCCACAGCGACTGTGGTCGCACCAACAACCCTTCCAGCAATTGCCTGAAGGGATTGTCTTCGAGTGGTTTGCTGCTGAAAGGTCATCAATCGCTATGCTCCTGAACAGAGACTTCAAATTCTGGCAACCCGATCACTCAATTCAGACGCTAACAAAACTCTCCCCCGGGCTGCTAGGCGCAACCAGCCAGCCATGGCACCATGTTGAAAGTACCCGCGTGAATGATGGTTTACCTGGGGGAGAAAACAAAGTGTTTGAAAAGCATATCAGCTTATTTCTCTTGCTTAGCCTTGTCTGGCCGGTCTTGCCGCAGCTTTCGGCTGCTGAACGTCCCAATGTTGTGCTGATCATGGTCGACGACCTTGGTTTTGCTGACTTCGGCTGCTACGGCAGCGAGATCGACACGCCCAATGTTGATCGGCTTGCAGATGGCGGCATGAGAATGTCCGCGTTCTACAATACGGCAAAATGCCATTCGTCGCGGATCTGTCTGCTGACTGGGAAGTATCCCTTTCAGGCTGGAAATGAGGCCATGGATAAGGCGCTGACCATCGCCGAGGTGATGCAGCGAAACGGGTACTTCACTGCGATGGCCGGGAAGTGGCACCTTGATCAGGAGCCTACAGACCGTGGCTTCATGCGTTATTGGGGACACCTGTCCGGCGCGACCAACTGCTTTCAGGGAGATGCCACATTTCGACTCAATGGGGAAAAGTGGTCGGACTTCGCAGAAGACTTTTACACCACAGATGCCAATGTTGACTTCGCGATTCAATTTATCGATGAAGCGCTGGACTGCGGAAAGCCGTTCTTTCAATACATCGCCTTCAATGCCCCGCATTACCCACTACAGGCAAAGCAGAAAGACGTGCTGAAGTACGACGGTCGTTTTTCGTCTGGGTGGGACGAAATTCGTCGCCGACGGTACGCAAAGCAGTTGAGGCTTGGGCTGATTTCGAGCGAGCACGCACTCAGCCCACGTCCCGACTACATTCCGGCGTGGGAGGATTTGACAGCAGACGAAAGGCAGTGGGAAGAGGATCGCATGGAAGCCTTCGCTGCCATGGTGGATTGCGTGGATCAGAACATCGGTCGTTTGGTGGAGCACCTCAAGAATCGAAAGGCGTATGCAAATACACTGATTTTGTTGTGTTCGGATAACGGCGGCTGTCCATTCGATCGCACCCGTCGCAGAGAATTGAAGCCCTGGGACGCTCGGTCGTATTGGTGCTACGACGTTGGCTGGGCCCACGTCAGCAACACTCCATTTCGATGGTATAAGCAGAACCAGCATGAAGGTGGAATAGCTTCACCGCTTATTGCGCATTGGCCGGCCGGTCTGACGGGTGAGCAAGGGAGCATCAGTCACCAGCCAGGGCACCTCATTGATCTGCTGCCGACTTGTGTAGAGGTTACGGCATCGACGTATCCCAGCGAATATGCCGGCAAGCCGACGACGCCACTTCAGGGGCGGTCACTTGCTCCGATGCTCAGAGGTGAGCAGTCCGCAGGCCACGACTGGCTGTATTTTCAATTTGCCGATAACCGCGCGATTCGCAGGGGTGATTGGAAAGCTGTCACAGCCCGGGGTGGACGATGGGAATTGTTCAACCTTGCTGCCGACCGAACTGAGTTGGATGACTTGGCGGACAAAAAACCGGATCTGTTGGAAGAACTCAAACTGCTCTGGCACCGTGTCGCAGCGACAATCGATCATGCGCCACAGCGGCTGCGAAAACCGGTGAAGGATGACCTGCAGACGTTTCCGGCCCGGCAGATGACGCAGCGGAATGCCGGTCAGAAGTCGCGGAAGAATTGAGAAAAAAGACGTGAAAAAGAATGACGAGCGGGGACGGATGTCATTCGGCCTCGGGTACTGGCTGGGATTGAGTTGGGATTGAGGGGCAATGCCCCAAACCGCTGGAAACGGCCCGTAAACCCCCGAAGGACCAAAAAAACGGTGAAAATCGGCGTAAGCTTCAAGCAGGAATCATATTATAGAAGGAAAGCATTCATTCCTGTCGCCGCTGCGTCGGTCATTTCGGCCAAGGACGCTGAAAGCGGTTGGCAGAGTACGGGAAAATGCCATGCACAGTCGCCGTCGCTTCGTCATTCGCTCGCTGGGGGGCTCTCTCGCTTTGCCCCAACTGGTTTCCTTGGCAGGTGAGCCGCAGCCACCGGTGTTAGCGACCCGCGGAGGGGGTGTGGGGGCGGCCCGATTTGTCGCAATTGGAAACTTGCTTGGGTTCCAGCGGAACCAATTCTTTCCGGAGACAGAGGGGGAGCAATTCGAGGAGACGACGCTCCTCAAGCCGCTATCAGCCAATCGCGAGCGGCTCACCGTGCTGCGGGGGCTCGACCATGGCCTAAAGGGCGGGCATTTTGCGGTCCACACGTTCTTGTCAGGGGTACTGCATCACGAGTCAAGGCACCGGCCTGACGGAAACGTGACGATCGACCAGTTTATTGCTGATGAGATCGGACGAGAAACGCGATTTTCATCGCTGACCGTCGGTTCCGAGGGTGGAATTCATGGCGGCTGCCAGATTGCCTGGACCAAAGCGGGAGTACGGGTTCCACCGATCACTGGACCGGCAGAACTCTTTGAGAAACTTTTTGTGACTGAGTCGGCCCAAGACCGGCAGGCAGCGGCCCGGGCCAATACCGTGCAGGGATCGATCCTCGACACGGTGCAGGAAGAGGTGTCAGGATTGGCCCGGTCGATCAACGGCGCCGATCGCCATCGGCTCGACGATTATCTCACAGCGGTTCGTGACGTCGAGAAGCGGGTTCAGGCCCGCCGTCGCTGGCAGGACCAGCCCAAGCCTATCCCGGCGTTTGAGCGGCCGGCCGACCGCAACTTCGTCGATGACCTACCGCTGCTCTACGAACTGATTGCGCTTGCCCTCCAGACCGACTCGACACGGGTCGCGACTCTGGAAATTGGTGGCAGCTTTCTGCCGCAGCATCTCGGAATCGATAAGTCGTACCACAGCCTCTCGCATCATGGGAATGACGAGGAAACGATCAGCAATCTGATTACGTTGGAGACCTACCAACTCGAACAGTTCAATACGTTTGTCAGTCGCCTCGCTGGCATTCAGGATGGTGAAGGGACGCTGCTCGATTCGACCACGGTACTCTTTGGAAGCGGCATGGGGGATGGCAATCGGCACACCAACACCGATCTGCCGATTGTGCTTGCGGGCGGAGGGTTTGGTAGCGGGAAGTTCAAGCAGTTGCCGGCAGAGGGGCCGGGCAAAGTGCCGTTATGCAATCTGCTGCTCGGGATTGCCCACCGCATGGGGGTGCAGGCAGATAGCTTTGGCACCAGCACCGGGGTTTATGCTGGAGCTTGAGAATGAAGCCGCTTGCTCCAGTCCACAGCTGGCACGCTGTTGATTGTTGTGTCCGTCTGCTCCTTCTGTTGGCTGCCTGCCTGGGAGCCAGCAGGCTACCGGCCGCTGTGCCGGTTGCCGGTGAGGTCGTCGGGCGGTTTCTTGGGCAGTACTGTCATGACTGCCACAGCGGTGATGCGGCAGCAGCCGGCCGTGAGTTTGAGTCTTTTCGCCTGCCCCCGGACTCTGCCGAAGCACTGGCAACCCTTGACGATGTGCTGCTCCAGCTTGAACTCCGGCAGATGCCTCCGCCAGAGGCCGAGCAGCCGAGGCCAGCAGAGCGGCAGGCAATCGTTACAGCCCTGCGGCAAGGATTGGCTTCGGTCCGGGAGCGATTCGGCAAAGGAACCGTGCGCACTACGCTGCGGCGGCTTTCGTACCGCGAATATGAGAATACGCTGGCCACGCTCATGGACCGCCGGGTGGATACCCTCGGCCTGACGGCTGGCTTTCCGCGGGAACAGGCCGAGGAATCCTTTGACACGCTTGGGGACGGCCAGGTCACTTCCGGCTTTCTGCTTGACCGATTTTTTCAGGCCGCCGACCGGCTGGTGGAATTGCGGCTGGGCCTGCGTTCAGCAGTTGGAACCGCTGCGTCCGGTGGGAGGGCTGAGCCAACTACCTGGACATTCACCGACAACTTCCAGCAGTACGAGGAACTCACCGGCGCCCACAAGCGAGTTTTCAACTTCGAATCACTCTGCCTGTACGAACAACCCAACACCGACACCCGGCAGGGTGGCTATGCCCATATTGAAGATTTCCTCGAGGGAGTGCCGCTGTCGGGTCGCTATCGCATCGAGGCTCATGCCCAGGCTTGGCATCGCGACACTCATTACGACCCCACAATCTTTCGGATCGACTTCTCGGAGCCGTTTCAACTTGCGGTGGTGCCGGGCGATGTCACCAAGGGGCACATCCATTACCCACAGGCAGTCGAGCCGGTGCTTGGGACGGCGGTCGTTCCTGATGACGCGCCGGCTTGGCTGGTCTTTGACGTCTGGCTCGAGGCGGGGCAAACGCCGCGGTTCATCTTTCCCAACGGACCCTACGAGTCGCGGGCCTCGGTGATTGAGATCAACAAACGGTACAAAGACGAGTTCGATCCCCAGACCTATCGGTCGGGAGTGGTGCGGACCCATATCCTGCTTGAGGGCAAGCTGCCACACATTCGGATCGGTGAAGTGAAGATCACCGGGCCGTTGCCCGAAGCCGGTGGCAGTCGGGAAGAGCAGGCCGTCTTTGGGCCGTCCGGGTTTGTCGTTGACGACGCAACGAAACAGTTGCTCGGTTTTGCCGCACGGGCTTTTCGGCGGCCTATCAAGCCCGCTGAGGCCAGCCGCATTACCGCATTCTTTGATGCGGCGCGGCAGCGAGAAGGAGCGACAGCCAGGCAGGCGGCGCTCGATACCGTGAAGCTGATTCTCTGCTCGCCGGCATTCCTCTCGCTTGGAACGATCGGCGGTGGATCGCGGGACCAGCTCGATCCCTTCGAGCTAGCGGGTCGGCTGTCGTATGCGTGCTGGGGGCGGCCTCCGGATGAATCGCTGCTGGCAGCAGCCGCAGCCGGTGACCTCAGTGAACCGGCGGTTTTACGGCGAGAGGCCGAGCGACTACTGCAGGATGATCGGTCTGACGAATTCGTTGCGGCATTTCTTGATGGTTGGCTCAAGCTCCGCAAGATCGGCAGTCTTCCGCCGCCGCGGTCGGCTGCGCGGGAATATTACGCTGAAGATCTGCCGACATCCATGAAGCAGGAAGCCCGGCTTTTTTTCAGGCATTTGCTCGATTGCGACGGTCCGATCGACGCCCTCCTGAGTGCCGACTTTACCTTTGTCGATAAGAAGCTTGCACAGCTCTACGGCCTGCCGGAGCAGAAGACCCTGCGGCTGGCCGATGGGTTTGCGCGAGTAGCTCTGAAACCCGAATCACACCGCGGTGGCCTGCTCGGCATGGCGGCAGTTCTTACCGCCAGTGCCAACGGCGTCGAGACTTCGCCGGTGACCCGTGGCGTCTGGGTTTCCGAGGCCATCCTCGGGATTCGTCCGCCGCCACCGCCGCCGAATGTGCCCGCGATCGACGCCAATGTGGCGGGGGCGAGGACGATTCGTGAGAGGCTTGCCCTGCATAGCCAGGACACCAGTTGTGCTGGTTGCCATCGCAAAATTGACCCTCTTGGATACGGTCTGGAGCGATTTGACCCCATCGGGCGGCCGCGCAGCCGCTACCCAAAGGATCAAGGCGGTAAGGAGATCGACGCCTCGGGTGAGCTGCCTTCCGGTGAAGCCTATGCAGATTTCGAGGGCTTTCGCCAGGCACTGCATGATTGCTATCAGGGCCGGTTGACTCATACGTTGGTCGAGGAGTTGCTTACCTATGCTGCCGGCCGCCGGCCTGAGCGGGCGGATGAATTTGCCATCGCTGAGCTCAGCGATCGGCTTCGCGAGCAGAAGGCCGGGCTGCGGACGTTGGTACTTGAAACACTGACGAGCGACCTGCTTCAGCGGCCGTGACGGGTAGGTTGCATCATCTGTATGGGCCGAAGCTTGGCCCGCCCGATGCTGTTCGTCAGTGAGTCGACTGCAACTCGGCTCCCACTGCAATTATCAGAGATATGGCGACTGCCCTTTGCTGGCTGCTGAGAGTTCGACAAGCATGTCGGCCACAGCCTCACAGGTCGCATCAAACAAAGCCTTCCCCTTATCCGCGTTCGCCTGCCGGGGGTCTCCACAGCCGGTGTCGGGGTGCGATTGTGACCAGGGACGCGGTGTCCAGACACCCGGCTGCGCTATCTTGTCGATTGCAAATGGCACCCGCCGGCCGTCCCCTGCGTGCTTCATCTCCACGAGATCGCCCTGAAGAAACAGAACGAGCGAGGTCTCCAAGTCGCCGGCATGGTCGCCCGGATTGTCGAAGATTGCCTGGGTTGTTTCAGGGGAGAGTTGCCAGAAGTTGACAACAACGATGGTTGCTCCCGTTTCGAGCATCACATCGCGGACGAGTGGTGCAAAGGCATTTCCGCCATGTCCATTGAGAATGACCAGCCGGTCGATACCCTGACGGACAAGACTTGCAGCGACATCCCTCAGTACCGCCAACGCTGTTGTCGTCGAGAGGTGTATGGTGGCCACCTGATCTTGCTGCTGAGCATTGTTGCCAAATGGAATTGCCGGTAGGAGGATGGCTCTGGCGCCTTCGGCGACCGCACGCTCGACGGCTCCCTCGGCAATCGCGGTGGCCTCGATAACATCGGTTCCATGTGGCATGTGCCAGCCGTGGGCCTCGGTTGCGCCCCAGGGGAGGACTGCAACGTTCGGTCGGCTCTCAAGGAGTTGTCGGTAGTTCGCTTCGTGAAGGACGTGTGCGCGGGGACCAGACATGATCGGTTCTGTGAATGGTGGGGGTGCTCTGGACGGAAGCTGCATACTACCCCACGCGTGGCTGGAAATCGTCGCTGGAGCAGCCACCAGCCTGCAGCCGGTGAAAATTGGGAAGCATTGCCCCAAGGCCTCAGTATGCTAGGCCGGGAACTGTTTGTCGGGTCCGAGCATGAGGTGAAAAAATGGTGCGAACGAGAAGTTGGTGGCGGGTGGGGCTTGTGGGGCTGCTGGTGACCTGTGGAACGGTTGCGGCTGCTGCTGAACGGGAGTCACCGTTGCACTTCGCTGTGGCAGCCAAGGTCGGGGAGTTTCTGGGCGAACCGCTGTTTACACCGATGCAGCAGCTATGGCCAAACCGTGGTGGCTGGGGAGGGGTGCTCTCGGCTCCTGATGGAACGGTGCTGGCATTTCGGTCGCCTGGTGGCGGTGAGATCCGGCGCAGCCATGATGGCGGCCTGACCTGGGACGCGGCGACAGCGATTGATGGAAGCGGGGATGCCGCTCGGGCGAACGGAGGCAACGCGTTGGTGGATGAGACCACAGGGGAAGTGCTTTATGTCTGCCCACAGGATAAGTGGCTCTACCGTAGTGGTGATGCTGGCGCGACCTGGAGTCGTGAGGCAATTACAGTCGCACCAGACGGCTTTGGCCATCTGCCGGGCATTGAGGGGGCTGGTGCGATGCAGTGTGGGCTCACGCTGGCTTTTTCCGAGCATCGAGGGCGGCTTGTGAGCCCTGCCCGGATCATGGGGCCAAAGAATTCCAATAATGTTTCCTGGCGGCCGTACCACTATTCGACGGCGATCTACAGTGATGACCATGGCAAGACCTGGCAGGTGAGCAATCCATTTCCAGTTTTGGGAACGGGTGAAGCGGCGATAGCCGAACGCTCTGATGGGTCGCTGCTTTACAATTCGCGGGAGCACATGAGTCGAGGCAATCGATTTCTGGCGACGAGTTACGATGGAGGCCATCTCTGGGTTGATGCTCGCCGCAGCAGTGAACTGCCGGATGGTCCGCGCGGGACGTCGTATGGCCTGATGGGCGGCATGCTGCGGCTGCCGATTGCAGGTCGGGACATTCTTCTTTACAGCAGTTCCGACACTGATGCCGGTGCGATGCCGGCACAGACCGGTGCCTCCATCGCCGGTGGCCGTGAGAAAATCACGGTCTGGGCGAGCTTTGACGGCGGGCAGTCCTGGCCGGTGAAGCGGCTTATTTATGACGGCCCCAGCGGCTACTCCAATCTGGGTGTGGGCCGCAGCGGCACCCCGAGCGAAGGGCGTATCATCCTGATCTTTGAAGGCGGACCGAAGGGGAGCCATGCAGCCGTGCAGGTGGTCTCCTTCAACCTCGCCTGGTTGCTTGACGGTATCCCGCTCCCTGAGTGACCGGTTTCAGTTCCCGCTTGGCAGGTCGTTAATCAATGATGGGGTGTCCCAAAGGAGGCAGGCGAGGTTTGATTTCGGTAGGCTGACTGTTGCAGAAGTGAGACCGCTGCTCGGGTGAACCAAGTGACTTGCAGCTTGAGGAGGAAAGTGTGATGTCGAATTTGGCGGTGACAATGCGACCGAACCGATCATGCGATCAGTCACAACGGCGTCCTACGCGGCTGCGGATGGTGGCCTTTTTCATCATTGGACTGATGGCTGCGAGGGCATTTGCTGGCCAGTACAACCCAACCAGGGACATCGGCGACACCGTTTCATCGTGGGAGAATCTTGCTGGTGTCGACGGCAAGCGGCACGATTGGAGCGAGTATGCCGCGTTGGATTTTTTAGTGGTCGTCTTCACGTGTAACAGTTGCCCCTACGCGGTCGACTATGAGGAGCGAATCAATGCATTCGCGAAGCGTTTGCAGCAGGCAGGAGACAAGGTGCGGCTGATTGCCATTAACTCCAATACGATTCCTGAAGATAGCCTGACGGCAATGCAGCGGCGGTCGCAGGAGCAGCAATTCGTATTTCCCTACCTCTTCGACGAGTCGCAGGAGGTTGCTCGTTCGTTCGGTGCGGTGCGGACTCCAGAATTCTTTGTGATCGATAAACAACGCCGAATCCGCTACATGGGCGGGATGGACGATGCCTCCGAACCAGCCAAGGTGAACACCCACTACCTTGAAGATGCACTTGAAGCCTTACTGGCCGGGCAATCGGTGCAAGTCGCTGAGACGCCGCCGGTCGGCTGCATGATCCGCTCCCAGCGGCGGCGGCGATCACGAGTGACCGCCGAGTAGCCGCTTATCGTGGGCAGGCTTCCTCGATCGTCGGTTCCCCGAAACCGTTTCTGATGTTGAAACCAACCAGCATGCCCCGCTCGCTGCACTATTTGCTTGGGTTGTTCACGATCGCGCTGTTCTTTGAGTGGGGGACGGCAAACCGCCTGGTGAAAAGGTTGGCAGCAGCAGAGCGTGAAGAAACTCTGGATCGTCAACATGAGGACAGCAAAAGGCTGAGGGAGCCGGCAGCAGAGCCAGCCGTCAGCAGTCCGATTGACCGTCTTCAGAAGCTACTCGCGACTGGTGGAACACTCCAGTGGGATGACAATTGGGGCTATCTGCAGGATTTGTTGGGAAAGTTGGACATCGATCCGGACTCCCAGAGCCTCGTGTTTTCAAAAACGAGCTTTCAGCCTCGAAGGATTGACCCCCAGCATCCGAGGGCAATCTACTTTAACGACTCGACATATGTGGGCTGGGTACAGGGCAGCGATCTGATCGAACTCTGCGAGGCCGATCCATTTGAGGGGGCAGTTTTTTTCACCCTTGAGCCAGAGGTATCTGGGGATGTGCCTCAGCGAAACCCCGTGCTTACCAGGCAGGGTATCCGATGCCTTGGCTGCCACGACTCGGTGCGGACGCAGGGGGTGCCAGGGTTTCTGATGAGGTCGTTGGTGCCAAATGCGGAGGGTCGGTTTGTCAGAGGTGGTCCGACGTATGTCACCGATCACGACAGCCCATTCGCTGAGCGGTTTGGTGGCTGGTACGTGACCGGAACCCATGGGCAGATGCGGCACCTCGGCAACACTGTCTATGGAGAGCATCAGTGGGACGGTGAGTTTGATTACGAGCTGGGTGCCAATCGTGTTGATCTTCCTGCCCAAGTGGCGAGTGGTGCTTATCTCAGGCCCGGCAGTGACCTGATGGCCCTTATGGTGTTGGCCCATGAAACGCAGATGCACAACGCCTTCGCCCGGGTCACCGCAGCCAGCCGCCGGCTGGTCACGGATGAGCTTGGTGCGGAAACAGGTTTTTCCCGAAGTGTTGAGAAACTCGTTCGCTCCCTTTTGTTTGCAGACGAACCGCAGTTGCAGAGCCCAATTGCTGGATCCTCAGGTTATGCCGAGGCGTTTGCTGCCAGGGGTCCCGCAGACGACCTGGGCCGTTCTCTTCGGCAGTTTGATGGAGAGCAGTATCTGTTTCGATCTCCCTGTAGCTTCCTGATTCACTCGCAAGCCTTTGCCGGCTTGCCTCCGGCGGCTAAGGAGGCTGTTGGTCGCCGACTACGGGAGATTCTCGTGGAGGCCGTGATTGTCGATCCCCCATTCAAGCGGCCGCTGGTCGAGGAACGTGAAGCTGTGGCCGCAATTCTGTCCGAAACCGAGGCAGATTTCTGGAAGCGGTATGTTGTCGGGGTGAACGGCAAGGAAGAGCCACCAGCCAGGTAATCATGAAGCGGGTGGCCACCCCCTGCCCCGTCGCTGGCTACTCGACTACCGGTCGGAGTACCAGTCGACGGACGTCGGCGACCATCGAGCCGGCAACCTTGGTGGCCCGCAGCCGTAATTCACCGGGGCCAGTGGTGAGGTCGATTTCTCCGAGTGTTATTGGACGGAAGGGCTTGACGTAGCTTTCAGTTCCACGATCAACCCTGTCCTCACCGGTGTTCAATGGAGGATTCCAGGCCGGCCCGATCGTGCCGCTGGTGCGACCAGAGCCGCAGGTGAGTTCGACCACGCTCCCAATACTGTCGGCCGGACAGGTGTACCAGATTTCGGCGGTGTAGCGGCCGGCACTCTTCACGTCGACATCCCAGACAAGGGCTTGGTCGGCTGTCGTCCAGTTGGTGAAGAACGAGCAGTTTGGGGCCTTACCACTTCGAACAACGCCCCCTTCTCCTTGGCCATCGCGGGCGGGTAATTCGGTCAGCGGGGCTCCCGGGGCCCCAACAGGGAACCGGTCGTCCACAAGGTCAGTCGCTGGTCCGAGTACATCTTCTCGCCATTGACGCGCAATCGCCCGCAACCGGGCCGCCTCTGTCGGTTCCGCCTTTGAAATGTCGTTGGTCTGGCCAAGATCAGTCAGCATGTTGTAAAGACGGCCTTCGTGGTCGAGCCGATGCTTTGCGGTGCGGATGCTCACTCGGCCTCGGAAAGACGAGATAAGGTGCCGTTCGTCAAGGCTTTTCTTTAGTTGCTCGCGGCTTTCCGGTGTCCCGCCATCAGCCAGCATCGTGGTCAGGTCGATGCCGTCGAGAGGCTGGGTTGGTTTTTGTTCAATCCCGGCCAGGCCCGCGAGCGTCGGTAGCAGGTCGATTGCTCCGGTGATCTGAGAAAGCCGAGTGGCTGCCGCGATCCGTCGAGGGAACCGCAGGCAGCAGACGCTACGGACGCCGCCGTCATCAGTAGCTCCCTTTTTTCCCCGCATCCCGCCGCACCAACGATTGCTGTTGGGCCCGTTGTCGGAGAAGAAGACAACGATTGTGTCGCGGCTGGCAGCTGCGTCATCGATTGCAGCCAGTACGCGGCCGACGTTGTTGTCAAGGTTTTCGACCATCGCCAGGGCGGCGCGGGTGAAAGCAGGGTCTTCTTTGTCGGGTTGTGGTCCGTGCAGCGTCAGGCTGCGGTCAGCGAAGCGACTGAAGTCGGCATCAGGTACGCACATCGGTGAATGCGGTGTGTTGAAGGCGATATAGCAGAAGGCGGGCTGGGAATTCGAATCAGCCAGACGGGGACGGAGAAAATCGATCGCCTTATCGGTGATGTCGTCGGTGATGTAGCCCTTCCCGCTGACAAACTCGGTGCCCTTTTGCATTGGTGGGTCGAAGTAGTCTCCCCAGTGGCCCTCGGTGAAGCCGTAGAACGTCTCGAACCCGCGGGCCAGCGGGTGATAAGGCCATTGGGTGCCGTTGTGCCACTTGCCGAACAGACCCGTCGCGTATCCCGCCGCCTGAAAGACGTTGGCGATCGTCTGTTCGCTGCCGGCCATCCGTTCCTCACCCTGAGTCACACCGCGAACGCCGCTGCGGGGGTGGTATCGTCCAGTCAACAACTCGGCCCGGGTCGGGGCGCAGACCGGCTGCACGAAGAACTGCTCGAGCACCGCTCCGTCGCGGGCCAGCGAGTCGATTGCAGGAGTGGCCAAATTGGTGTTGCCGACAAAGGAAAAGTCCCCCCAGCCAGCGTCATCGGCAAGAATCACCACAACATGCGGGAGTTGACGATCAGCCGCAGTGGCCCACGATGAG
>Ga0209986_10002441_pt1 | contig 16996 bp, 19 predicted proteins | sample BlataG_FD_183168 | JGI IMG/M metagenome (GOLD analysis project Ga0209986, IMG submission 183168) | Deep subsurface microbial communities from Black Sea to uncover new lineages of life (NeLLi) - Black_00105 metaG (SPAdes) (version 2) | ecosystem: Environmental > Aquatic > Marine > Oceanic >...
GCGTTTTATGAAGAAATGCTCCAGGAGGCTGATTTTGAGTATGGTGTGGACTCTGACTCAACACCAAATATGACGAAAATGGATAAACAGCTAAAATTAGCTAATTCGGGAGATGAAGTAATTCTAAATAACAGTGAAGACGAGACAATAGATGTTGTGATTTACGGCAATTCTGGTTATGCAGGCGAAGGATGGACTGGCACTCAAGTTGAAGACGTAAAAGAAGGCGTAATCTTAGAACGTGACAGAAACGAGACAACAGGGCAATATGAAGATACAAACTCATCTGTGGGTTGGGATGATTACCGTGTATACGTAGTCGGACAGTCGCACTTTCCTTATGAGACTTTTAGCTTTAACGGTAACGTCACCGTTTTTACATCGCCAGATAGCAGCTTTAACGTAATTGCAAACGCAATAGACAACGCTAAAGAATCAATTTATCTCAATGTTTATCTGTTCCATAATTTCTATCTGATGGACCATCTAATAAATGCAACGAGAAGGGGTGTTGAAGTCAAAATAATGCTTGAAGGCGACCCCGTAAATGGGATTGCCGATGATGAAAGATATATTGCAAACGAAACCGTTACCGCAGGCGGAGAAGTAAGGTTTATGATAAATGACGGAAGTAGAGGTATTCATGACAGATATGCATTCAATCATGCGAAATATGCACTTATAGACAATGAAACGACGATAGTAATGTCCGAGAACTGGAAAAATACAGGCGTACCCACCAATAATACCTTTGGAAACAGAGGTTGGGGCATTATTATAAACAATCCAGATGTAACAAATTATTTCAGCGAGGTCTTCCGTGAAGACTGGAAGCCCGCGAGCAAAGACAGTTTCCCATTTACCCCTGATGACCCAATCTACGGGAATAAATATGGCAGCCCACCCCTTGATTTTGTGCCCAATCGCACAATCCCCACCGGCAATTACTCGTATCCGTTTGATAGCGAAATTATTTCCGGTGAGTTCAATGTTTCTCCAGTTTTAGCGCCTGATACTTCGCTATTGCAGACAAAATCTATCATTGGCATGATAAAAGGAGCGGAGAACTCTGTTTATGTCGAGCAGCTTTATGTTAAGGACTGGGGGTCGCATGCCGAGCCAAAACCAAATCTGTTCTTAGAGGCTGCGATTAACACATCAAGGAGAGGATGTGAAGTGAAGATATTGCTAAACCCAACATACAGTCTCGAGTCTAACCAGGCTACAATTGATTATGTCCGGGGCATTGCCGCAGACGAAGGGCTCAACTTAGATGCGAAATTTATCGACATTAAAGGCACCGGGCTCAACAAAACGCATAACAAAGGCGTGATTGTTGACCGCAGCAAAGTTTTGATTTCAAGCGTCAATTGGAATGAGTACAGCCCAACAAATAACAGAGAAGTTGGGCTGATTATCGAAAATGAAGATGTAGCAGGATTTTATACGGATGTGTTCTTATATGATTGGTATAATGGCACACTGCCACCAATAGCAAATTTCACATACTCTCCTGCGCAGCCGGTAGTGAATCAAACAGTAATCTTCAATGCCTCTTCTTCGTATGACCCGGATGGAGGAAACATCACGAAATACGAATGGAAATTTGGAGACGAGGATGGAAATGAAGCAAAATGGACGGTTAGAGATTTGGATGCGTTGGTTGTTAATCCGGGACATGCGCCCGGGGAAGTAGTAAGCCATTCTTATTCTTCAGCAGGGGACTACATCGTAAACTTAACAGTAACGGACAATAAAGGAGCGAAGGATACTGCTTCTAAAATAATAACCGTTTCTGCTTCACCAAAAAAAGTTATCTTTGATACAGGTCCTGGAACTTATCCAAGCATCTTCGGCGTGCATAATGGAACAATCACGCCATCGCAGGATATCGCTGTAAGCGGCCTTTACACTTACCCCTGCACAGGCACCGGAGGACACACGGAGTATATCAAAATCGGGAACGCAACTTGGAACGAAACTGCACATTGGAAGGGTTACAAAAGCGATTGGCACAACATCTCGTTCGACAAGACCGTTGTTCTACGGGCAAACGAAACGTACAACTACACCATTCACACCGGTTCATATCCGCAGATTCATCATACATCCGCACTGCCAACGGCAAGTGGATGGATAAATTGCACAGAGTTTGTAGACGCAAATGGTAGGCGATGTACCGACTGGATACCAGCGATAAGGTTAGAATAGAATTCTTGCGTCCTTGCAATAAGACGGTGGGTGTGATAAAATGATTTTTTCTTCTAATCTACTTCTCCTTTCCCGCTTCTTCCTCCTTCCCAAATATCTCTTCAATCGGTTTCGCCCCATACTCTTTTATCTTCACATTTATCTGTGATATCTCCGGTGATATTTCGTTGCCCCTGACCGACTTCCTTCTCCTCTTTCCCTTCTCTTTTGGTCGGTAGCCGGGTGGCGAAGTAATTAGGATTCTCTTTCTTACAGCGCCCGACACGTCTTTTCGCATCGGTGTGCCATCCGTATCCGAGCCACCGCGTATTTCCAATCCATAACCACCCAGACCTAAAATATCCGCATCCACAACGTCCCCTATTCGTTTACCAATGAATAAAGTACTCGCTTCCGTATCCTTACCTTCTACCTTATACGCCTTCCCTGTTTTCGGGTCACTTATCACTACTTGCATTTTGTTCTCCTTTCTCTTTTCATTTTATATTTATCCTTATTAAACTATGGTCATTCCGAAAAATAACCACAAGATTACACTGATTTACACAGATTTTTTCTTTTGTTGGGCAGGGCAGGTGGGCTATTTTTAACGGCATTGCTCCTTTCATCCGTGTCAATAATTTATTTTCTGTTTTCTTGTTTTTTTCTTTTAGCACAAACCTTTTCTTTCAAACTTTCTTAAAGTTTAATCAAAACGCTTCGCGGAAGAAAAGCTTTACCAAAAGAACTGTGATAGCATTTTTCCGTAAAGGCTTTTTGCGAAGCAAAAAGGGTTTCTTTCTTAGCACAGGTTCTTTCTTTAGAAAGAAAGTGTTGTTAGGCAACGATCAACTTAACGTAGTCCATTTTCCCGCTTGCTCGGAACAAACTAACCAGCTGTTTTATCCGATCCGCGTCACCCTCTAAAATGAACACTTCGAGACATTTATCTTCTCGCAGGTGGTTATGAATATGAGTGCTTATGATGTCTTCGTATTTGTGCTTTATCTCGGTTACCGTTCCCTCCACTTTCTGCGCATGAATAAGCAAAAGCACAGAGTTCAGCCTGCCTTCCAAATTCTCTTTCTCTTTGTTGTCCGCGAGCAGCATTCTCGCACCAGCTCGCATCACTTCTGACCTTCCGGAGAACCCGAGCTCTTGTTGAAGTTTGTCTATTTCATTCAATATCTCGGCGGTTAACGAGATGCTGATTATTGTCATCGTGCTTCTTCTAAACTTATTAATAACTTTCTTATAAATATTTCAGTGAATACTATTAATATTTGTAGGTAAGTTTTCCTTTACAGCTGCATTGGAACTTTTAAGTCCACTCCAAATTCATCTGCTATTTATTGCCTATGAACATCTCCGAATACTCCCGATAATCTCCTGTGCCCTTAGGCACGGTAAAATACATCCCTTCATCACCACACATCATTGAAAGAGGTTTTGCCCTTTCAAAGTCCATATCGCCAGTTTTGAAATATTGGTCAACGACTTCAAGATGCACGACCTTCCCGATAATAATTGAATACTTCCCCTCCTCTATTATCTCTTTATCCAAAATGCATTCCATCCATGCGATACATCCATCGATAGATGGCGCTTTGACCTTTTTCGATGCTTTTTCTTTTAGTTTCGCCTCCTCAAATTCATCCACCTCTTTCGCATAGTTCTTTGAGCAGATCATTACCTCCTCTACAAGGTCAGCAGAAGGAACATTTATCACGAATTCATTTGTCTCTCGAATGTTATCCAGTGTATCCCTTTTGATCCAGGATGCAATAGCTATCAGGTCCCAAGGTCTCAATATCGGCATTACGTTTGCGTATGGTGCTATGTTTCTGATTCCTTCCTTGCTAACCGTAGAGATCAATACTACGGGCATTGGAATTACCTGTTCTCTCTTATTTGGTTCTAATATCATTTTTTACATCTCCTAAAAACTCAGCAAGTTTCTCAATCTCTGCTGACCGCAAATCAAGCTCCTTTCCAGCCAAACAAGCCTTAAACACTTCATTATCCGCGGGAATAATTCCCACAATTTTATTTTTATCCACGGATGCGAGCATAACTTGCTTGCTTTCGTTGTCAACTTTATTGAGAACGAAATAAACGGGTTTTTTGATACTGTCTGCCAATTCATTTATTTTCTTTGAGAGCATAATTGATTCAAAGGATGGATCTAGAACCACGAGGATAACCTCGCACCCTTCTTCCACACCTCTGCCAAAATGCTCGATTCCTGCATCGCTATCTACGATTACAACCTCTTTATCACTCAATGTCAGGTTTTTAAGCATTTCTGTTGAGATAGCACCCATTGGACACGCGCAACCTTCTCCGAATTCATGAATTTTTCCGATAGCGAGCAGTTTTATTCCATTCTTTTTCGTTAAGTATTCCTTTGGAATATCATTGAATATCCATTTTTTGTCAAAGATTTTCACTGCACCTCCTTTTCCCTTCTGTATCGATGCAAGCATTCTTTCAATCATCGCCTTCTTTCCGCCAAAGTAGTTCATGAAGTCATCCGGCAGCTTCATGCCTAACTGGCGATGCAATCCAAAGTTCGACTCATCATTGTCTATCACGAGAATCTGATATCCTCTGTTTGCCATTGATTTTGCGAGCAATGCAGCTATTGTGCTTTTTCCACTTCCTCCTTTTCCGCATATTAATATTTTCATTTTTGTTACCTCACAGCGTGAGCCTTTTCAAACCATTCGATTCTTGCATCTTGAACTGCATCGAGCCCTGAGGAATAAGGCTTTATGTCAAGCAAAAGAGTTCCATCAAGCGCATCCAGCCCTTTAACACTCATGATATTCCCTCTCCTTTCGACTAATTCAGCAATAGAGAATCCAATTGGATTTGGTCTGTTTTGAGTCCTTGTTACAAATATTCCGTGAATCTCTGCGTCATGCGGATTGTGCTCTTGCAATATACCCCTATCTAACCATCCCTTTTCCATCTCTCCTTCCTCATCTTCCCTTCCCTTTTGTAGGGTATCTTAATATCTCATTATCCATACTACTTACAACATAAATATATTTAGTATATAAAAGATATATGCTATGAATAAAATATATTTGTGGAAAATATAAGACAAAACAACAAGAAAGGCGAAAGAATAAAGAAATCGTGTGGGGGCTGAGTTTTCTCTTTATAGACCAAAGAGCCTCTGATTTGCATTATCAATGTTCATTAGCGTTGCATTACTATTACCACTTCAATTTCCAAGGAGTTGGATGCAATGTTTTTTCATCAACTAAAGGCTTCCACCACCACTCGTTACTTAAGTACCCTTCAACCGTCTCTTTTAAGCCCTCCTTAAACCTATGTTTTGGCACCCCACCTAATTCTCTGATCTTAGAGGAATCCAGACTATACCTGATGTCATGTCCCGGTCTATCCTCCACAAATTCTATCAAATCATCCTCATTCTTATCCATAATTCCTAAAATCTCCCTGACAACTTCAAAATTCGTTTTCTCTTCTCCGCTGGATATATTGTAAATCTCTCCTTTCTCTCCTTTACCCAGAACTAAACTTATAGCCTCACAGTGGTCTTTAACATAAATCCAGTCCCTTACGTTCTTTCCAGTTCCGTAAACCGGTATTTTCATATTCATTGAAGCCCTAATTATCGCCTTTGGAATAAACTTCTCTGGAAATTGATAAGGACCATAATTATTCGTACATCTTGTAATCATGGCTTTTAGTCCGTAAGTTCTAACATAAGCTAAAACGAGCATATCAGCAGAAGCTTTGCTTGCAGAATATGGTGAAGAAGGTTTCAATCTATCCTTTTCTTTAAAAGAACCTTCCTCTATATCACCATATACCTCATCTGTGCTTATATGAACAAGCTTTGCTTCGGGATTGACTTTACGCATTGCCTCAAGTATTGTATATGTACCAATCACATTACTTTCAATAAACGTGTAAGGATTTGATATACTTCTATCAACATGCGTCTCAGCGGCAAAATTTACTATCCCCTCCGCTTCTTTAACAAGCTTAGCCATTAAATCATAATCGCAAATATCTCCTTTAACAAATTTGTAATCTGAATCTTTTAAATTATTCTCATTGGAACCGTATTTTAGGGCGTCAACTACAACAATGTCTGCTTTATTAGCCCTATTTCTTACAAAATTGCTCCCTATGAATCCCAATCCACCAGTTACAAGCATTTTCATTTTGTCACCTTCACCCTACCATTTCCGAATTATCACCCACAATTAGCTTCCTCCCATTTGGCAAATCTGTCTTCCTTTTTATCTTTACCTCCTTCCCTATCAAACTCTCAATAATCCTTCCCCCTCCTATTATCTCTGATTTATCCATTACAATCGAGTCTTCAATCTCTGTATCTTCAATTACACATTCGTTTCCAATGCTCGTGTAAGGCCCCACATAAGAATTTTTTATCATGCAATCCCTCCCAACTAGAGATGGTCCTTTAACAATGCTGTCTTTAATCTTTACTCCTTTTCCAGTAATAACCCTTCCGATTATTTTTGTGTTCTCCGCAGTCCCTTCGTTTTTCGTCTGAATGCTATCTAAAATCAACCTATTAGCTTCCAGAATGTCTTCGGGTTTCCCTGTATCTTTCCACCAGCCTTCTACCTTTCTCCATCCCACTTTGTATCCCTTATCAATGAGCCATTGAATCGCATCGGTAATCTCAAGTTCATTTCTCCACGAATGTTCTATACTTTTGCAAGCTTCTAATATGACTGGCTTGAAGAAGTAGATGCCAACTAAAGCCAGATTACTCGGTGGAACTTCAGGTTTCTCAACGAGTCTTTTAATTGTGCCATCTTTAATATCCGCAACTCCGAATTGCTGTGGATTCTCAACTTCTGTAAGCATTACACTCGCATCATGATAGTTCTCCTTGAACTTTTTAGTATGTTCTATAATGCCCTCTCTCAAGATATTATCTCCTAAATACATAACAAAAGGTTCATCAAGGAATTCTTCGGCAACAAGAATAGCATGAGCTAATCCTTTTGGTTCGCTTTGATAAATAAAATTAACCTCTGCATCCCAATCAACTGAGTTAACAGTTTTCATAACCTGCTCTTTATTTGGTCCTACAATAATTCCTATTTCCTTTGCACCTGCCTTAATTACGTCTTCAATAGCATAAAATAAAATTGGTTTGTTGACAACAGGGATTAGCTGCTTTTGCTGGGAGTATGTTATTGGACGAAGTCTTGTTCCATATCCACCAGATAGTATTAAGCCCTTCATTTTTCACTCCTTTACCTCCTTTGGTAATCCTTAGTGATGCAGTCATTGTGCTTTTTCCACTTTCTCCTTTCTAATTTATCCATTTTTATCTTTCTTTATATTCATCGAGTGCGAATTCCAGCGTCCTTTTCGCCAAACAAGCACAATGAACCTTCTGCACTGGAACACCACCAAGCCAGTCTATCACATCATCCTCTTCTATTTTCTCCGCTTGTTCTACCTTTTTCCCCTTTATCATTTCTGTAAGAGCAGAACCTGATGTGAAAGCTCCTGCACATCTTATTGCTTGAAATTTCGCTTCTTTTATCACTTCTGAGCCTGTGTGCTTATCTTTTTCGATTCTTAAATAAATCTCCATTGTGTCGCCACATGGACTTGTATATACAAAATGAGCACTGGGTTCTTCCATTTCTCCAACGTTTACTTTTTTAATGTAATATTCTATCGCTTTGGCAGAATATCCTGATTTCTTCAATAAGTCTATTATTTTGCTTATTTCATCCATCTCCTCTTTTGAATGCATCGAGGTTTAATTTTTTGGTGACCAACTCAGCAGAAGCCACAAAAAGTCCTTTGGGGCATTTTTCAAAGACAGTTTTGTTGTTTCTTCTTTCATTCTAAGATATTTTCTTTCACTGTGGCAACGCTTTCATTCACATGAGCGAAAAAATAAAAAGGGGAAGAAGTGATTTCCAGAAAGAACTCTACTCCTCACCTTCTTGTAGTGCCTTTTCAAACCATTTTATCCTTGCATCTTGAATCGCATCGTTTCCCGCGAAGTAAGGCTTTATGTCAAGCAAGGGTGTTCCATCAAGTGCGTCAATCCCTGTAACTCTTAGAATATTCCCTCTCCTTTCGAGCAGTTTAGCCATTGTGACTCCAATTGGATTTGGTCTGTTCTGAGTCCTCGTTACAAATATTCCGTAAATCTCTGCGCCATGTGGATTGTGTTCTTGCAATACATCCCTGTCTGCCTTATCGAGCCAGGAAAGAACGATAAGATGCGAAGCCTGTTCTATGTCCTTCAGCCCGTCTTCGTATTCCTTGAAAAACTCCAATTCGCAGTCTTCCTCGGCCATTCCCCTATGATACGGCACATCTTCCACCTTCTTATAAGGCGTGTGTATTACTCCAATTTGTTTCATCTCCATTTTTATCACCTCCTAAGAGATTTTATTCCTCTTTACGACCCCAATCATATAGTATCATATCACTGTGCGGATTCAAACGTAATTCGTCAGGTGCTTCTGGATTATAAAGCTCTGTTGGGCATCCTATCAGGAAAGATGGCTCAGTTCCAATACATTTAATCCCATGAAAAATCCCCGGTGGTATATAGATAATTAATGGGTTTTTCTCGCCAATGAAGAATTCATTAATCACCCCTTGAGTTGGTGATTTCTCTCTTGCATCATACAGAACCACTTTAGCCATGCCTTTTATTACTGCCAATCGATCAATTTGTTTTTCATGAAGATGCCATGCCTTAACTACGCCAGGATATGCTACAGAGCATATTATTTGACCAAATTTTTCACCGTTGAAGCCCCTGTTGTCACTCCTTAAAATCTCCATTAAAACCCCTCTCTCGTCAGTGAATACTTTTATCTCCTCAAATTTCACCCTTTCAATCACAGGATTTGCATTCACTCCCTTGATTTTTTGTACTTTCGGTGGTTTAAGCATCGTTTTGTTCGCCCTTTTATCCTCTCCTTTCACATGGACATTTACACCATACTCCTCCACAACACTTTTTTCTCCTTCGGTTATTCTTCTTTCCACATCCATATTTTTTCACCTCCTTCACACAATTCCTTTTCTTACCCCTCCCTTTCTTCCAATCTTCTCTTCCTCATCCCTTTTAGCACTCATTTTCCTCCCTTTTCCCCTGCCCCCTTTTATATTATCCTAAGAAAAGAAATCTATTAATTATTAAAAGAATTAGGCATATAAATAACATTCCCTAATAAATTTAGGTATATATGTTAATATCTAAAGGTGTTCGGTTTCAGGGCATGAACCTTAAAAATTTTGGAGATAAGAAATGTTATTAACAATTTATTTAAATACTATTAATATTATCAGAAGAATAGGGATGATGCAGATTAATGAATATGTAAATGTTTTCAGGAGGAGGGTACATGAATCATCGAAGCTAATTACCAAAGAATTACTAAAGCATGCCCCTTTCACTTCTTTTGGTGCCATTACAGGAATTCTTATCCTGCTTTTGGCGATTTACCACCCGTCCATTGCTTCTGTTTCATATACCCTTTTCTATGTCTTCCATCCGATTCACGTGCTGTTAAGCGCGCTCGTGACTGCGGGCATGTATAGAGCACACGGTGGAAAAGGCTGGGCGGTATTACTAATTGGCTACACCGGGTCAATTGGCATAGCTACGATAAGCGATTCAATAATCCCATACGCAGGAGAGATATTACTTCAGCTACCTAATCCTGGGATTCATATAGGTTTTATAGAAAAGTGGTGGCTTATAAACCCTCTTGCTTTTATTGGCATTGCAATCGCTTATTGGAGACCTACAACTAAGTTCCCACATGCGGGGCATGTTTTGTTGAGCACATGGGCATCAGCGTTCCATATAATCATGGCATTGGGTGCGATGGTAAATTGGATTGCCTTCATTGTTATAGGTTTGTTTTTATTCCTCTCTGTTTGGTTTCCTTGCTGCCTGAGCGACATAATCTTCCCGCTTTTATTTGTTAAAGAAGACAACGGCAACGGCAACGACAGCGGTAATAGCAATCTTTAAATTCGAGTTGCGATAGATATATTTTTATAATAAGAGAAATGAAGATTAAGAATAGGAGGTGTGGAAAGAAGAAGAAAAATGAAAATCGTAACGATAATCGTGCTGGTGGTAATTGCACTGTTCGTATTGCTGCCTATTCTTTCTGGAAATGCGTCCATTCCGGAAGACCTATCGCCAATAGAAATAGGAGATTTTATCAAAGATTATGTGCACTACTGGCTTACTGCGTTAAGAAGGGTGTTCTAAGGAGAAGTGCTTGCTGTTGAAGGCACGGTCACGTTTCTGCCGCCGCTTCAAACCTCCCCTTAAGAAATTCCGTATCCAACGAAGCGAGTAGCCAGCCCGCACGGGGTCCCGAAGGCTGTTTCAGCAGTGCGATATAAATCGCTTTGAATACCTCTTTCGCTTCCATGTTTGTAGCGGAAGCAACCTCGTATATTTTATCATGCCACGCCGACGCATCCAGGCTCGTACCTTCCTTTATCTCTCCTGCCATTAGCTTCAATGCCTTTTTCTGCGCATCGGACAAACTTTTTATTTCCTCTGTCGGTAACGCCGATTGCAATTCGAACTTCAAATTTGGAGGCGCATATTTCCGCAGCCAATTCTCTACATATTTAGTTTTTCTCTCTATCTCCTTTATTCCCTCTTCGTTTTCTTCGCGAACCTCGTATCCGCTTCTTTTGATGATTTTGAGGAGTTCGGAAAAATCACCTCGTGCAATTTGCACGAGCGTTATGAAATGCCTGAACGGTATTTTACCTGCAACACCACCTCCTATCCCGCCTATTTCTCGCTCGTATTCGTCTATCAGGTGCAGTAAAGGCAAACCCGGGTCGAATTCTATGTGCTTATCCGGTCTCACTCTCAAAATAACGTGCTTTAAAATCTCCGGCGGTACGGTTTCTAACATCTCGTGCACCGGGATATTCGTCCCCAGAGAAGACGACATAGCCGTGACTTTCACCTTCGTGCCTTCTCGCTCCTTCCTCTTCAACAGGATATGTTCAAAAGGGATAGGATACGGCGCTTCGTAATCGTAGATTTCCGCTGATATTCTCTTCCCGGTATCGTAAGACCCGCCAGGCGCGGCATGGTCCTTGCCAAAAGGCTCGACGGTAACGCCCAGAATTTTCCATCTCGCTGCCCAGTCTATCCGCCACGCTAATTTACCACCGCCTTTAAACGAAGCAACACCCTTGTTTCCACATTCGCATTCATAATATGCCTCCTCCTTACCCATGTCGTACCCCGTTACAATCGCGGATGTGATTCTGCCACAAGCATCACAAAAAGGGTTAAAAGGCGTCCAATCGTCTGGCACTTGCCTGCCTGAAATTTGCTCTATTATCTTCGATATTTCTTCTCTTCTTGCAATCGCCTCTTTTATCACGTCCACATACATCCCCGACTTATACATCTCATCAGCTTTGAAAGTCGTTATCTGTATGCCTAAATCGGTTAACGAATCAAGGAACGGCTGTAAAAAGTGCTCGGCATAGGTGCGGAGGCGTCCTTCCGGGTCGGGTATTTCCGACAGTGGTTTTCCTACGTGCGCTTCGTATTCTTCGGGAAGAAAAGGGTATCTCCTTCGCAGCGGGTCAAAAGTATCAGCGACATAGATGAGTTTTGCTTCCACGCCCATATCCACGAGAGCGGAACAGACCGCATCTCCGGTTATTATCTCTCGCAGATTCCCCACGTGAATATCTCCTGATGGCGTAATACCGGTAGCAACAACATGCCTTTTCTCTTTCCTTCGCTCCACGATGTCCTTTGCGATTACTAACGACCAGTGCATTTTTTCTTTTTCACCTCTATGACTTTCGCATTCTCGTTTAGCAGGAATTCAAGTAGAAACCTGTCCACTTTTGATGCTTTTGGGTTCCAAGTCCTTCCACAGACTCCACACTCGACATCACTGCCCAATTCTATGACATACCAGCTTGCATCTGCGTATGGCGTTCCACAATAAGGGCAAATACTAACAGCAACATCCAGGAAGGCTTTCTTTTGCTCCAACACTTTTTCTTTTTAGAAAACACTTTCTTTTAGAAAAAGAACCTGTGCTAAGAAAATAAAATTCTTTTGGTAAAGCTTTTCTTCTTAAGAAAAGGTTTGTGCTAAAAGAAAAAGCTTAAATGTCTCTTCGGTAAAAGTAAAAATAGATAAAAAGAAAGTGAATTCTTCACAAGACCATGAAAAGGATAGTAGTAAGGATAAGGGATGCGAAAGCTGAAGAATTGAAGCGTATAAGTGGCGATATGGGACTCTCGCTGAATTTAGAGGAGATGAAGCGAATAAAACGATATTTCGCTACGAAAAAGCGAGAACCGACGGATGTGGAATTACAAAGCATTGCACAAGCGTGGTCGGAGCATTGTTGTTACAAGAGTTCAAAAAGAATCTTGCAGAAGTTCATTTTTGGCATAGAAGCGCCGCAAAATATGCTGGTGATAAAAGAAGATGCGGGTGTGGTGGAATTTGATGAAGAACATGCTTATGTCGTGGCATTCGAGAGTCACAACCATCCTTCAGCCGTCGAACCGTACGGAGGTGCGGCAACCGGAATAGGTGGCATTGTCAGAGATGTAGTCTGCATGGGTGCACAGCCCATTGCTTTGATAGACCCTCTGTTCTTCGGGCAGTTGAGTCATCCAGACGAAAAACTTCCTGTGGGGATAAAGCATCCGCGGTTTTTATTTGATGGTGTCGTTTCCGGTATAGGCGACTACGGGAATCGAATAGGCATTCCAACCTGTGCGGGCATGGTTTATTTCGATGATGGATATGTAGGCAATTGCGTGGTGAACGTGGGCTGCGTGGGAATAATGAATAAGACAGATTTGAGCAGAAGCAGGGCGAACCCGGGCGAAGTGCTTGTTCTGGTCGGCGGTAAAACAGGCAGGGACGGCATACATGGCGTTACTTTTGCTTCCGTAGAGTTAACGGGTGAAGAGGAATCGCGAAGTGCCGTTCAAGTTGGCGACCCAATAACGAAAGAACCGCTAATGCATGCTATATCGGAAGCAAATGGGAAGGGGCTGATAAGCGGGATGAAAGACCTCGGTGGCGGCGGGTTATCCTGTGCCGTGAGCGAGATGAGCCATGCAGGGGGATGCGGTGCCGACGTCCATTTAGAGCGCGTAAAGCTAAAGGAGGAGGGACTCGACGGATGGGAGATATGGGTTTCAGAATCGCAGGAACGGTTTTTAATCGCCGTTTCGCAGGACAACGTAGAAGGATTGCTTGCGATATTCGATAAGTGGGACGTAGATGCCGTGACTATCGGACAAACTTTTAAGAAAAGTTCACAGATACGGATTTTTTATGAGGGGGAACTCATATTTGAGCTGGATACGGATTTCCTTGTTGCCTGTCCTATTCATGACCGCCCAAAGGAGATAAGGAAGAAAGAGAAGGCAGAAGAGATTGCAATAAACGAGCTGGCAGACTACAACGAGGTTTTAACGCGGTTACTTGCCGCACCAAACATTGCCTCGAGGGAAGGTATCATAAGACAATATGACCACGAAGTGCGGGCTTCTACCGTACTAAAACCGATGCAGGGGGTAATAGGAAAACAGACGCATGGCGATGCCGCGGTGATTAAGCCGTTGGAGGAGTCCTATAAAGGGCTTGCCATTACTTCTGATGTGAATCCGTCCTTTTGCAAACTAAATCCGTTCTGGGGTGCTGCAAGTGCGATAGACGAAGTATGCAGGAATTTAACCGCGGTAGGTGCAGTGCCGCATTCACTTGCCGACTGCTTGAATTTCGGTAATCCGGAGAAGCCGGACCGAATGGGAGATTTCTATGAATGCTGTCGTGGATTGGGCTACATGGCATCTTCGCTTGGCGTACCTTTTGTGAGTGGCAACGTGAGTTTTTACAATGAATCAGCAGCTATGGACGAATCTATTCCTCCTACGCCGACTATTCTGGGTATAGGGATATGTGAAGATGTAAGAGAATGCATTACCGTGGACGTAAAAGAAGCTGACGGGAATTTGTTATATGTGATAGGAGAAACGAAAGCGGAGCTGGGTGGAAGTGAATATTATAAGTTAAGGCATGTAGAAGGTGGAATTGTGCCGAGGACCGAGCCTGAGGTGCTGATGCAGAGTATGAACGCATTAAGGGAAGCGATGCAGGCGGGATTAATAGCAAGCTGCCATGACCTTTCAGAAGGCGGTCTTGGAGTTGCCGTATGCGAAATGCTATTAGGTGGCGACATCGGTGCTTCAATTGACCTTGCGGGCGTCAATCCCGAGCTGAGAAGTGATTACAAGTTATTCTCGGAATCTAACACGAGATGGGTGGTGGAGGTATGGAAAGAAGAAGCGGAAAGGTTTGAGGAGCTGATGAAGGAAAGAAAGGTTTATGCAACGAAAATAGGGGAGACGATAGGAGAGAAGAGGGTAAGTGTTTGTGATAGGAAAAAGGAGCTGGTGAATCTTTCGTTGGATGACGTGCGAGAAGCGTGGAGTGGGAAACTTCGTTGATAAGAATGCAATTGGTGATAAACACATACGGGTCTTATCTGAGGAAGCAGGGGAACTGTTTTTTAGTGAGAAAAGAGGACAAGGTATTTGAAGTTTCCGTGAATAAAGTTGACAGCATTTTAATCACTACGGCGGCGTATATTTCCACGGATGCAATCAAGTTTGCCGTGGATAACAACATAGACATCGTTTTTCTCGATTCTTACGGCGACCCTTATGGAAGGGTGTGGCATCCTAAATTAGGAAGCACGACGTTGATAAGAAGGCGACAACTGGAGATGTATGACAAAGCAGAAGGGCTGAACCTGGCAAAGAAATGGGGCATTCAAAAGTTTGATAATCAGATAGAGTTACTGAAAAGGTTGAAGAAGACGAGAGCGGAGAAAAGAGACGATTTGGAAAAAAGCGTAAACGAAATAGAGCAAATGAAAGCGAGAATGAAAGGGTTAAAAGGCACAATCGAAGAACGGCGACAAACGATGCTAGGTATTGAAGGCATGGCATCAAGAACATATTTTGGAGCTCTTTCTTCAGTCATGCCGGAGAAGTTCAAATTTAAGGGAAGGAGCAGGAACCCTGCGACAGATGAGTTTAACGCTATGCTGAATTACGGCTACGGCGTTCTGTATTCAATGGTGGAGAAGGCGTGCATCATTGCCGGTTTAGACCCTTACATTGGATTTCTTCATACGGATAACTACAACAAGAAATCGCTGGTTTTTGACATTATTGAAATGTTCAGGACGTTTGTGGATGAACCCGTGGTTCATCTATTCAGCAAACGAAAGGTAAAGGAGGAATATTTTGATACAATACAGAACAACGAGGGGTTGAGTTTGAATAAAGAAGGAAAAGCGGTTCTGATAGAAGCGCTAAACGCGACTTTTGAAAAGACAATAAAGTACAGAGGCAGGAATATAAAGACGAAAAACGTTATTCAATTTGAGTGTCATAGAATCGCAAATAACCTTTTAAAACAAACATTTTAGAAAAAGGTTTGATCCAAAAACACTCACATAATTAGGATGAAGAACAAATGAGGGTTGAAAGAAAGAGAAAGACCACAATTAACTCTAATTTGAGACACATAAAGATTTATTTGGACACAAACGTGTGGTGCAGGCCATTTGACGGGCAGACACAGCAAAGGATAATTGATGAGGGGGAAGCATTTTTAAAAATACTGGAGAAGGTTCATGCAGAACGAAAATATACTATTATTGGCTCGTTGATCTTAGACGATGAAGTTACGCAGATAAAAGGGAAAAGGAAAAGAGAAGCAGTTAAAACTATCATGGCTCTGTTCATTTCGGAAAAAGTGCGGAGTTTTTCAAAATCTGCCGTAAGAGATTTAAAAACTGCGGGTTTAAAAGACAAGGATGCACTTCATCTCGCTTTTGCTGTCCACGACTATGCAAAATATTTTATAACTACAGATGACTACATATCAAAAAGAAAGAAGGATATAGAGAAAAAATATAAAATAAAAGTAAAGAATCCCATAGAATTTATAGAGGAAAATGGCAACAAAATCTGAAGATCTAAAAGTCTTGGAAAAAGTGGTATATATGGCTAAAAGAGAACTCGATCCCGTTGAATATGCGAGATTTTTGGAGTTAATAACACCTAAGACGGGGGATTCTACGAAGGAATTAAGAGAAATCCGCGATGTTGAGTCTTATGAAGAGATTATAGAACGATTAAAGAAAGTGAATGTCCAAATATTACCATAGTCCTGGTGGTTCGCCAAAAGGGACGGTCACAGTGAGGTAAAAATGCTCGTGTGGGTGATATACGACATTTCGGATGATAGAATAAGGGGCAAGGTAGCGAAGATATGCAAAGGTTACGGGCTTTACAGGGTGCAGAAGAGCGCCTTTTTGGGCGATTTGAACAAAAACGAAACGGAATCCATCGCGCTGGAATGCGAAGAGCTGATAGAAGAAACGGATTCGGTCTTCGTGTTTCCCTTATGTGACGATTGTTTTAAGAAGATAAAGTTGATTGGCGAGGGGTTTGATAAGAATTTGATTAGCGATAAGGTGGTTACGAAGTTCTTTTAGAGAGAAAAAACCACGAGATTTCACAAATTAACACAAGAAAATGGAGCAATAGGGGGAATAATGGAATCGAACAGGTTAATGGAATCTGAATTGGAACCTGAAGTGTTTATCACGGTTTCGGATGTGATGGAGTATTTGTTCTGTCCGCGGTTCATCTATTTCATGTATTGTCTGGGGATACCGCAGCATGAGGAGAA
>Ga0209986_10002442_pt1 | contig 16989 bp, 11 predicted proteins | sample BlataG_FD_183168 | JGI IMG/M metagenome (GOLD analysis project Ga0209986, IMG submission 183168) | Deep subsurface microbial communities from Black Sea to uncover new lineages of life (NeLLi) - Black_00105 metaG (SPAdes) (version 2) | ecosystem: Environmental > Aquatic > Marine > Oceanic >...
CAACCGAGCGTTAGCGAGCTCGTGAACACATTTTTTTAATAATAATTATGTGAACAATTATTACATTTTTTAATTAATTTGCGAAGCTATGTTCTTATTCTTAAGCGACTCCCATGTTGGTTCATACTTTTTCTCTGCTATTGACATATTCTCTTCTCCCTGTCGACATCCTCCTGTCAGTAATATGATAACTATTGTTACCATCGGTATAACATTAATCGCAGTTTTCATATTTGTATCCTTTTTATGATTAGAATTTCAAATCTATTGAACCGTCATTCACTATGGGAAGTATCTGTCTGAGACATTTAGATACTGGTACACATTACTACCTGTTCCTGTTTTTCAGGCCGTAACCGTCAGCAAGTAATCACAGGTTAATTCTCCTTGACAAGTAAAAACTCAGGTTTTTCCACCCAGCCTGCAGGTCTTGCATTAGCTCCTTCTCTTTGATAATCGCCTATATCAGCCCTGGCATCTTCTGCATATTCCATCAGTTTCCGGGCCACATCGGGATATTTATCAATAACATTAATCGATTCAGCCGGATCCGTTTCAAGGTCGAACAGTTCAGCTTCAGCTTTTTGTGTCTTTCTCAACCAGCCATATTGTCTCTCCTCGAGAGGTAAAAACAGTTTCCATTTGCCCGATCTGACAGCCTGCAGTTGAGACATGAAGTAGTAATAAAAGACCTCATGCGGAGTTTTAGCTTCCGTCTCACCCAGGATCAACGGAGTAATATCTTTCCCGTCGATAACCCTGTCCCCGGGAACCTCACCTCCCGACAGATGTGCCAGAGTAGGTAGAAGGTCCATTGTTGTTGTCAATTCACTGCATTTTTGTCCTGAGGGGATATTCCCGGGCCACCACATCACACATGGTTCCCGCATGCTTCCTTCCATAATTCCACATTTCCCGCCTGAGAAAGGTGCATTACTGCCACTTCTTGTTGCCCCGTTATCTGATGTAAAGACAACTATTGTGTTTTTATCCAGGTCCAGATCACGCAATGTGTTAAGTATCTGTCCTGTTGACCAGTCAATCTCCTCAATTGCATCTCCATATTTACCATTATTTGATTTTCCCCTGAATGCTTCACTGGCATGTAACGGGTAATGAGGCATCGTATGAGGCATATAGAGAAAAAATGGTTTCTCTTTGTTTTGCTTAATAAAGGAGATTGCCTCTGCTGTATATCTTTGTGTTATGGTAGACTGATCCACAGGTGCCTCAATAATCGTCTCATTGCGCATAAGGGGCAACGGTGGATTGTTTTTATCCCTGTCGTTACCCATATCATCACAGAATATAATTACAAAATTGGGTTTATCAACGCTCTGACTCTTCTTACAACCATCAGTTATCGATACAACTATTAAGAGTATTACAACAAAAGAAAAATTTGCAATTCTGTCTGATGTTATTTTCACCAGGTCTGAATTCATTTCATCTGCATTTAAAATAGATTATTTTAATCAAATAAAATTATCGAAACTAATAACTCTCTTTAACAAGGCGCAACATTTCATCTTCGGTAGCCACACGTGGATTAGCTTTATAATCAGGCAGCACCATACATTGTTTTGCAAGAAGAGCTATCTCATTTTCCGGCATTGAAACATCCGAAAGAGATTTATTCAGATTAATCCTTTCAAGGAAATCATCAATTTCTCCCACTGCAGCTTCAGCAGCTTCGCTATTAGTTAATTTTGAATAGTCATTATTGAAAATGGTTGCCAGCTTACTGAATTCATCGAGGGCCGATTCCTTTGTAAACCTGACGCAAGCGGGATAGACAATTGCCAGAGCCTCTCCATGTGCAACATTTGGATACATGCCTCCTATAGCCATTCCCATTCCGTGGGGTAATGTTACCCCGGCATTAGCGATACATAAACCTGCGAGTGTATCAGCCCAAGCCATTTTCTCTCTCAGTTCTATACTGGTTAGGTTTTCAAGCAGATCAGGTAAAGTATTAAGCACGATTTTTATTGCCTCCCAGGCCAGCAGATCAATATAGGCTCCACCCCCGGGGTTAAGGATACTTTCGAAAGCGTGGCAGAATACATCAAAGCCTGTACATGCAGTTACAAACCCCGGAACCGTTGTCATCAGCTCCGGATCGATTATTGCCACTTCAGGATAGAGAATATTATTATAAAGAGCTGACTTATCGCGTGTGGCACTATTTGTCACAACCGCCACCTGTGTTAAATGAGATCCTGTTCCTGAAGTAGTTGTAACAGCAATGACAGGGAGTAATTTATCTTTATCAGGCTGTGGCTCTTTAAAAAAGAGATAATCCCAGCAACTGCCTTCATGTGTTGCTTCAACTGAAATAGCTTTTGCAGCGTCCATACCGGAACCCCCACCAAGTCCGACTATTATCTCCGCCCCGAAATCACGCGCTATTTCACTTCCTTCTGCTATACAATCAACAGTGGGATTTGTGACCACTCCATCGAAATGTTTTACCTTCAGTCCGGAATCTTCAAGAATCCTGATAACCCTGTCATACTGCCTTTTTACATTTTCATCGTCTGAAGCGGTTGTAACCAGCAAAACTTTATTACCATATCCGGCAGCAAATTGTCCAAGTTCACTAACCCGTCCTTTTCCAAATATTATTTTGGTAGTTTGATGATAATTGAATGAATTCATTTTTATAATTAATTTTAAAAGTTATTTATATTTAACGTGTTGTGCGATTAAAACGAAGATGCTTAAAATCAAGTTTATACATGGCCTCGCCAGAGGCGAGGCCATGTATAAAAGTATCATATTTAATTATTTGGATCATTCAATCGCACAACGCGTTTATATTTAATATTTTCTTTATTTCACGGTTATAATCAGGTGTTGCTCCAGCCTTTGTACAAACCCATGCAGAAAGGTCAACAGCTTTCCTGTGTATCTCTTCAATAGGCAATCCCTTCAGTAAACCTGACACCAGCACAGCAGTAAAGGAATCACCTGCTCCGATACAATCCGCCACATCAACAACAGGAGTTTTGATACAACTTATCCTGCCGGCAAAAAAAAGAATACTGGAATCGGCACCGTTTGTCAAAGCGATAATTTTCAACCGGAATGTACCCGCAAGTGTATCAAGCATTTCGTTTTCCTTACCCTTAATCTTAAGCAGCTTTGCAATGATCTGAAGCTCCTCCTGATTGATCTTCAGGACATCTGCCAATTGTAACGATTTATTAATAATCTTTTTTGAATAGAACTGCTGTCGCAGATTAATATCAAATATCTTCAGGCATTTACTACCTGCACTGTTCAGGCACTCCAGAATGGAGTTTCTCGATACACCGTTCCTTTGCGCAAGCGTACCGAAACAAATTGCATCAGCCTGTTTAACTTTATTTCTTATTTTCTCACTGATTCTAATATTATCCCATGCTACGTTCTCATGAATTATATATGACGGATCTCCCGAATCGTCAAGTGAAACAGTTACAGTTCCGGTTGGATATTGAGACTCAATGCCAATAAGATCTGAATTAATATTTCTCTCATTTAATGCTGCGATAAGCTCTTTCCCCTCACTGTCATCCCCAACTGCAGATATAACTTCACCTTCGCATCCCATTTGCGTTGCATGGTAGATAAAGTTAGCAGGTGCACCGCCCATCTTTTTCCCGTCGGGCAATTTATCCCATAATAACTCACCTATACCAATTACGTAGGGTTGTCCCTTTTTCATTCTATTCCAGGTTTATCATAATTTTCAAAGACTTATCACCGTATTTATCAATATACCGGTAAGCGTCACTATACTCTTTAAAAGGAAATTCTTTGGTAACCATGGGTTTAATATTTAATAATCCTTTAGTTATATAGTCAACTGCTTCAACATAATCCTCATGTTTATACATCATGGAGCCTATGATTTTCAATTCATGTTCACAGACTAGCGACATATGTATTCCTGCCGGTTTATCAAATACACCAAGTATAACAATCTCTCCCCCGTTATTTATATTATTCACCGCATTCAATATAGGTTTTTCAGCTCCTGCAGCTTCAAAGGCTACCCGGAATCCCTCATCACAAAAAACCCTTTTCAAAGCCTCTTCGAATGTCTCTTCTGCCGGATTATAAGTATATATTATTCCGCACTCACGGGCTATTTCAAGTCTGAATTCACTGTAATCGGAGATGAGGACTTTCTTTGCGCCCCGGGCTCTGGCAAATTGTGCCACAATATTTCCGATTGTGCCTGCTCCAAAAACAACCACATTCTCATCTTTCAGTGAAGAAGGTCTTCGTGTTGAATGAGCTCCAACTGCTACCGGTTCAATTATTGCACCTTCCACAAAAGAGAGTTTATCAGGCACTCTAATGGCTCTCTCCTCGGGTACAATAAAGTAATCCTGGGCACATCCATTGGCCTGAAATCCCTGTACTTTCAGGTTTTCACATACATTATAATCGCCTCTCCGGCACGGTTTGCATTTGCCACACACCAGTTGAGGCCGTGCTGTAGCCTTATTACCGGGCTTTACCAGTGACACTTCACTACCAACGGCTACCACCTCACCACTATATTCATGTCCCTGCACAATAGGATATGAGGTAAATGGGTGCTTTCCATGCCAGACATGAATATCTGAGCCACAGACACCAATTTTCTTTATTTTCAATAATATATCATGTGGAGAGAGAATATCCGGTTTATCAACTTCCCGAAATTCGATAACACCGGGTTCGGTCATGATTGCCTGTCTCATATTATATAAATTTCTTTAATAACAAATTAATACAGTAAATATCCACCCTCTAAGAAGGTGGCTTTGAATTGCACCCATTGGGCGCTTTATTAATAATGATCAAGGAATGATGGAAAAATGGAAAAATTGTTACTTTCAAAGACTCGAACAGGAGCCAATTCCAACATTCCAATATTCCAATATTCCAATAATTTCTATCATGTATAACAATAAAAGAACATAACCACCATCAAAGAAGGTGGATTTCTAATTCAAATTAAAAAATTATATAGAGTATAACCAGTGTTATAATAAGAACCAGTGCCCATAATCTGGCATCGGCCCATCCTTTAAATGGTTCTTTGGTTATTACAGCCAGGGGGTTTTCCCATGTATAGTTTTCTATAACCTCTTTCGATGGAGCAGGTGTAAGGTAACTAACAATAAAATATATTATTGTGCAGATAACGAACAGCCACCATGCCTGCATCATAAATGGTATTCCCAATCCTTTTGTAAGATACATATAGCCGCTGATTGGTTCAAAATCAACACAGAATGCAGTGATGCCGAGCACAAGACCTGTTATCAGTGTAAAAAATGCAGCTTTTCTGCTACCCCTCTTTGAAAATACACCGAAAAGGAGTACTACGGCAACGGGAGGAGCAATAGCTGATGCAATCTTATTTATAGCTTCAAAGATGTTTGAGAATTTATCGCCCTGTGTCGACCATCCAATAGCAAGTATCATAACCACAACAGTTGATATACGTCCGATTCTCACCTGCGCCTGATCTGTTGTCTCAGGGCGCAATCTTTTTACTATGTCAACAGCGATAAGTGTACCACAACTGTTAAGGGCAGCCGCGATGGTACTCATCAGTGCCGCAAGTAAAGTTGCTGCCATAAGCCCTTTAAGTCCGGCAGGCAATAACTGGGTTATCATTACCGGAAGGGTCTGGTTAGCGTTGGTGCCAATAATATCTTTAAAGAGAACATAGGCTATCACGCCGGGAAAGACAAGTAAAAAGACGGGTAATATTTTAAGAAAACCGGCAAATACAGGTCCAATCTGTGCATCCTTCATTGTTTTGGCCCCCAGCACCCTCTGTACGATGGTCTGATCAGAACACCAGTACCATAACCCCAGGATCGGATAACCAAGCAGGCAGGCATACCAAGTTAATCCTGAATCATAACCCGACTCTCCAAGCAATCTTATTGATTCACGTGTATGAAGCATATTCAGCTGTCCGGGCTTAAGATGAGCTTTAAATTCGGCCAGAGTATTAATCCCATTGTCAGGAAGAGCAAACAGACCAATAATGGTAAGCATCAATGCCCCGGCAATAAGGATAACTGTCTGTATTGTCTCTGTTACCACTACAGCTTTCAATCCACCAAGAACCGTATACACAGTGGTTATAAGTGATATTATAAGAATAGATACCATCACATCTATTCCAAAGAATATCTTAAAAACAATTGCACCTGCATAGAGGCTCATCCCGATATGAACAAACAATGCTCCAATTATTGCAATAAATGCAAGTACTGATCTTGATTCAGAACCATATCTCTTTTCAAGGAATTCAGGCAGAGTTGAGATTTTACTCTTAAAATAGAATGGGGCAAAAACCAGTCCGAGCAGAATAAGAGTGATCGCTGCCAGCCACTCAAAATTACCCCAAACCAGGCCCTCATTATACCCGGAAGCAGCCAGCCCCACAAGATGTATTGTTGATATGTTTGATGCAAAAAGTGCAGCACCTACAAGTGCCCAGTTTAATCCCCGTCCCGCAAGAAAATATCTGCTGCTGTTCATTTTTTTTCTACCGGCAGCCATTATTCCGGCAACCAGGATCACTGCCAGATAAACCAGGATTACTATGGTATCGACAGTACTTATAGAAGTTCCCATAACCTATTTATTTATTCATAAAATAAATTAATTCTGCCGGTTACCTCATTTTTCACGACAGCCAGATTATATTTCCAATAAACATATACATTATCCTGTCGGTACTCATGGACAGAATGATATCAAAATATCCAAATGTATATTTTCATGCCAAAAATAAATGATAATTCAATTAATTCAAACAGAATTTAATAAATGTTTGAAAAAAAGAATTAAATAAGAAAAAAAACGGGATAAAACTGAATAGCAGCAACATTTACATATGCTGATTTATTCATTCAGCAAAAGTTGTCCTGGTTGGAGAATTCAGAAATACTGTTAGCAGACAAACAGGGTAATATTACATATTGAAACTTAACACTTCTCTCAGCACCAGTCCAATCGCACCATATATAGCTGATTTTCCAGGGAAGGTTACAGGTTGTATTTTATATTTGCTAGATCTTTTATCTAAAATATTCTCATTTATTACTCTGATCAGATTATCCCAGAAGACCGGCCCGTTAAGTGACACGCCTCCTCCAACGAATATTGCCTGCGGATTAAAAATATTTATCATTCCTGCTATAGACGAGCCAAGGTACTCAATACTTTCCTCGAAAACTTCAAGTGCTAACTTATCGCCCTGTTCACAGGCGTTTGCCACCATTTCGGCTGTAATCATATCCATTTTATTTTCTGAAAGGGATGAAAGAAGGCTTTTTCTCCCATCCTTTAACTTCAGTACTGCCCGTTTTGCTATAGCATCACCTGACGAGTAAGCAGTCAGGCAATTAGATTTACCGCATGAGCATTTTATCCTGTTATCGCCCCATACGGGCAGGTGTCCGAATTCACCGGCCATGCCATCTGTTCCATAGAAAAGTTTCTTTCCAAGAATTATACCTGCACCTATTCCATATCCTACATTAATTGTGATGAAATTGGCATAATTTCTTCCCTCTCCAAACTGCAATTCACCCAGAGCCATCACCCTGCTTACATTATCATAAAAGAGTGGAAGATTGATCTTCTTCTTCAATGTCTCCTTCAGTTTTACATCGTACCAGTCGAATGCAGGAGAGTATTCCACAGTATCAGTTGAAGTATTTATCAGTCCTGCCACTGCAAGGCCTACTCCCTTTATCTTTGAAGTATCGACAAGGCGTGTATTCTGAAGGTTTTCAACTACCTCAACCACTCTGGAAAGAACGTGGCGGTATCCTTTATGTGCTTCAGTGATAACATCTATCTCCTTGATTGATTCTGTATTAAAGTCAGAAAGAACGCCTCTGATATAGGTAGTTCCAAGATCAATCCCTATAATGTATTTATTATGTCCTTTAAAATAAAGTGATTTTCGCGGTCTTCCTTTGGGAAGGGTTTTATTTCCTCTCTCCTCCACCAGATCATCTCCATTTATAAGCGATTCGACTACCCGTGTCACAGTAGCAGTACTCAAGCCGGTCAGCCTGGAAATCTCCAGCCTGGAAATCCCTTCATTCTCCCTTACAACTGCCAGTATTCTGGATTTAGTTTCACGAGTGAGAATTTCTACAGTCTTTGACATATTATTTCTATTAGTTATATTTTTTCTTACACAATAAGAATATAAAAAAAATATTTGTTAAATATATATATTAATATAAAATCTCTTATGGTTTATCTTAATTATTTTATATTCAAATATTATTATATTCATCTCTATTCATTCCTGGCAGGCGAATAAAAGCAATAATATCTATACATTACTTATATTCCTCTTTTTATGGTTATTACGTTAAATAACCAAGAGTAGAAATAAATTATTACTTTTAAGAAAAAATTAAATAATTTCACAACGCATTATATATATGAGATACGTTTTGTTTTTACTTTTATCAGTTACAGGGCAATCCCGGAACAATGGAAATAGAAAAACAGGGTCAATCACGAAAAATTCTCCTTTCCGATGAACCAAAAATGTTCATTAAATTATCCATAATGAAAAAAACAATAATCATTACTTTGACACTGTGTATAGGAATTACTATGCATGTCAATTGTCAGGAGTCAGACATCTCTGCCAGGATCGATAAAAAAGATTTCAATCCATCTACCCTGCTCTGGTATGATAGCCCGGCTGAAAAATGGGAAGAGGCATTGCCGGTTGGAAATGGCAGATTGGGGGCAATGGTTTTCGGCAGATATGGTGAGGAACGGATTCAACTGAATGAGGAGACATACTGGTCGGGCGGACCATACTCAACAGTTGTCGAGGGAGGCGCTGAAGTTTTGCCCGATATTCAAAAATACATTTTTGAGGGAGAGCCATTGAAAGCACATAAGTTGTTCGGCCGGTACCTGATGGGATATCCGGTGGAGCAGCAAAAGTACCAGTCCCTGGCCAACCTGCATCTCTTTTTCGAAAACCAGGAGGAGGTAACAGGTTATAAGCGGTGGCTTGACCTGGAAACCGGTGTCACCTGTGTGGAGTATACAACACAGGGTATCACCTACCGAAGGGAAGTTCTTTCTTCAACTCCTGACCAGGTGATCCTTGTTCGGTTAACGGCCAGCAAACCGGGTAGCATATCCCTCAGGGCCCAACTCCGGGGTTGCAGGAACCAGGCACACTCAAACTATGCGACAGACTACTTCAGGATGGATGGTGTGGGCCATGATGGTCTGATGATCAATGGAAAATCTGCCGATTACATGGGAGTAGAGGGTGCATTGAGATATAAAGCACAGCTTAAAGCCCTGCCCGAAGGCGGAACGATGCAGGTAGATGATGTTAACCTGACTATTGAAAAAGCTGATGCGGTGACGTTATATATTGTTGCAGCTACTAATTTTGTAGATTATAAGGATGTGAGCGGAGATCAGGAAGCACGCGTACAGGACTACCTGGATCAGCTTAGAGGAAAATCCATTAATGATATGTTTGCTGCAGCCATCCATGATTATCAATCATTTTATGACAGGGTCTCCCTGGAACTGCCCGTGACAGATAACTCCTTTCTTCCAACAGACAGGAGGATGTCCGGCTTAGAGAACAATCCCGACCCGAACCTGGCATCGCTCTGTTATCATTTTGCCCGCTATATATTAATATCTTCATCAAGGCCGGGAACAGAAGCAGCCAACCTGCAGGGGATCTGGAATCAAGACATGAACCCAATGTGGGATTCAAAATATACCACTAATATCAACCTGGAGATGAATTACTGGCCTGTAGAGTCGGGAAATCTATCCGATTGTGCGGAACCACTGATCACGTTGGTTAAAGAATTGACAGATCAGGGTTCACAGGTGGCCAGAGCGCATTATGGCGCCGGTGGCTGGGTGTTTCACCAGAACACAGACCTGTGGAGGGTGGCTGCCCCCATGGATGGCCCTTGCTGGGGTACTTTTACAACCGGCGGTGCCTGGCTTACAACACAATTATACGAGCATTATCTCTTCAATCCGGATATTGAATACCTGAAAGATATTTATCCGGTCATTAAAGGTTCGGTACAGTTCTTTATGGATTTTCTTGTTGAACATCCGGATAGTAAATGGCTGGTAACAAATCCCTCCACCTCTCCTGAAAATCCTCCGAAAGGACCCGGTTATCACTATTTCTTCGATGAGGTAACGGGGACATACTATTTTACAACCATTTGCTACGGATCCTCTATCGATATACAGATCTTAACCGATCTATTTGGATATTACCTTGAATCAGAGAAGATACTGGGCATTGATCAGAAATTTGCTGACAGGGTAGCAAAAGCAAGAAGTCGTCTGGCACCTCCCCAGATAGGGAAAGATGGTACTCTGCAGGAATGGACAGAAGATTATGAACAACTGGAAGATAAGCACCGTCATTTTTCCCACATGTACGGATTGTATCCGGGAAATGTGATTTCAGCTAAGAGGACACCCCAGTTTATTGACGGTTGCAAGTCTGTGCTTGAGCAAAGGGGTGATGGTGGACCAGGCTTCTCCAGAGGATGGAAAATGGCACTTTGGGCAAGGTTATTTGATGGTAACAGAGCGAACGAAATTTTCAAAGGATATATTGTGGAGGAATGTTATCCCCAACTCTTTGCTCAATGTTACGATGCCCTGCTGGTTGAAGGAAGCCTGGGAGTTGCTGCTGCAATAACAGAGATGCTTATTCAGTCTCATGAAAACATCATCCATCTGCTGCCAGCCCTGCCAGATGAATGGACGGATGGTGTATTCAGGGGTGTTTGCGCCAGAGGGGGATTTGAACTCAATATGAAATGGAAGAATATGGCCATAACAGAAGTAGAAATTTTATCAAAGGCCGGTGAATCATGCCGTATTAATGCCGGGGGGAGGTTCAGGGTAACGAAAGACGGGAAAAATATTAATACCAAATCCCACAAAGACGGATCACTTGAATTCAATACTACAAAAGGGGGTATATACAAACTCGTACTTCGGTAATATGAGAAACGATTTATTGATATAAATCCTGAAAATTATTTTGGCCTTATTTTAATGATAAAAAACACTGAAAATGAAAACTATATGTTTTAAATAACCAAAATTTATAATCATGAAACGAAGAAAATTTATTAGTACATCTACAGCTATTCTCGGAGGTATGACTGTTTTTCCCTTCTTTTGCTTACCAATTTTTAAGTGAAACAGGTTTGCAAATTCATTCTGCTATGGATACTAAGATCAGGGTACGTATTATAAATACGGGAGTAATTCATGATAGTGCCTGGGAAGGTTCCTGCAGACCTTCATACTCTGATGGATTCACAAAAGAGGATGATATTAATATGTATGAAAAGAATCTTGACAAAATAAAGAAGCAAATAAAAACAATTGAAATTCCTGAAGAAGTTGAAATGCTGGATACTGTTTCTCTGTTTTCATATGCTGATAAAGGAAACCCCGACATCTATTTACCGAAAGATAAGTTGGATGTACTTAAGCCATTGGATCACAAGACGGATATTTATGTGGTAACACACCCGTTTGAAGGAATCAAAATAGCTGAAAAGTATCAGAAACCAGTGATTATAATGCAGCCGGCCGGATGGGCGGTGGATTTGCCTGCTGCTATCAGGCAAATGGGGATTATACTGAAAACATACGTGACCTGGGTGATTTAATGGGTTTTGATGTAATAAATATGAGCTAATTCGAGTTTTTAAAAATTAATCTCCTGAAAACTACTGGATGTTACCATGGAAACTGGGAATTCCCGAAACTAAAATAGAATATTAATCGCATTGATAATACCTTTCATCAGTTATACTTTAAATAGATATATCATGAAAACAAAACTTTTTACTCTATTCCTGCTCTTATCCTTCTTTTCTATTTATTGTTCATTCGGCCAGGAGAAAAGCCCATTCTACCACTGGGACCTTGATAAGGTAAAAGGAAGAAATGTAAATGAACTAGTGAAAACAAGCACTGACACAATTGAAGGTAACTATACAATTGTCAAAGGAGTAAGCGGTAATGCAATCAGGTTAGACGGTTATACAACTGTGATATGCAATAAGGGCAATAAAGAATCAATAACTGCAGGTTCTTTAACTACAGAAGCATGGGTTGCACTGGGAGCATATCCATGGAACTGGTGCCCTGTTGTTGCCCAAAGCAAAAAAGAAGTTGGGGGAAAGGAAAACAGTGGTGGCTTTTCCATGGAGATCGGTCCAAGAGGAGAATTCGGCTTAAAAATTTTTATTGAAGGGAATGAAATCCTGTGTGTGTCAGAAAAATTTGCAATACCATTGTATGAATGGACATATATCGCAGCAACTTATAATGAAGGCTACGGTATAAATATTTTTTTTAATGGCAATCTGGCAGGCACCTATAATATTACGGGTAAAGCCAATTACGCAAGTAATGCCGAGATAAGGATAGGAATGAACTACAGCGCGGTAAACCCGTCAAATCTTATTGGAAAAGCCGGGTACAAACCCTTCTGGTATTCAATTGATGGAATAATTGATGAGGTAAAAATATATAACTCAGCATTAACAGAAGAGTATTTTAAAGATGTGTTCAAAAGACTAAAACCCAAAAGCAGACCTGATCTCCCGGAGCGAAAACTCCCTGTCGTAAATTCAGAAGGCAAATCATTTGGTGCTTATTATACCAAACTGAAATATTATTATGAATGGGATCAGCTCTGGCCTGTGGCGTCGGATCCCGATATAGTTGTAACTTTTAAAGATTCACCTGTTAAATTAATTTTTTGGCGCGGAACACGTTACTCACCTGCATGGGTAACAGAAAATGGTCAATGGATGTGTGACCAGAGCGTTGAATCATGGAATGGCAGAGAGGGATGCCTTGAACATATGCAGGACCGACATTGCCGTTACTCACACGTACGGATTATTGAAGATAATGATGCGCGTAAAGTCATTCATTGGAGATATGCACCGGTAAGTGCCTATAACGATCTTTGGAATGAAGACAGTAAAACCGGTTGGGCTGTTTGGATCGATGAGTATTATTATATATATCCTGACGCCACGGCAATAAGAAAAGTAAGCTGGAAAACAGGTTCAATGGGCCGTCCTGTACAGTTTCAGGAGACACTTCCCCTTACTGGCCCCGGCCAGACACGGAGTGACATTATGGAAACAGATTACCTGAAGATAGCCAATTTAGATGGCGATATTATGCAGTTAAAATACAAAGAAAACCCTGAAAAAATCGATACCAAATTAATTCCGGACTCGCCTAATATTCAACAACATAACTTTAAATCGGTTTATGATCCGTTTATTATTTTTGAACCGGGTAACAGGATGCATTATATAATGGACAGGGATATAAAAAATCTCAGTTTGCCAGGCTCCTGTAATCATTGGCCTGTAGGACAGCCTAATTGTGATGGCAGGGTAACACAGGCATCAGACCGTCCTGCTCATTTTCTGGGATTCCCAATCTCAAGCCCTATAGTACATGATGATGAAAATGGACGAAGCTATCATAATTCAATCTACGGCATGGTTGATATGCCATTTCAAAAACTGGTTGCTCTTTCAAGAAGTTGGGTAAATGCGCCTGATATGATTCTGAAAAACAATAAGAAAGAACTAGAAGCAGAATATGACAGGAGCCAGAAAGCACATGTTATCAAATCCATATCTGGTCAAATTGATGAAGTTGAAGCCAGTATTGCATGCTCTGAGAAATCCCCACTGTTTAACCCGGCAATAGTTATAGAAGGATGGGGTAGCAAAATACCTGAAGTAATCCTTGATGGTAAAAAACTAAAAAATGGTGATTTCAGTTTCGGATTTGATAAAGATCTGGATAACACAAACCTGATAATCTGGTTCCAACTCAAATCATCAGAGCCTTTGGAAATAAATATTAATTGATTCATATCATAATACCTTCAATAATATCAAAACTATAATATTATGCAACATCTTAGGATCATTGGTATAATTTACATATTCAGTTTTCTATTTACCGGATGCTCATCTTCTGATGATGACCACTACTCTTCCAGACCAAATATTATTGTTTTTTTAGCCGATGACCTTGGCTATGGTGATCTTGGATGCTATGGTAATCCCATCATTAAAACACCTGCCATTGATAAGTTTGCATCTGAAGGTGTTAGGCTTACTGATTGTCATTCAGCCGGAACCGTTTGTTCTCCATCAAGGGCAGGACTTCTAACAGGCAGGAATCCCTACAGAAGTGGATTTTACTATATCGCGGGGTCATCGGGCTGTTACCTGCTGGAGGAAGAAATTACTCTGGCAGAGTTGCTTAAAACAGGAGGATATGAAACCAGCTTTTTTGGTAAATGGCATCTTTCAAGACTTGAAAAAACCAGGCGTGATGAGCCCGGACCGGGAGATCAAGGATTTGATTACTGGTTTGCTACTACTGTTAATCCGTCCGGGGGTCCTGAAAACTGTGAGAAATTTATCAGGAATGGAGTTCCCGAAGGTCCTGTAAATGGCTGGTATTGTGATGTAATAGTGGAGGAAGCAGTACATTGGCTTAGAGAAGTCAGGGATAAGGAAAAACCTTTCTTCCTTATGCTATCTTCACACGAACCTCATACTCCTGTCGCACCACCTGAGAAGTACAGTGCCATGTATGATAATCAGGATGTCGACGCCAAAGAGAAATCAATAAACTACGGTGGAGTTGATCGTCCTGACAAAGATATAAGCCAAAACAAGAAAGAATATTACGGAACAGTAAGCCAACTAGATGATGCTTTCTCCAGACTGTTAAAAGCAATAGATGAAGACCATCTGAAAGATAATACACTGATTCTTTTTACAAGTGATAATGGCCCGGAGCACCCTGTCAACCTTGAAGAATCAAAAGGTGAATGGGATGATATTTCAAGGGAATATTGTTTCGGCACACCGGGTACATTGAGAGGGATGAAAAGATATCCCTACGAAGGTGGACACAGGGTTCCCGGAATTGTCAGATGGCCCGGAAAAATTCCAGAAGGAACTATAAGTGATAAACTATTTAATGCTACCGATATAGCTCCAACCTTATGCCAGCTTGCAGGGGTGGAATTGCCTTCTGACAGGGTAATAGATGGCACAAATGCATTTGCAACATTTTTAAACAGGCAGGCAAAAAGAGAAACCTCATGTCTCTGGCTCTTTCCCACTCATGAGGACACCTATTTCAGGATGCCACATATGGCAATGCGGGATGGTGACTATACTATTGTTGGGTGGTTTCCTGAAAAAGGAGAAGATGGTAGTCTTGTTGACTGGATGAAATCATCTGTTCCGGAAACATTTGCTTTATATAACACCCACACTGACCCAGGTCAGAAGGAAGATATCTCTGAAAAAGAACCGGATAAAGTAAAAGAACTGATTCCGAAGATGAATGAATTATGGGTTGAAATACGTGATGAAGGTCCTGACTGGAAAAAATAATTAAAAAAATGAAAATGCACAAATTATCTTTACTCATTCTGCTGATTATTACCATATCATGCAGTTCTAACAAGGACGTTCACAAGCTGGATAATAATCTGATTAATGCCTCCTGGGTTGGTGATGGCCTTGAACAACCAGCCTTTGATTCTCTTTTTTATAATGATGATCCGTCTCCCCTCTTTCGTAAAGAATTTGTGACAGAAGATGGGATTGAATCAGCAACTTTGTATATAACTGCCGCAGGCTATTACAAGGCTCGTATAAATGGCAGGCGAATCGGTAAGAACCAACTGGATCCGGCATGGACCAATTTCAGTAAAAGAGTTTACTATTCTGAATATGATATCACAGACGATATTAAGCAAGGAGTAAACTGTCTGGGAGTAACCATTGGCAACGGTTTTTACAATCCTCTACCTATGAAAATGTGGGGAGGCAGGAATATCAGACTGGAGCTACCTGTTGGCAGACCGGTCTTTATAGCAAAGCTAATACTCAAACAGACAAATGGCCATACAATTGAGATAGTTACAGATCAAACATGGAAATATTCATATGGTCCGATCATCAAAAATAACGTATATCTGGGTGAAGTATATGATGCCCGGAGAGAGATTATTGGGTGGGAAAGACCTGGTTTTGACGATTCTTCCTGGTTATCAGCAGAAATATCTGATGGACCCGGAGGAGTTCTTCAAGAATCATTTTTCCCGGCTATTCAGGTAACAGACATTAAGACCCCTATAGCAATAACATCGCCACGGGAGGGAGTATATATTGTCGATATGGGCGTTAACTTTACAGGAGATTACAATATCAGACTTCGTGGTGAAAAGGGTGATACCATAACTTTCAGATTTGGAGAGCGTATTTACGATAATGGCGACCTGAATCCCATGACAACCGTTTGCGGCCAGATAAAAAGAAAGGGAGTTGGAGGGCCAGGTGCTCCCGCCATTGCATGGCAAACCGACAGTTATATAGTAGGTGATGAAACAGAAGTATGGTACAACCCTGAATTTACTTTTCACACCTACAGGTATATGGAGATCACAGGCTTGAATAGCAAGCCGGATATATCTGATATTCAAAGTATTGCATTTCACACTAATGTAGAAAACAAGAATAGCTTCACCTGCTCCTCTGAGCTTATTAATTCTATCCAGGATGCTGCTGAAAGAACATTTCTTTCAAACCTAATAAGCGTTCAATCAGATTGCCCTGCCAGGGAAAAATTCGGATATGGTGGTGACCTTAATGCAACCAGCGAATCATTTATTTATAATTTTGACATGCAGACATTCTACCGTAAAACAGTATATGACTGGGTTGATGCCATACGGGATTCGTTATTTGTAGATACGGCTCCTTTTGTCGGAATAAAGTATTGCGGGCTTAGCTGGGAATCGGCAATGCTAATCACACAATATTATCTCTATTTGTATTATAAGGA
>Ga0209986_10002443_pt1 | contig 16989 bp, 12 predicted proteins | sample BlataG_FD_183168 | JGI IMG/M metagenome (GOLD analysis project Ga0209986, IMG submission 183168) | Deep subsurface microbial communities from Black Sea to uncover new lineages of life (NeLLi) - Black_00105 metaG (SPAdes) (version 2) | ecosystem: Environmental > Aquatic > Marine > Oceanic >...
AGATTATTAATTTAATCAACAACAATTTGTGACCTTTATGCCCGCAATGACAATTTCAGTCATAAATGCATCTCATTATATCTGTATCACGAAATTTTGAGACAAGGCTTGCTATTTATTCTGGTAATCTATCTGTTTTTTTATCAAAAGGTTTTATAAGGGCATGCTTAAAAACATCCTTACTTTCTTCTACAAAGATAAAATGCATCTCTTTTTTAATCTTTTTGGGAATATCAATTAAATCCTTCTTATTCTCCTTGGGCAATATCATCTCTTTTACTCCTGTCCTCTGAGCAGCTAAAACCTTTTCTTTTATACCCCCTACTGGAAGTATATTGCCTCTTAGAGTGATTTCTCCTGTCATGGCCACATCTCTTTTCACTTTTACATCACTACAGACAGAAATAAGGGCTGTGGCAATGGTAATACCTGCTGAGGGGCCATCTTTGGGAATAGCACCTTCAGGAATATGAATATGAAAATCTTTTTGAGAGAAGATCTCATCCTTAATGCCAAATTCCTTAGCATGGGAGCGAGTATAACTTAAAGCAGCCTGGGCTGATTCTTTCATTACATCGCCCAAAGACCCAGTCAAAGTTAAATTCCCTTTTCCTCTCATTTTTGTGGCTTCAACAAAAAGAATTTCTCCTCCGCTGGCTGTCCAAGCTACTCCTGTGGCTACTCCCACTTGATCCTTATACAAAAGATGATCTCTGAATATTCGGGAAGGACCCAAAAAACTCTCTATGTTTTGGGAGGTCACTTTGGTTAATTTCTCCTTTCCTTCAGCAACTTTGCGGGCTGTTTTGCGGCAGACTGAGGCAATCTCCCTTTCTAAGTTTCTTACTCCCGCTTCCCGGGTATACAGGGAAATAATCTTTTTGATGGCTCCTTTGGAAAAGGAAATTAATTTCTCATCCAGGGCATTCTCTTTTATTTGTTTGGGAACCAAATGGCGCAGAGCGATCTGCAATTTTTCTTCTTCGGTATAACCTGGAAGATTTAGAATCTCCATTCTGTCTCGAAAAGCAGGGTGTATCGGGTCAAGAAGGTTGGCGGTTGTTATGAACATGACTTTGGAAAGGTCAAAAGGAACTCCCAGATAATGATCACGAAAAGAGTTGTTTTGCTCAGGATCCAAAACTTCCAATAAAGCAGACGAAGGATCCCCTCTAAAATCAGCTCCGATTTTATCCACTTCATCCATCATAAAAACAGGATTATTAGACCCAGCTCGTTTTAAACTCTGGATAATTCTTCCCGGCATGGCTCCGACATAAGTCCTTCTGTGGCCTCTTATTTCTGCTTCATCTCTGACTCCACCAAGAGATATTCGAATAAATTTCCTTCCCTGGGATCTGGCAATAGAACGCCCGAGAGAAGTTTTTCCCACCCCTGGAGGGCCGACAAAACAAAGAATAGGACCTTTAATCCTTTTGGAAAGCTTCCTTACGCTTAAATATTCAATTATTCTTTCTTTTACCTTTTTCAAGCCATAATGATCCTCATCCAGTATCAACTCTGCCTTTTTCAGTTCCAAATTGTCGACAGTACTTTTATTCCAGGGAAGATCAAACATCCAATCCAAATAATTTCTCACCACAGCTGTCTCGGCTGATTCTGGATGCATCTGGGAGAGGCGATTGATTTGTTTTTTCAATTCCTCCTTGACTTCCTGGGAAACTCTTAGCTTATTCAGTTTTTCCTGATAGCCTTTGATCTCTTCCTGGAGCTCACTTTCTTCTCCCAGCTCTTTCTGAATAGCTTTCATTTGCTGTCTTAGAAAATATTGCTTCTGGAGCTTATCCATTTCCCCCTTAGCTTCGCTGCTAATCTTGGACTGCACATCAAGAAGCTCAAGCTCCTGGGTTAAAAGTTCATAAACCTTCTTCAGTCTCTCAACCGGATCAATTATCTCTAAAATTTCCTGAGCTTCGTTTATTTTCAAATCCAAATTGGCTGCAGTTAAATCAGCAAGCCGCCCTGACTCCTCAACATTTGCTGCAATAATCAAAACCTCAGGAGGGATATTCTTTCCTAAGGAAGTAGCTTTCTCTAATCCTGAACGCACATTCCGGATCAAGGCCTCAGTTTCAATCGATTTCTTGTCTTCTTCTGGTTTATGAATTACCTTCACCTTGGCTGAATAGTAAGGTTTATCTTCCTCAAAGGTCTCTATTCTTGCCTGAATAATACCTTGAGTAAGTATTCTTACTCTTCCATCAGGGAGTTTTAACATTCTCATAATTAAAGCAACTGTACCCACCTCATACACATCTTCCTTCTTTGGTTCTTCAATTTCCATATCTTTTTGAGTCAGAAGAAGAATCATTCGATGAGAAGACAGGGAATTATCAATAGCATTCTTTGATTTTTCTCTTCCTACGAATAAAGGTGCTACCATGTAAGGAAAAACAACAATATCCCTCAGAAGAAGAATGGGTAAATTTTTTGGTATACGTAATTTCTGATCCTGGTCGTCGGCCAAGCCTTCAAAATGGACTTCGTTCCCGTTTTCCTTCTCAGTCATTTTTTTCTCATCATTTTTAGTCAATTTATCTTTCTTTTAAAAGATTCTCTAATTCTTTCTTGAACTCTAAGACATCCTTGAACTCCCGGTAAACAGAAGCAAACCTGACATAAGCCACCTTATCCAGCTCTTTTAGTTTCTCCATCACGAACTGCCCGATTTCATCGCTTTTAATTTCTTTTTCTGACTTTTCCTGGAGTCTTGTTTCGATTTCTTCTACAACTTCTTCCAGCCTTCTCACAGGAATAGGTCTTTTCTCACAAGCCTTCAGTAAACCCCGCATAAGCTTTTGATTATCAAAGGGTTGCCTGCTTCCATCTTTTTTTACAACCATGTAGGGGATTTCTTCAATCTTCTCGTAGGTGGTATATCTTTTCTTACAAGCAATACATTCTCTACGACGGCGTATTGATAAACTTTTTTTGCTCTCCCGGGAATCGATTACTCTGCTCTCCAGGTGGCCACAGAAAGGACACCTCATTTTTTAGAATTCTCTCCTAATTTTTTTAGCTGAAATAAAGAAATACCTTCTTTCCAGATTATAGCATATCCTATCAAACAAGTCATTATCAGCTGGACAGCATGAACAATAATAGTCATGCTCACGGCCTGATTGGAGTCAATATTGAAAAGAGAAGTTAATCCCAATTTGCTGAAATAGTGGAATCCTCCTACCATCCCTGGAGTTGGAATGGAAGCACCAACCATAACTAAAAATGTATAAGGAATAAGGAAAAAATATGAGATGGAAATATCATAAGCAAAGAAAAGTACCCAGTAATAAAAAATAATCCACATCCAGACAGCAAAAGAAAGCAAAGTGTACATGAGTAAATTTCCGACTGAATGGAAAAATTTTAACCCAAGGATAAACTCCTCGGAAAGTTCGAGAACTTTCTGGGAAATCTTATGAGGAAAGGGTTTCAAAATAAAAGTAACGAAAGAAAGGGTTTTTTTCTTGAAAAAATAAAAGGAAAGAGTCATGATAAGAAGAAGCGAAGCAAAAGCAAAACCAACTAATCCCCATAAATACAAATTAGAAAAAGCCTCTTTCTTGTCCTGAAAATAAGAAGAATAAAGGGGTTTTGATATAAGAAACAACCCCAGGAGGAAACACATGATGGCCATATCAAAAGTTCTTTCAACAACAATAGTACCCAGAGCAAATCCTTTACTTATGTTTTCTTTTTTGGCCAGGTAAAGGGGTTTGACGATTTCGCCTAATCTTCCTGGAAAAATTAGAGTTACAGTAAAGCCAACCGCGTTGCCAGCAAACATGTTGAAAAACTTTACATCTTTTTTTTCATGTATCAGAAGATATCTCCACCTAATAGCACGAAAGATTAAATGGCCAGGGACAAAAACGACAAGAAGGATTAAAAAGACCAGTTTGATATCAGTCAGGTAGCTAAAGACCTCTTTCCAATCGACACTTTGGAAGAAAAAATAGAGAAAAACAAAAGTAAGGAAGAATATCAAGCTTAAACGAAACCAGGTCTTCTTCATGATGAATCGTCAATATTACCATCATCGTTATACCCTGTCAACGAAACAACCTTTATCTAACAAAAGGCAACGAGTGGGTTGAAAATCTGGGGAATATCCATTATTATTATCTCCGTTATTTTTCTCAGTTGGGAAGTCGTCCAACGGTAGGACACATGACTCTGGATCATGGAATCGGGGTTCGAATCCCTGCTTCCCAGCTTTTCTTTTATTTTCTTTTTCCTATTCCTATAAAATTGCACAGCTTGTTACGAGCAAAGCCAGGAATATTTTCCACTCCTCGTAAATGACACTTTTTGCCTTTATTAAGCTGGAATTTCCTTGTTTCTGCTTGTAAACAGTTCTATCCTAATTTCAGCCTACATCAATTAAATATGTTAAATATTTGTCATAAAGAGAATTTTGTTTTTTTCTCATCTGACCACAAATTGTTTTCTTATGCTATAGCCAATCCTGGAGGGATATTGAAAGGTAATAAATATTTCTCCTATTTGACTACAGTTTTTTATATTGATATATTTACTCTAATATTTACTAAAAGGGCTTTCTCAACAAATGGAAAAAATTAATTTTTCCTTATTTTTATCTCCAAACTACCAGATTAAAGGAGAAAAAAATCTGTATGAAAAAGATAAAAAAGAAGGAGTTAATATCTCTTCTTAAGAAAAAAGAGAATTTAGGGTCTTATAACCTGAAGGATGCCAATTTTTCTAGATTGGATCTATCAAAACAAGATCTTTCAAATCTTGATTTTTCAGGAACAAAGTTTAAAAAGTCACGTTTAGAGCAGGTGAATTTTAAAGGATCCATCCTCATGAGAGCCTGTTTTTCAAAGGCAAACCTGGAAGAAGCCAATTTGAGGGAAACTATTTGCAGTTATGCTGACTTTTCCAATGCTTGCCTCTGCCGGGCAGATTTAACCAGAGCAAATCTTAAGGATATTATTGTTTACAAAACCAAAATGAAAAGAATTAACCTCAATGAAGCCAATTTAGAGGGAAATGATTTAACCCACACAGATCTATCAAATAGCACTGCCAGGAAAGCTAACTTCAAGGGGACAAACCTAAATTCATCCTGTCTGAATAAAGCAGACTTTAAAGAAGCCAATTTTGAAGGAGCAAATCTTTCGGATATAAAAGCTAAGCAAACAATTTTTTCAGCATGTAGCTTAGTCAAAGCCAATCTGGAAGGTTCTGTCCTAAATGGAGCTTATTTTTCCAGAGCTGATCTGACCGATGCCAACCTGAGTCTCGCTTCTCTCTACGGAATCGCCGTTGATGGGGCCAAGCTGAAGCAAATTAATTTTAAATATTCCATCGGCCTATCAGAAGAGAAGGAACAGTATTTAAGACAGGAGGGAGTAAAAATAAGTGTTTTAGAAAACAGAATCATGCAAACCATAAAATTTATTTTTACTACAAAATGGGCTTTTGCTGCCTTAATAGCTTTTATAATTACTTTGATAGTGATTGGATACTTTAATCTTATGGATATTAACAAGTTAAGTATTCCCGCTCTTAAATACAAGTACAGGCAAGCCAAACTGAATAATCAATACCAGAAAGCACTTGAATTAGGCTCGTTACTAATAAAAAAATATGAGCAGAGTGGGGACAATTTAAACGTCTTCAACAAGAAACTGGAAAAAGCCAAAATATACAGAATTTTGGGCGAGACAGAAAAATCGTTAACTCATTTGAAATCCATGTTTATAAAATACAGCGATGATCTTGAAAAAAAAGCCAGGATCAACATTGAACTCGCTCGTTTGCATATAGAATCAGGCCACCCAAACCAAGCAATACCACTTCTGGAAGATGTTAAAGACTTTAAGCTGGAAAAGAAAACTTTTTACTCCGTTGAGATGAATCTTGCCCTGGCCTACCGGAAATCAAATAAACCCAAAGAGGCTAAAGCTATCTATCTAAAACTTTTAAAAACTTATGAAGATTATCCTGAGTTAATTGCCAATATCAGGAAAAAGATTAAGACTTTTTAGGGAAAGCATAAAAGAAAAAACTTAGATGAGAATTATTAAATTTTTTAATCCAGGAATTCTTATTAAGAATTTATCGAATTCTTTTTCAAAGAAAAGTTCTCTTCCTCCTAAGAAAATTTTAAAAACTGTATTCTTAATAATCATTATCATCTTGTTGTTTTACAAAATACATAATCCTTATTCTGATCTTTATCAAAAATTCTCAACGCATCGAAATTTTTATGGAGATGAAGTTAAATATTTGCGTATGACCCAATCCTTAGCAACGGATGGGAACATCGAGCTTTCAAATCTACGGCAATTTTCAGATATTTGGCAAGACGAGGAGAAAAAAGAAGAAAAGGGGCTCCCCGCCGACAACATACTCCAATTTGGTCATTATTTTACCGGAAAGAATGGAGGAGTCTACAGTCTCCATATGCCCGGAGTCTCTCTTTTACTTTTGCCCTCCTACTTACTTGATTCTATTTTATATCCTACTGATCCCAAATTTGATCCACCAGAATTTCCATTAATGCCCCGCAAACTTTGTCTTACCCGACTACTGCTGTTTATCATGGCTGTCTTAATAATTTTCCTTTTATCAAGACTCCTTTACCATCTATTTAATTCGCTTTTTTTAGGAATGCTACTGCTTCTTCTCTTTGTCCTTAATTCACCTTTTGCAGGCTATATCTTTCAAATCTATCCTGACCTTTGGGCTGTATTTTTTAGTTTACTGGTCTTAAATGCCATCTTTTTTCCTTTTAAAAACAAATGGTTAAATTATATTCTAATTATAATAGGGATAGGAGCCTTACCCTGGCTTCATCAGAGATTGATTCCTTTATCTCTGGGATTATTTCTTTGCTATATTTTTTACAGAAGAAAAGAGAATAATTTTTTTAAAAAAGCATCCATCTTATGTTTTATCCTGGCAATAATAAGTTTGCTCTATTTTTATTATTTTTACTCGATTACAGGAAATCCTTCACCCCTGAGTCCTGCCAAGCTCCATGGCCGAGTCTATGCGAGCTGGGAGAACTTGCCACTCGGGTTCTTCGGCAATTTTTTCCATCCAATGTTTAGTATTATCTGGGCCTACCCCTGGATTATCCTTTTCTTTTTCGGAATCTACTGGGGATTTAAAAAGGATTTCAGGCTAACCATTGCTCTTCTTCTTATCTTTATTCCAAATTATTTGATTGCCAGCGCTGCTGTCCCCTGGCACGGAGCAACCTGGCCTAAAAACCGGCATTTACTGGCTATCCTTCCTCTTTTTCTTATATTCAGCGGCTTTACCATTCAAGACTTTTTCCAAAAATTTTCCTATTCTAAACTAATTTTTTACCTTTCTTACTTTGTCCTGATTATTTTGAATACGAAAATCTGGTTCATCAAGTTTGAATTTTCCTTAAACTCCTTCACTTATTCTGATCTAATCTGGATAATAAAGAGTATTATCATCATTTCTTTCCTGTATTTATCTATTTTTTTAAGTGAAAAATTTCTATTCCAGAAAGACAATTTAATCCCGGGAAAATAGGTAAAAAATATCCAGAACAGAAAAGCCTAAATCATCAATTTTACAAGGGAAAATTGAAAAAAGGAATGGCAGCGCTACGGGGATTCGAACCCCGGTTTGATGGCTGAGAACCATCTGTCCTAGTCCCCTAGACGATAGCGCCGCAGGCAAGAAATTAGCAAATTGACCTTTTTATGTCAACACATTTATGTCCGCAATTCTACATTCTCAAAATAGAGAAAGACCTGAAATTTCAACAATATGTTTGAGTCTTTTACTCAAATTTAAACTTATTTCTCTTGAAAATTTTTATACAAGTAGCTACTACCTGGGGATCATAAAGTATTCCTTTTTGTTGCCTGATTTCATCGAGAGCCTTATCAATACTATGAGCTGGCCGGTAAGGCCGGTGCGATGACATAGCCTCGACAACATCGGCAACAGATAAAATTCTTGCCTCCAGGAGAATTTCTTTCCCATGTAAACCCGATGGATATCCACTTCCGTCCATCCTTTCGTGATGTTGAAGGACAATCCGGGCAATCGGCCAGGGAAATTCCACTGTTTTTAAAATCTCATAGCCAACCGTGGGATGAGTTTTAATCATACTGAATTCTGCTTCAGAAATTTTACCTGGCTTGCTGAGAATTTCAGCAGGTACATGTATCTTGCCAATATCATGAATATTCCCAGCCATACGGATCCCCTCGATTTTCTCCTTTGAAAGATTCATCTCCTCGGCAATTGCACAGGCAAGAACTGTGACCCGCCGCTGATGTCCTGCAGTGTAGGGATCTCTCTTTTCAATAGTGAAGGCCATGGCTTGAATTATTCCTTCCATGGTTTTCTGCAACTTATCATAGCCTTTTCTTATTTCCTCCTGGGCTTTCCTTCGATCAGTTATGTCGCGAAAAACCAAAACAGAACCAGATATCTCTTTTATCTCATTTCTAATGGGAGTAATACTATGTTCAATTGGAATTTTTGTCCCCTCCTTAGAAAGAAGGATGTTCTCCTTAGACAGCCCCATACCGCTTTTTTCTAATTTTCTCGGTATTAAAACCTTGAGCTTTCTACCTGTCTCTTCACTTAATAAGCTGAAAACATCACTTATAGGTTTTCTCAAAGCCTTTTTTTCATCCCAACCTGTAAACTTTTCAGCAAGAGGATTCAGAAATGTAATCATTCTTCCTTTATCCGTGGCAATCACAGCATCTCCAATGCTCCTTAGTATTGTCGAAAGCCATCTTTCCCTATCTTTTAATTTCATTTCCATCTGGTACTTGTACAGGGAAATTTCAATTGTTGTCTGGAGATCTTTTTCATCAAAAGGCTTAAGCAAATATCCAAATGGCTCGGCTTTCTTAGCTTGGTGTAGAGTATTTTCATCTGTATAGGCTGTAAGATAAACCACTGGAATATTGAAATGTTTATAAATTTTATCCGCTGCTTTCACACCATCTATTTCCCCGGGGAGCATTAAGTCCATTAAAACTAAATCTGGCTGAGTCTCCTTTACTATTTGTATTGCTTTCTCACCGGTTGAAACAACCCCAGACACTTCATAACCCAGTGTAATTAACATGTTTCGGATGTCCCTGGCTACAATGCTTTCATCTTCTACAACAAAAATCTTTCTTTTTTTCATTCGAACTTAAACCCCTTCCCACCAATAGGTCATTCCTTAAAAAAATTCACACCATTTAAATTTTTTTTATTCCCTTTGAGAATTGTAAATTCTCACCTGATAAAATTTTAATTATTATTTTTATAGTAATTATAATAATAAGTAAAATTTTGCCTGTTGTCAATTTGACACTCAAATCTTGTTCAATCTGTTAGAGAATTTCCTCCTTACTGATTTTTTACTTCTTTATAGCACAAAAAAATATTTCTGGAATAAATAGATTACTCGCTACTGCATGAATTTATAGAGAATGGTGCCGAGGGCCGGACTCGAACCGGCACGTTGGATAACCAACGAGGGATTTTAAGTCCCTTGCGTCTACCAATTCCGCCACCCCGGCCTCATTTCCTTGAGAGAAGCCAGTCAGCTCTTCTTCACTTCTTTCCAAAATATAGATGATTTCTCGCTTTTTTTCAATGCTCTACTTTTTTCTATTTAAAAATTCTATAAAAACATCTATTGTTCTGACCCTCCCAGGAAAAATATATCGCATTCAGAATTAATTTTCATTTGTCACTGCAGGAAGGGAAGAGGATTCCTCGCTTTGCTCGAAACAGGCTATGCAATCTCCTGTTCAATTTCAGGTTGACTTGAACGTCGATTAATATTAGATTATTTATGTTTTTCTTAATATCTGATGAGTCAAAAAGCCATAGCCAACAGCAAAGCAAAAACATCTTTCCGCTTCCTGCCAAAAAGGCTGTTATCTTCGCCACCAAATTTACTTAATCCCATAGCTACTTTTTTTGTTAAGCTTAATATCAGCCCTAACACTTTAAGTGTTATAGCCTTAATAGCAGGCCTGGGAGCAGGTGTCCTATTTTATTTCGAACAATTATTTTGGGCTGGCATTTTTATCATTGTCTGCGGTGTATTCGATATAATTGACGGGAAAGTTGCTGTCCAGGCAAACAAAACAAGCCTATATGGAGCCATCTTTGACTCAACTTTAGACAGATACTCTGAATTTTTCATTTATCTCGGAATTGCTGTTCATTTTAGAGACCATTGGGCTCTTTGGCTCATTTTTTGGGTAATTCTCGGCTCAACGATGGTTAGCTATACCAGAGCAAGAGCAGAAGGATTAGGAATTGAATGCAAAATAGGCTTTATGCAGAGAGCTGAAAGAATGGTTTTCCTCTCTCTCGGAACCATCATTGGCTCGCTATTAAAAATATTTGACTATACCATGATAGCTGTTTTAATTTTGATTGCTCTTATTTCAAATATTACATCTATTCAAAGAACTCTTTTTGTAAAAAAAGTCGAAAAAATAAGAAATTTAAAAAAGGAGATCTAATACTATGAACAAGATAAAAGTTGCAATAATAGGAGTCGGCAATTGTGCTTCTTCCTTAATTCAAGGTGTTGAATATTATAAAAATGCTAAAGAATCGGATTTTATTCCGGGAGTTATGCATGTTAAGCTTGGCGACTACCATATCCGGGATATTGAATTTGTCGCTGCCTTTGACATTGACAAAAATAAAGTAGGAAAGGATTTAAGTGAAGCTATTTTCATCCCTCCCAACAACACAACCAAATTTTCAGATGTGCCCCATTCAGGGGTTAAAGTCCAGAGGGGCATGACCCATGATGGTCTTGGAAAATATTTATCACAAATCATTGAAAAAGCTCCAGGAACAACAGCAGACATAGTCTCCATTCTCAAAGAAACCAAGACAGACGTGGTCATCAGCTACCTGCCAGTAGGAAGTGAAGAGGCTACCAAGTGGTATGTAGAACAGATATTAGAGGCTGGCTGTGCCTTTATCAACTGCATTCCTGTCTTTATTGCCAGCGAAAAATATTGGCAGGAAAGGTTTAAAATAAAAAATCTTCCCATTATTGGTGATGACATAAAATCACAGGTAGGAGCAACCATTCTCCACCGAACCCTGGTTAATCTCTATCTCGACAGGGGTATGCCTATTGAGAGAACTTATCAACTTAACACCGGAGGAAATACAGACTTCCTCAATATGCTGGAAAGGGAGAGGCTTTATTCAAAAAAAATATCCAAAACCAACGCCGTAACTTCCCAGATAAAAGCCAGAGGCCTGGATATTTCATCCGATGATATTCATGTTGGACCAAGTGATTATGTTCCCTGGCAAAAAGATAATAAACTCTGTTTTTTACGTATTGAAAGCCGCCATTTTGGCGATGTGCCAACTTATCTTGATTGCCGTTTATCTGTGGAAGATTCTCCAAATTCAGCGGGAGTAGTCATTGATGCCATAAGATGCTGCAAACTGGCCCTGAACAACGGCTTGTCTGGAGCACTCCTTGCTCCTTCTTCTTATTTCATGAAAACCCCGCCCAAACAATACACAGATACAGAAGCCAAAGAACTTACTGAAAAATTCATCGAAAAATACGCTAAAAAAGAAACAAAGCCTAAGGAAATTGAGAAGAAAAACAAAGTAAAAACAAAGAAAAAGAGATAAGCTCCTGTTTTTTATGTCAAAGAAGATATTCCAATTTTTGGTGAGGTTTGGGGAAGGCAGCAGCCGCCTATGACGCGGGCAATGAATAAGTTCAAGTGGATCTAACCCTTTATTCAACTGTGACACTCTTGGCCAGGTTGCGGGGCTGATCCACATCAGCACCTCTTTTAACTGCTATATAATAGGCAAAGAGTTGAAGGGGAAGGATGGTTAAAAACGGCGTAAAAAGAGAGTAAGAAGAAGGAATAGAAATTATCTTATCTACCTTTCCTTTTATTTCTTCATCATTATCAAAAGCAACTGCTAAAACATATCCATTACGGGTTTTAATTTCAGATATATTGCTCATCATCTTTTCATAAACTCTATCCTTGGGAACAACAACTAAAGTAGGCATTTTGTCATCAATCAGGGCAATAGGACCGTGTTTCATTTCTCCCCCAGGATAAGCTTCTGCATGAATGTATGAAATCTCTTTTAATTTAAGGGCTCCTTCCAGGGCAACGGGAAAATTAATCCAGCGTCCTAAATAGAGAAAGTGGGAAAAAGAGACAAAATTTTGAGCGAATTCCTCGAGTAATTGAGCCTGATTAAGAATTTTCTCCATTTTGTGGGGAATTCGTTGGAGTTCTTGTATAAGAGAAAGAGACGTTTTTTTATCAATTCCCTCCTTGAGCTGAGCTAAATATAAAGCCAAAAGAGCCAAAGCTGCCATCTGAGCAGAGAAAGTCTTGGTAGCCGCTACCCCTATCTCAGGTCCTGCATGGGTGTAGAGAACTCCATCTGTTTCCCTGGCTATGGAAGAGTTGACAACATTGGAAATGGCGAGGGTAATGGCTTTTTCTTTTTTCACAACCCGTAAAGCCGCTAAAGTATCAGCTGTTTCCCCTGATTGAGAAATAATAATAATCAAAGCATCTTTATCGAGGATAAAATCTCGATAGCGGTATTCGGAGGAAAACTCAACATCAACAGGAATACGAACCAGACTCTCCAAAAGATATTTGCCTATTAAGCCCGCATGATAAGAGGTGCCACAGGCAATAATAACTATTCTCTTTATGTCTTTTAAAAGCTTAAAAGAAATGCCTGTCTCCTCCAACAAGAATTTTCCAGTATTAAGGGATATTCTTCCATGAATAGTATCTCTCATCACTTGAGGCTGTTCAAATATTTCCTTGAGCATGAAATGTTTAAAGCCACTTTTCTCAATCATTAGAGGGCTCCAAGAAACTTCATCCACTTTTTTAATCAGCTTCCCTCCTTTAAAATCTTTGAACTTAACTCCTTCAGGTTGAATAACCGCCATTTCTCCATCTTCGATAAAAACAACTTTCTTGGTATGAGCAAGAATAGGATTTATATCCGAAGAGACAAAATATTCTTCATCACCTAAACCAACCACAACAGGAGGTCCCATCTTGGCTGCGACAATTTTTTCGGGATCTCTGGTTGAGATAACAGCTATGGCAAAGGCACCCTCGAGCTCACCAATGGCCTTAAGGGTAGCTTCCTCGAGACAATCCTGAAAATATTTTTCGATAAGATGGGCAATGACTTCAGTATCTGTCTCTGTGATAAATTTATGCCCTTCCTTTTCTAAATTTTTCTTCAGGGAAAGATAATTTTCTATAATCCCATTGTGAACCACAACCAAAGAACCTGTGCAGTCTCGGTGGGGATGGGCATTTTCCTCGGAAGGACGGCCGTGAGTGGCCCAGCGAGTATGGCCAATCCCGTAGCTACCATTTAGAGGAGAGGCTTTCAGATTTTCTTCAAGAAAACCAATCTTCCCCTTGGAACGCCTGATATTTATTTGACCTTCCCCAACAACAGCAATTCCGGCTGAATCATATCCCCTGTACTCAAGTCTTTTTAATCCATCTAACAGGACAGGAACGACATTTTTAGAACCTATATAGCCAATAATGCCGCACATTATTTTTTCTTTCTTTTTCTAGCCCAACCTCTTTTTTCCATCTGTTGGCTGCGCTCAACAGCTAAGGCTTCAGGTTTTACATCTTTGGTGATAGTGGAGCCAGCTCCCACATAAGCTTTTTTCCCTATTCTAACAGGAGCCACCAATTCTGTTCCTGAGCCTATAAAAACTCCTGCTTCAATATAAGTCTTGTGTTTTTTCAGTCCATCATAATTACAGGTAATCGTCCCGGCTCCGATATTAACTTTTTCCTCAACTTCACAATCACCTAAATAAGTCAGATGGCCTGCCTTTGAACCTGGGCCGAATACTGTATTTTTCATTTCAACAAAATTTCCCACTTTAGAGCCTGACCGAATGACTGTTTTGGGCCTTAAATGGGCGAAAGGCCCTACCTGAGATTTTTCCTCAATAATGCTTTCTTCAATCATGGTCGAACTAAGAATCTTGACACGGTTTCCCACTCGAGAGTCGATAATATGGACAAAAGGGTAAAGCTGGCAGTTATTTCCGATCTTTGAGTTACCTTCAATAATAACAGAGGAATGGATAACAGTGTCCCTTCCGATACAAACATTCAGGTCAATCCAGGTTGTTTGAGGATCATAAACTGTTACGCCTTCTTCTGTCAGTTTCTTGATTTTCCTACCTCTCAGAACCTCAGCAGCCCTGGCCAATTCTAAACGGTTATTGACTCCGACAATTTCTTCTGGGTGGGAAGTTTTTTGAAGGCCTATCTTTTTTTCCTGCCGAGATAGAATCTCAATGACATCTGTTAGATAGTATTCACCCTTTTTGTTGAGATTGGAAACCTCTGGTAAAGCCTGAAGCAAATCCTTAATTTTAAAAACATAGACTCCGGCATTAATATCTTTTATCTTCTTTTGAGCAGAAGTTGCTTCTTTTTCTTCAATAATCTTGAAGGAATTATTCTCAGAACGGATAAGGCGGCCAAATCCTGTTGGGTTTTCCAGTTCAGCACTCATAAATGTCAGGGAATTTCCTTTTCGGCGGTGAAAAGATAACAAAGGCCTCAAAGTTGATGTCGTAATTAGAGGCAAATCGCCATTGATAACAAGTACATTTTTTTCTTTTTCTTTTTTCAGATCCTTCCTGGCTGAGAGCACAGCATGAGCTGTACCCAGTTGCTTTCGCTGGAAAATAAAGCTGACTTCAGGAGAAGATATTTTTCTCATAACTTCATCTTTTTGATGACCAACAACTATATAAATTTTTTCCGGTTTTAACTTCTGGACGCAATCTACTACTGATTGAAGCATAGATTTTCCCAAGATAGTATGCAGAACTTTCAATTTTTTTGATTTGAACCTGGTTCCCTGGCCAGCGGCCAAGATAAGGGCTAGAAAGCCTTGTTTCATTTCATTCTGGTTAAGAGCACAAATTTTTTATCTTCCCTGAGGGATTCAAAATCCTTTTCATTCTGAGCCAGTATCTTAAAGTATTTATCATTCTGAATGGCTTTCTTCAAATACTCCAAACACTCATTCGTTTTCCCCATTAAACAACAAGCATCAGCCATTAAATAAAATATTTTACCTTCCTGGGGCTTTATTTCCAGAGCTTTGTTTAGCAATTTCAAGCCTTCTTCGTATTCACCATTATTAATTTTATAAACGCTGTATTGATAATAATCATCAAAAGTTTTTAATTTGATGATTTTATCCTTTTGCTGTTCCTGACAGATGGATAAATAGACCTGAGCTCGATCTACGAGTTCTTTTTCAATAATATGTTTCTCTAAAAATTCCTTAAGCATTTCAGCTGCTTTTTGATATTCACCCTTGTGGAACGCCTTCATGGCCTGGCTGTATGCTGTTAATGCTTTATCATATTCATTCTTTTTTGTTTTTTGTTCTGTCACCTTTGATCTTCCTTAAATCTTGTGATACTTGATTTTTCTAATTCTATCTCAGAATACTGGTTTTGACAAGAAGAAACTTACATCTAACCTGGATTATTCACGAGTCGAGGTTGCCGCAGGTGCGAGGCGTGGCGGATGAAGCTGTGGTCGTCCTTCGCAAGTCCGCCACAACAAAGCAGATGCGGCAAAATCGGCTCGCCCAAAGGGTAAAAAATGTCGATTATTAATAAAAAGAACACAAAAAACAAAGTATTCAGAGTGATTTCCCACAAAACCAAAGTAACACTCTGATATTGCTTTTGTTATAATAAACATCGAGATTTTTTATGAATAGTTCAGGCTAATACATTGAATCAAAGATTATACATAATTCCAGAATTCAGGGCTGTCCAAAATAAAACGGATAGCCTTTAGATGAAGATCGTGACCTGCCTTGTGGACCTTAAAATGGCCAAGGATCGGATAGGAAAGGAAGGATAAATCCCCAATTAAATCTAAAATTTTATGGCGGACAAATTCATCAGGATAGCGGAGAGGACCGTTTATAACAGTCTCTTCATCAAGAACAATAGCATTTTCCAAGGAACCCCCAAGGGCCAATCCTTCCCTTATGAGCTGAGGCACATCTTTTAAAAATCCAAAGGTTCGTGCTGGAGCAATTTCCTTAATAAAATTTTTCAAATTCAGAGGTAAACTTAACTCCTGTCTCTTGATAAGCGGATGATCGTATTCAATAGAGTAAGTTATTTTAAAGCTCGAATCAGGGTAGAAAGAAATGTAAGAATCATTTTCCTGGATAATATAAGGCTTTATAATTTTTATGGATTTCTTTTTTTGAGGGAGAGGCTTTATTCCCACCTTTTCTATGGCTTGAACAAAAGGAAAAGCACTCCCATCCATAATTGGAATTTCCCCCCCATTAAGCTCAATCACCAAGCTATCTATCCCAAAGATATAAAGTACAGCTAACAAATGTTCAAGGGTTAAAACTTTTCCTCCCTTTGTATCTAAATAGGAGCCTCTCTTTGTCTTAATTTTTTGGGGGTTAATCTTAATTTCTAAATTGTTCAAATCCATCCTTTGCAGGGTTATTTCCCCCGAGGAAGAAGGCTTTAAAATAAGATCAATCATCTCTCCAGAATGGATACCAACTCCTGAAAAAAGCATCTCTTTTTGGATGGTGTTTTTCTCTTTCATCCTGATTCTCTACTATTGATTATAAGATATCTCATGTAAATAATAGTAAGTATAACTAAAAACCAGCATCATCTGTCAAATATTATTCAACAAAAGTAAGCATCTTTTTTCCCGTGATTATTGAAGGACAAGTGAGGGGTAGGCGGTGAAGAAAGTCGTATGAAGGCTGAGCGGGCACGGTTTCCGACTGGAGGGAGGAAGAGCGAAGCCTGAATCGAGCCGCTTTGGCTCGCTGGGACAAAGCGAGCGTGCCTTCAAACCGTATACCCCTCGTTGTGACTACTTTATCTCT
>Ga0209986_10002444_pt1 | contig 16988 bp, 20 predicted proteins | sample BlataG_FD_183168 | JGI IMG/M metagenome (GOLD analysis project Ga0209986, IMG submission 183168) | Deep subsurface microbial communities from Black Sea to uncover new lineages of life (NeLLi) - Black_00105 metaG (SPAdes) (version 2) | ecosystem: Environmental > Aquatic > Marine > Oceanic >...
ACCGAATGGTCATCGCAAACAATAACGATCTGAAAGTGGCGACGACCTGGGTTGCCGAGGTCAAGACCAAAGCCACGGAGATAGACGACAAGAGAAAGGCATTCGTCGAGCCGTTACGCTCTGTCATCGACGATATTAATTCCTTTTTCAAACCGGCCGTGGACACCCTCAAGGACGTCGAGACGAGCATCAAGCTCAAGATAACCGATTTCACCACCTCGCGCATCGCCGAGCGCGATCGCATTCTAGAAAACCTGGACATCAATGCAGCGAACGGCGAGAAGGCTCTTGCCATCGAGAAGGCCGAGGAGCTCGTGCCGAAGAAAATTCCAGGGCTCTCGATTCGCAAGAACTGGACCGGCTCAGTCGCTGATGCGGACATGGTCATTCGATGGGCCATCGAAACGCAGCGGCACGACTTGCTGACGGTCAACGAGAAGGCATTGAAGGCACTTACCAAGAGCCTCGGCCGCGACCCGAAGATCCCCGGATTCACCGCGCACCTATCGCAAGTCGTCGCCATCACGCCTAAGAAGGTAAAGTAAGATTTCATCCCACCTAACCCTACCCGCTCGGGTGCGCCTCCTTTCCTGGGCGGGTAGGGAATTCTCCAGCATCAAAACCGCGACGTCCCCTCACGTCGTGGTTCGTTTGTCTCAAGTTCTATGCATGTCCACACATGTCAAAATTGTCTCAACTCTGGGGCGTTCCTGGACACGTCCTCGACGATATGGTATAAGGAGAATTGAATGCGAAGAATAATCCCGTACATAATGGTGTTGGCGTTGTCTCAAGTAGCAGCGAAGCCGACGAACGATTGGAATTCGGAGACAAAGCTATGGCTGGGCAGGAGCTGCGCAGGAGAAGCCGGAATCCACGCGCATGATGAATGCATGGGTATTGCTTGGGTCTACGCTACACGCGCTCAGGAGACGGGTATGTCGCTCCTGAAGCTCATCAAGAAATACTCGGCCGCGGTAAAACCCCATGAGAAGCATCGACGTCCATGGCTATTCGAGCTCACTCTCGACGGATGCAAGCCCGAACACTTCCCTCGAGGGTTGAAATGGCGCGTACATCGTTATTACTGGATGAACATGCTCAAAAAGCTCGACCAATGGGCCCGTGGTGAGATCGAGAACCCGGTGCCTTGCGCGAATCATTTCGGCGGTGCGATGGACACTCCGCATGTCCAATGGATTCGGATACGGACACCCCTCAGCAAAGCTTTCAAAAATCGATTTTACAGGGAAGTCAGGGTCGTCCAGGGCAAACCGGCCAGCTCGGCCTTGATCTGCAATTCAGACATGAACGGAAATCGATAACGCATCCCGGCCGCGTTGACCTTTAACTTCGATATCCATTTCGACCAATATTCGGAACCAGGTTGAACCAACCACGCCCCGCCCACAGCGCCGCACAACTCACTCATGACAGCATCGCAACGAAATCGAACCAGGTATGGGTTCCATGAGGTGTGGCCGGCTGTCTTATGTCCATCTACCCAGCCGTATTTGATACACTCCCGTACCATCTGGTCGCGCAGCTCGTCAGCGAACCCGCCGTCCGTCGCCGGGCCCAGCTCCACGCGCTTGCTATCCCGAACGTCGTTCTCGGCCGCAAGACATGCGTACAAAACAATCTTGAGATCTTTTGCTGCCTTGCGCTTGAGCAAAGCGCAGAGTGTCGAGATGTCCGGTCGTGTCAATCCAAATTGAATACCATTCGGCCAGCCGTGCCCAAAACAAGCGATAGCATCAAGATCACGATATGTCCCGGCGTTGTGGATGATATTGAGAGTTCGTTCCTTGCGCTTCCACTTCGGCACGCCGACTAACTTCATGCCGATAACATTTTCTTTGGGCACGGCGTGCAGCTTGGCGAACTTCTTGGCCTCGGGAATAAACGCCCCGGTCGCATCGTGCTTGCCGCGGCTGTTCTTGTTTGAGTACAGAACGAGAATGTTCTTGTCGTCAGCTACTCCGAGATTTTGCATTGGCCGCTCGCCGTTCGTCTTCAATCTCGATTAGAACATTGAGGTATCCAGCTTGGCGCCCTTGGAGCTTGAGCTGTTGTGCTTTCATCTCCGATAGCTGGCTGGAAAGCAGCCCGATGTTCTGAGCGATTTGATTGTAGGCATTGGTCGCTTCCTTGGCCTTCTCGTATATCTTCGCCTCTGCTCCCATCAATTTGACTTCGTCCTTGTCCAATGATTCGAGATAAGCATCGACCTCGTGAGCTTTCATCACGAGCAATCCTTCGGTCTTCACTTCGGGAATCTTCGGAGAGCCTTTGGCTTTCTTCTTTTCTTTCCTCTTAGAAACTGTTTTCTTAGCCTGCGCCTTCACCTTGTCTTTTGCCATTTCATTCTCCTTTGTCTTTTGCCATATTTACTACCTGCAACTTCGACCTTCTAGGCTGCGTCAAATAATCCTAAATCAACCAATGCATCGATGATGTCTGTCCAGGATGTCCAACTATTGTAGTTGGCTTTCTGCCTTTGGTTCACTGCACCCGCACCGAAGAACCCTATCAATGCCGACGCCGCACCACCAATATTTATGCCTCCAGTGCCTGCGGACAAGTTAAGAGCGGTAGCACCTGTGGTATTACCTACCCTAATTGTTTTCGCTATCGATGTACCAATATCGATATCGCCTGTACCAGACCTGAGAGCAAGGTCACTCGCTCCAGTAAGTGAACCTATGATAACTGACTTCGCCGCAGCACCCGTACCAAACCTTAAAGTCTGAGATAAAGCATCATTCCCAATATTTAAAACAGTCGCATCGAGATCGACCAACTCAAATCCTAGCGTATCAAGAACCATGGTGCTCGAACCATAGCGAATCAAGTTCCAATATGCCGCACCTGTATTAGTAACCTTAAATCCATTCAATGTTCCGGTTACAGACGAGAGATCCATTTCCACCGAAACGGCACCGCTTGGCTTAAACAAAGCATTTCCAAGTAAATCTACGTCTAATCCCCCCGTACCAGTATCAAGATTTATTCCGGTTGCGCCTGTCGCATTTCCTATTTTAATCGCTTTTGCTGCTAGAGCTGTTCCTATATCTATTGCCCCGAAACTTCCAGAACTGCCTATATAGATGGCGCCTGCCGAACTATTCATCGACAGGGAACCGGTTGAGTCTAAAGCTAAACTCAAACCGCGTAGAGACGTAGACGTAGAACCCAACTTCCCTAGCGCCAACGTCCTAACACCATTGGTGGCTACATTGACTGCCCCTGTATCCAAATCGTTCCCGATGTCGATTGACCCACCTGATGAATCTAAAATCAAATTGCCGGCAGGGTTCAAATCCATAGATCCGGTCGGATTCATGTAGAAATTACCACTGCCCTGAATATTCAGGTGGTTGATGTCAGCAGCGACATTGATTTGAGTTGCTGAAGCTCTTAAGAAATGCCAGTAATCGCCCAAAGCACCAGTCTGAATCTTCATGCCATCAGATGCGCCAGCCAATGCGGATAGCTCAACAAATAATGCTGATGCACCCTTTGGCTTGAGAACGATAGAACCATTTACGTATGCATTTAATGCACTTAATGAATTTACTGAATCAGAACCTATATTAAGTGTATGCGGACTACCAGCAGGGGAAGTATCAACTTCTGAAGCTATCCTAATAGCCCTAGCAGTTCCGCCGCACGCTATATCAATGTCGCCTGTATCTATAGGTGCATCATTGGAACAACCAATCTCAATAAGATTGGAGGCATCGAACTGCATTTCGCCTTTAGCGCCCCCAGCACCCATAGCATAATCAGCGGCGGCAAACTGCAATTTGGCTGTTTGTCCTGGCAATAAATTTAGCGCAGCAAAACCAACAGTAGGATCTGGATTACCTGTCGCTATGGTCTTGCCGTAAATATACCTGAGCGAACCAGACAGTTCCAGACTGCCTCGACCATCATCTATGGTAGCATTATTTTCAATCTCAACCACAGGGCTATCGACTTCAGGATGTGATGTCGTATCGTTATTTACGACGTGCAAGGCGTGGACATCATGGCCACTATCTATTTGCATTCTGGTTTTGGTGTTGTCGAAGAAAGCTTCAGTCTTTGCAGACAATTTAATAGACGCATCCCCAGAACCAGCATTGGTCGCCGCTAAGTTCAGGAACCAATTACTAGCATCATTCGGTGATACATTTATTTGCATTGTCTGAAGTGAAGTCAGACCCATGTTTCCAGATGCATTAAAATTGACGTTGTTCAAAGCAGAAGTAATATCGAGTTTATCGACTCCTCCATAATCAACTCGTAAATAATCGCCACCATTGTCAATGTGATGTCCGTAAGTAGCCCCAAGATTCCAGACTACTGACCCATCATCAACGGCCACAGCACGATCGCCCGTGGGTTCGTTATGGTAAATGTCGTCCAGTGAATAGGTTGCGATCACATCTAAGTCATCCATCAACTCATTCATACCACCGACAATCGATGTGGAAGCAAATCCATCCAAGCCAAGAACACCGGTTTCAGATAACTGAATAGCCGAAGTCAAATACTTATCCCATAGATTCAACTCTCCAGATCCGGACCTGATATTGATGTCTGACTCTGAAAGGACATCCAATTTGGTAACAGTGTCCGCACTCAAAGCACCTATCACTATCTCGTGCTCATACCCGAATGTACCAATATTGATGTTGGCGTGATTATTACCGATAGGCAAAGGAGAAGGGTCATAACACCCAATGTTGATCTCTTGTAGTGAGCCAGAGCCTTGCGCATAAAGATTGAGTATCGCACCGCCAGGACTTCCGGCACTCGCATACACTTCTGTCCTAGCATTGACATCGAATGCCGTAGATCCTATATCCGTCCACGCCACTGTGCCTGGCACAACCCCTGCGTGAAACGATCCCACAAAAGCACGGACGTCTCCTCCAAATCCCACATCTCCTTCGGCAGTCAACCCAAGACCAGCGTTGCTGCCAATTGCATCAACATTCTTTTGTGAAATGATGCCGGATCTGTACGATGCTCCCGACATCTCCAAACCAGCGGGATTGTTCGTGACGTCATCGTTTATCAAACTGAGGGCGACGTTGTCAGCATCATCAGGTACTGTTACTTGAAGCGAACCATCAGAAGCGATAATCGCTCGACCTGCACCAGGTCCTCCAAAATCATATCCAGTCTGAAGAGATCCTCCAGCAGCAATAGGAGCCAGTTTCAAATAACCGTCTCCATCTGTAACGATGCCGATGGCTTTTCCAATATCCCCAATCACCGGCTCGGGAGGTGACACAGGAACCCACTCGGGACCGGTCGTCTTCAACCGCCAATATGACCCGTCGTCCTGCTGCAATGCCAACTTGCCGACCTGACGATCGGGCAATCCGCTCGCACCCTTGCGCGTGGCCTGATTAGCATATTCGAGATCATGCGGGACGTGTATCGCACCCGGCTCCTCTAAATCATGGTACATGTATGACGCCATCAGGGAACCTCCTGCCGACTCGTCAAGTAAACGCCAGTCGCTCTATCTTTCAACGACAATCCCGTGTTGCGACTGATTAGATAATCGTCGAGGTCGAGAGTCAAAGCATCAGACACATAGACCACCACTTCTCGAAATGGTTCGAGTCCGTCCACTTCAACATAATCGACGACCATATCAGTCATCAGCCAAGATCCTTTCTAACATTTAAAATCATCGCAAACTTTCGTGGCAATGTCAGCTTCTTGCTGTCCGATATTTGGGTCAACTCGAACTCAGCAGAATGTCGTCCTTCCACCAGGTCGCCGGTCTCCCAAGGAACAAACGCCAACTCCTCATCGGTCGGGTCGGGAATCATGACTCGTTCGAATCTCGTGCCGTCTTCTTTGTGCACCAACATCTTTATCGGATTGAAAGGACCAAGCGCGAGCCCGACGAATCTTACGGCCAGGTCGGGTGCTGCATCTCCTTCAACCAAGTCGATAATGATTTGTCGAGGTATCATATCGCACCTCCAACCGCCAGCTTCACAATGAAGTCGCCTTGTATGTGAACATATTCTTCATTGCCTGAAGTGATACGCCTCACTTCATAGACCCAATCGACGTTCTCATCTGTCTGGTCATCGACAAAGTCAGCGGGTGCAATATCGAATATTGTCTTTCCATTCGTCGGTTCAGCATGTTCGCCGGTCGTGTTCGTCTTTTGTATCTTCGCTGTGCCGCCTTTGTAATCACGCACAGTCAAACGCACCGAATCGGTAGTGATGTCTACTGGCTCGCCGTCGTTCAACAAAACACATTCAATCGAGAAGTTCGTTTTGTACGTGACTTCGAGATCGATTTGAACTGGCACTATCGATATATCCATTGGCTACCTCTCGATTGCGATAGTCCCGCTTGGAACTACAATCTTTATAGTCCCACTTTTGCCTTCTACTTTCATAACCCGACCGCCGCTTTTGTCGCAGCGGCTTTGCGCGATTTGTACGCAAGGTCCAAATTCTTTGGCAATTTCATTTGCTGTATTGCAGGCGCAGATTCATTCACTTTAGATTCGACCGCGGCCATTGCTTTTATCTCTTCGACCTCTCGGTTACTGCCGCTGTTACGGGCAGCACGCATCAACAACTTGTCCAGCTTCCCGTCTATCCTATCCATGCGTTTGTCCTGGCGCTCAAGTTCTTTGATGAGCCCGGCGATTTCCAAGGTCACCTTCTGATTGAGCAATTCGTACGAGAGCTGGGTCTTCTCGACAGCCTCAGCCGATTGGGCAACAGCTTGTCCAGCAACCGACCCGGAATTCATCGACTGGACCGCGCCGGTCCAAGCGGGCGCAGCAACCGCAAGAATACCTGCAATTATCAATCCCCATTTACGTCCCTGTTTCATCGCTGGCGGTAGGCTGTTCTTGTTCTCGTTGCTCATTTGATGCCCTCCTTTTTTCCACCTTGACTTTTGTCATCGGCAAATTGAATGAGATCCCATATTCGTCTGTAACCCCCAGCCGTTCTCGAATTCTTTTCATGAGTTGTTCTTGCACGCCCATCAATTGCATCTCTTCAAACCGCAAATGTTCCTTTTTGAGCGCGATGTTCTCCATCTTTAGCTGTTCAATCTCTTCGAGATCGTATTCCCCTATAATGCTGGAAACTTCTTCCACAGGCTCGGGTTCGGCATTGCGCTTCTCGATCATTTGCTGAACTACCGCTTCATTCTTTGTCATGTGACTACTACTCCTTAATGATGAACGCTTGCAAGTTCATCCGAGTGGCTTCATCTGTCCCACCGCCACCGAGGAACTGTCCTCGAATCTCGACATAATCGGTTGATGGGTTTGATACAGTGACCATGAACGAAACTGTCGTAACCGCCTCTACATTATCCTTCTCGATGAAGGCTTTCACGTACGAACCCGGAACTACTCCTGCATTAAACGTACCCCAGAATGCGCTTTCTGAATCATTGCCGTCTGCCATCCACGTAATGTTGGCGATGAATTGATAGATTCCATTCCGAGAGAATGTAATTCGTCGAGTAGGTGAAGCTGTCGCACTCATCAATTGGGATTTATCGATGGTGACAGGAGTCAATGCAACTCCACCCGCAGTGATTTCAATAGGCGTGGCAGTGAGGTCATCGTATGAAGAAATATGAGGGACATTGTTTTGGTAGACATTGTCAACATGTAAATTAGACCACGGATATGTATCAAGCCCAATGTTGTTCGTGCCCCCTCCAAGAGGAAGCAATAAAATATCAGCGCCAAAAGCCACAAGCGGTGTAGCCCAAATACCAGAAAAATGACCAGCTAATATCATCACATCAACAACACCCGATCCTCCATCATCAGCATGCATGAACTTTAAAACATGATCGGGATCTCCTTGAGTTTGAAGCATCCACATGGCATCGTCTTGAGTTGTCCTGTCGGCATTTAACCAACGGACGCGGCATCCAGCAGAAGCACCATTACCGGTATTGACGAGTTCGGCATAACCCTGCGGCATGTACACAGTCGGCAAATCGGTGACCGTGTCTTCGAGACGCAGCATCTCCAGGCCACCACCCGGCTCTTTGAGAACGAAAGCATCTTTGGTAGTGCCGTCGAATAGCCTCTCATCGAGCCATTTGAACCAACGACCGATCTCTCGAGTGCGCCAGTTCTCATAACTCGACGGCGGGATTTCTTCGTACACCCACCCTTCATCTTTCTTTGCCGAACTCGGCTCGACCACGTTGCCAGAAGTATCGGCCCATCGCGGTATACCAGTCGGTTTTGAATATGTCGCAGCCATTACCAAGCACCTCCGTAATGTCCTTCGTCATAACCCAATCCAGTATCAAATTGAAATGGGTCGGCTGGATGAGTCAATAAATGGGCTTTTACTCCTGCCGGTTTTCCCAAACGTAATATGGTTCCAATCTGAGCCGGGTCATAGCCAGTTGGAAAAGTCTCAACCACCTCGGCAGTCAGGGCAGCAGGATAATATTCTCGAATATGAACAGTAACTGAAAAATCAAGAGAGGCCGAGATAATGTTCATTAACTCTTCGGGAGTACCCTCGCTAGCGTTGAGCAATCGCCTTGCACGAATTGCAACTCTGTATGTATCATCATCTCGACCTTGTCTGCTTTCTCCAACTATTTCTCCTAGTCCATCCAATTGAACACCAACTGCTGTATCCAAACAACGCTGGGCCATGATGTCAAAGTATGTATCTTCGAGATCTTGAATTTGATTGATGTACGAAGTCAACCACGCCGCGAGGTTCGGCTTGTCCTTGAATCGCTCTATAAAATTCGCCAGAGCTTCGGTGACGTGATCCGTTTTTTGCGTCAGCGTCATGGTGTCACCGTCACATCCATATCGCCAGTATCGAACGTTGCGATCTCTCGGTAGTCGATAACGATGTTAGCCGAGCTGACAGGAGGATCGACGTCATCTATTAAGAATATCGTCACATCGATAACTCCCGCTATATCGAGCGGAACACATTTGAATTGCAAAGCGATCACATCTTCGCCAACCTGTATCGCATCGCCGAATAATTTCATCGCCACTTTGATTTGGTCAACTCCATCAGTCGGGAACAAAACAGGATCGGTCAATACAGTGAATTCCATATAAATAGGAATCTCGGTCGGACGAGAGAATTCAATGGTGTGACTGAACCCCGCCGAATCTTCAACCGTCTTCGATGTCGAACCGTACGTTTCAATACCGGCCGGCTTGACATCCCAAATCGTATCGGCAATCTCTTGGTCATCGCCACCGAGCACTATTGCTTCGAACGACTTCGGTGGTAACCCCTCTGGTGATGTCACGATGTCTACATTCTCCAACACGAAAGCCTGGACGACGTCGGCCAGCTCGCGCACACGCGCGCGAATAGCATCAACAGTCGCCGCGCCTGTGCGTTGCAGCAACTCAAGACGGCGAAGTCGGAAGTCTGGGTCTGTTTCGACATTACGTCCGACATCGGCATCGGTAGTATTGAATCCCTTTTGCTCGTCAGTCGGAAATCCAAACTCGGCGTTCGCTGTGCCACCGGTTATCTCAAAGCGACTTGCCGAAGATGAAACATTAGTAGTCAACCCGAGATAACTACCCGCATCAAAATAGGTCATCTCAGGAACTTGACTCTCTATTTCAGCACCAGCAGTGAGCGCAGTCCAAGGGTCGCCACCTGAAAAATTGACCGTCTGCTCGACGCCCCCATACGTCTTGATAGTAAGAGCTTTTCCATCGAGCGTGTAGTTCTCTGGATTAGTTGCTTTACAAGAAGCTGCCGCAACCCATCCTACAACCGGAGTCTGTATAGCAGTAATCGATTTTGCTAAGCCATTGATAGGTCCATATTCTTCCGACTCAGCCAGAGCGGAAAATATATCCGGATACCCAAGTGAATTGACAACGGCTTCAGTCAACACGAACCTGTTGCCGTTCTCATCTACACTAACAATACTCCCAACCGGCACAGTTGTCCCATCGTATATCAACAACTTATCGAGAGTGACTTCACTCTTGGTCGCAGGCAGCCTCACAGCACCCGTTATCGACGCGACCTGGTCAAGTGCGTCGCCCGAGGCCGAGCTCGGATAGGCTGAACGATAGACCGCTTCAGCGACGTCCCATAATTCTCGCAACTTGTCACCAAAAATGCCGTTCATTTGGCCGAACAATGCAGAAGCCAGAAGGTTGAGCGTGGATTTTATTGTATCGCGCTGATCGTCGCCTATTTCGGCCGTGATAACCGACAGAGTCTTCTTTATAAAACCAGTTAGAGTCACGCCATAGGTTGTCATACGATTAACTCCTTATCGAACTCGAACTCACCCTCAACCGACTGACCTTTAAAGGATACAGATAATAATCTAGTCCGCCCATCGTATTCAGCAACAAAGTCGGAAATGCCTTGCATGCCGGGTGTAGTCATGATCGCTTTTCGAATGATGCTTTTGACGACATCGAGCCGCGGCTTCTGTCCCAAAATCTTTTGAAACCAAGGCACTCCGAGACGGGTATCGAGGAACCACTCGCTTTGAAAAAACGTAAGACGGACCTCGACATCTTGTGCTATTGCATCGACACCTTCAACAAGAACCAGATCATCGTCCTCGATGAGTATGTCGCCGTCTTCGTCTAGTTTAATATCCGCCATCAATCAGCCTTTAAATTGGAGGACGCAACCGGGTCTGGAGAATATCCAGAAACAGAAGTTCCCGTATTGCCGACACCTGTTGTTACTCCAGTATGCACATGAGTATTGAGAGCCACTTGGATTTTTGTAAGCTCTGCCAACACCTTTGCTGCGAGCGCTACAAAATCGGCAGCAGCAGGCGCGCCGCCCGTCACCGCCTCCATCGCCGCGCCCGTCGCGCGCATCATTGCGCCGCCTTCTTTGCCAAATGCCGCACCCGATGCAATCGTGTCTTTGATGTTCTTTGGAAATGGATAGAACCCAGGTATCGCCACAGCGTCGGAGATGTCGTGCTTCCTCAAATCGACCGGGTCCAAACTTCGCGATCCCACACTCGCCATGAAATTGTCAATCGATAAATCGTTGAAGATGAGAAGCACATTATCGCCCGTCTGAACTGGCAGCGATAGAAAATATCCGCCTCCTCGAGGGAACCAAACAGGAACGTCAGTCAGCACCGGTAAATCGTCGAGACCTTCCGTTCCGTCTTCATTGATATACGGCTCTTGAATCAATGGCTTGACATCGGCTTTCTGTAGTTGTGCGTCGTACTTCTCGACCTTACCTGGTAACGCCACATAGACATCAGACAAAGCCTTGTCCATCACTGCTCGAAGCACTTCGACCAGTTCAGGCGATCGGCTCTTTTCGAGCTTGCTCATTGTATAGGTTTCCCCTCGAACTCAGTGTACCAATCTTGACCCCACGAGTCGCCGACATGCACAACCTTACGAGCTTTGAACGAACCTTTTGCCGTCAATGAATCGATAATGATTTGCCGCCCAGGACTGATAGCGCCTTGAAGCAAACTCAACACTTTTATTTCGCCCTTCTCTCCTGGCTCCGGCGACCCTACCAACCCAGACGATTTGTTTAATACGACCGCCTCGCCGATGAGTATTTCACCAGGACCCAACACCTGCAAATTACCGTCTTGAATCGACCAATCGTAACCTGCCGATGTGATGTATTTGTCTAAAACGTCAGTGACCCGGCCGCTGACAGCGACTCCTTTTTTGAAGTTGAGCAACCCCCTCGGCGACACCGCGAACTTCGTTGCCGAATTGCCGAGCCCTACACCTAGAGCCACAGCCGCTTGTGTTAAGAGCTGAGTCATCGTCGTACCAGGGCCGAATGATTTGCTCATGCGTGCCGAGCGGTAGTTGTTTTGACCATCGCCCGCTTCTATCTGCGTGACCCAATTGACTCCCTCTTTGAAACTGTCTGCTTTGATAATATCGCCTGAAAATATCTGCGAGCGATTGCCGACATACCCGGCTTCTATTGATAAAGGCCAATCGTAATTGGGAGTCTTCTCGGCCAGTTCAGATCCTTCTTGCAATACGCGCCTATTCGACTCATTTAAATTAATGATTTCAAGAGTCACTTTATTGGGATCTCTATTGTCGGACTTCTCGACATGAAATGAAACACGCAAAGCAGGGAACGTCCTATCCGTTATCGGGTCGGTTGTTTGCATATTTATCACTGCTGTTCCGATTCTCATCGAAAAATCCCTATTGAACAGATAACCCATCTACTCCTTCTTCATTCAGGTATGCCATTAAAGCATTCAATCCCAAATCATTTAATCCAGGATCTTGAGGTTCGTCTTCTGTATTGATGCAGGACAACTCGCCTGCCGGTTTCTCTGGGCATGCACACAAAAAAGTGAGAGGGTAATTTACAACTACTTTTATTCCCGTTCGGATCGGATTTCCTTCGACATCGTTCAAATCGAAATACCAAAAACCTTCTCGCGAATTGTATTTGAAATACAATTGATAATCCACGCCGTCTAAAGAAACAGATTCGAAGAAAATTCCATCTTGGGCTGCTTCTTCGGTTGGTATGATTGTGGTCGTCATTACAATCCTACTGCATTCAAAGCTTTGGTAAACATCGATTCATTTTTTGCCGCTTGCTGCGATGTCGAATCTTGTTTTTGTTTTTTGCCTTTGTTCTTTGCTGCCTTGTTCGCAACATTCAAAGGAACAGGAAGCTCAAGCGTCAATGCTTTTGCAAAAAGAATTTCACGAAGACTGATAGTCGAATCTAATATTTGACCGGTGGCTTTTTCGCGAGTGACCGACACGTTAGTGATTGCCATGTCGGTATATTCGCGAAGGCTGGTCACGACATCGACCGTTTCTCCTGCTTCTTGTATTCGTTCAAGCTCTGAATAAGCTGACTCGACTCGACTATCTGTCGGATTCGAATCGACAGTGAGGGGGGATTCGGCAAGAGTCGTCGCAAGAAATACAATCGGAGTATTGGTGACAAGACCATTCAGTTCGAATTCTTTTGGAAGTTTGCGTATATGATCCGATACGGTCGAGCCTTCTTCCACAGGATGGTCGGTAACTTCCGACGGACTGTTGTGCGATTCAGATACGGACGCGTCGAATTGGATGATCCCTATTTGCGCTTTCACTCGTTTGAATATGAGTTCAGCAAGTGCCATCAGCTCGCCTTTGGTACGAGCGCATTCATTGCCGCTCTATTCTGCTTTTCAAGCATTGCTCCTACCTGCCTTGCAACTTCACCACCCAGCTTCGCTTCGGACATACCCGGAGTTCCTTTGACATTTATTTGTACATCTGTCTTTTGATTGATGTTTGATACACCCGCTGTAGCCGCTGCGCGCGCTGCCCCTGGTATTACTCCTTGACCCATGGCCCCCGCCGCCAGCGCAGTTCGAGCACCAGCTCCTACCGCCCCACCTACTGCCCCCTTCGGTTCTTCATCCATTAATCCCAAAAACGATGCAGCTTTTTTGAATGGAGCAGCAATTGTATCAAGCAATCCGTTCGCCCAATTACGAACCTTTTCACCAAGACGATTAAGAGCTTCGACAATACCAACTTCAAAAACATCCTTGATAAAAGTAAGAGCTTCTTTCCAGGGGGCCATTATCAATTCGATAATACGCTCGCCTATATCCATCAAGAAATCAAGAAAGCCCTCAACGGCAGCCATGGGGTCTTCCCACATGCTCGTAAAGAAATCGACAATGGGTTGAACCACTGAAGATTGGAACCATTCAAGAAGTCCGTTCCAAAGCCCTTTAAAAAATTCGACCGTATCTTGCCAAATACCTTCGAACATATCGGCCCACCAGCCGATAACTCCTTCCATCATATCAACAAGGTCTTGGAATGCCGCAGCAGGATCTTCGGCTAACTTTTGGAACCACTTGATAATGTCTTTCATCATGTCACTGATGGGCAATCCCGTCAGTTCATCAAGTGTCTCAAAAAATTTTCCGAAAACAGAGTCGCCGCCTTCGACAAATGTAATCAGATCGTCAATAATCAATACAATTAAACCAATTAATATCAACAATTTGCCGAATGGAGAAAATAAGAATCGTAAAGCTTTACCCCATTTTAAAAAGGCTATTGCAATCAATCCAATCTTCGCACCGGCTGGCAAGTTCTTCACTAATTTGACGACCCAAAAAACCATCTTCCCAATCGTCTTTATAAATCGGGAGGCAGTCATCACGATTTCTTTTATCTTGGGAGCGATGCGCTCCATTATCCATTTACGATTTGCTTTCCACCAATCGATTGTGGCGTTGGTCATGCGATTGAATAATGGAAGTAATTCCTGGCCAAGTACGTTCGACACGCCTTGCCACATCATATTTAAACGCTGCTGATTATCGATGTAATCGACACTTGCTTTTCGCAAGTCTTCGTCCATGATGGCGCCAAGGTCGCGTGCCTCTTCCATCATTTCTCTTATTGAACCACTCCCTTGTTTGAGTAGTGGAATGAGATTCGTACCGCTTCGTCCCAACAACTTTACCGCAACGGCAGTTCGTTCGGTGTCGCTATCAAGGTTCTTCATCCCATCAGCGACTTCAAGAAGCAACGTTGTCGTGTCTTTGAAATTCCCATCAGTGTCTTTTATTTCGATACCAAGCCGTTCAAACTCACGTGTATATGTCTTGAGTCCGAACGCTGCATCAGCCTGGCTCGCTTGCAGTCGTTTAATGGACATTTCGACATCTTGAATAGAAGCGCCCGACAACTGAGCTGCATGAGAAAATCCCTGCAATGCGTCGAACGCCACACCAGTTCGATGAGACATCTTATCAAACTGGTCGCCAATCTTCGCCACACTCTCGGCAGCTTTGATCGCCCATTGCCCAATTTTAAACGCGCCAAAAGCAACGGCCGCAGCCTTCGCAAACGAGATAAGCTTCTTCATCCCGCCTTCGGCTTTGTCCATCGACTTCTTGTCGGTTTTTATTCCGAGTAGAGCAACTAGTTCTCGAACAACCACAGCCTAACTCCCTGACCCTGGGTTATCGATTGCGTCTTTTTCCGCTGCGTGTCTTAAGTCTAGGGCGTAGTGAGCATCGATAACGTCCACAAGGTCGTAGTACTTATCAACCTCTTTCAAGGTCGCGACTTGCTCGACGATCAACCTCCATTTGAGCCAGTCTTTAACAAAGTGGTCTGGGATTGGGACTCCTTCTTTTTCTTTGCCATCGTCTTTGCGCCTTGGGTCATTACTCCGCTCACCAAGGCGCTGAAGGACTTTCCCCATTGCGCTTTCATGCCAAACAAAAGCCATTTGTACATGTTGTGAATTTCGCCTTTGAAATGGACATCAAATGTTTTATTCAATTCCACTCCATCTACCAACGTCACTTTGCGAAACTCGGCAATGACTTTGTTCAAGACCGCTTTGTCAATAGCTCCAAATAGCTTGGTCGTCGCATTCGAAAAGAAGTCGGGCCCTATCTCCCGTTCCAATAAATCTTCGAGGCCTTCGGCTGAACCTCTTCCAGCAAAAGCCGCATCGAATATCGGACCGAGAGTAGGACCTACCATCTTCACAACGTCCATGAACAGGTCGTGACTGGTCAACGGCTCGAGCATGTACATGTCGTACTGCTTACCGTCGATGACTTCGGAGATTGCCTCTAATTGAGACATTAGTTACCTCCAACGTTCCAGATCATGTTGTCAGTTTCGAGCACCCATTCGCGATTCTCGGGCTCGCGACCATAGCTGACTGCCGGAGGCTTCGTGATCCACGCCTTCTCAGCCGAGCAGATGGTTGTTCCCGAGTTGTCTTTCATGACAAAGGGAGCAATCCCGTCCCCGCCAGGAGTGAGAATGTCTGCATTGTGAAGCGCAGACAACGCTTGATTGGAAGCACTCCACTGACCTAGAGTGAGGGTCATGCGGGCGCTACGATTGTTCGAACGCGCGCGACAACCCTCGCCATCCGTCCCGATAGTCAACGCGAAGCTGTCTTCATTCTGCTCGATGCTGACGAATGTCCCGTCAGCATACCCGCCAATGATGCTGCCGAATATGACAGACACTTGGTTGGGGTCAAAGTTTCTCAAAGGCATTGTATCCTCCTATACCGAAACCGTGCCATCCACCTCAGTTGCGTGGATAGCGCCAGCAAGCGTCGCACTGAATTTCACATCGGGCAACAGTCGATTTGCTTTGTCCGTCGTGGAGATGTCCGCAACCAGAGGCACGGTGACAGTGTATCCCTCTACAATGATTTCCTGGCCGACGCACAAGTCCAGCACCGCCCGAACTTCAGCTTCGATCACACCCACGCCCCTGTCAGTGTACGGCACCTTGTCGAGGTTGACCAATCTTGCGAAGATGTATTCCTGCAAGCGTGCGCGCATGAAGTCGAGCCCTCGAACCACGTCGATGAACTCGCCACCGGATACAACACCTTCCTGAGTCATGCTGACACCAGAAATTCGGACGTAAGAATTACAATCCTTGTTCTTGATGGCTGTTTCCTCAGACGATGTCAACTCGGTGTAGTCGGCCCCGGCGATGGTCTTGAACTTCCAGGTAATCGAACCTGGGTCCTTGGGCAATGCGAGCCCGGCCCATCCCGCTCCTGGATACTGCTCAAGCGCTTTCGGATGGTACATCAGAACGGTCCTGCCATATCCGGCAGTCTGGAGCTCGGCCGCGACATCGGTTGACGAACCCGAATCGTAAATGGCGTCATCCGCACTCGACACGACCATCAGCTTGATGAGGGTCTCGACATACACGGCCGCGGCTTTGATGACTGCCTTCGATAGCGTAGTCAAGTGCAAGGTGTACCATTCGTCATTGGCATCTTTGACCGCTGTGATGTCGGCCACTATGCCGTTCGGAGTCCCATCTGGAGTCTCGTTCGTCTGCGTGAGAATCTGACGCTCGGCAACGGTGAATCGGAACTGGTCTGCAATCGCATTGCTCTCGATTCGGATGGCGACGAGGTTGTCGGTTGTCGTCACCGGTTGAGCCAAGGCATCGATTG
>Ga0209986_10002447_pt1 | contig 16984 bp, 20 predicted proteins | sample BlataG_FD_183168 | JGI IMG/M metagenome (GOLD analysis project Ga0209986, IMG submission 183168) | Deep subsurface microbial communities from Black Sea to uncover new lineages of life (NeLLi) - Black_00105 metaG (SPAdes) (version 2) | ecosystem: Environmental > Aquatic > Marine > Oceanic >...
ATGATTCTGCGACAATGGTAGCTCATTCGTTTCCCGGGTGGGTCAAAGATACCGGTTAAGGTGGGTCAATGTTGGTGGTAAAAAGGCTGTTTAGTGGGTCAAAGTTCGTGGTTTTTCACAGCAGTATCTTTTACTTCCACCCACACCAAAACACTGCCAGAGCTTATCTGGAAATCCGGTATTATTATTTTATTCTCATCCTCATCCCTTTCTGTCTTTTGCATAACAATGTTTATATCATCATCCGGAGCAAATGTTGCCTTATAAAGTTTATTTAGAAAATGGCATAGAATATTCCGCTGTCTATTGTTGCTATTACTCCAAAGGTAGCGGATCAGATAGACAAGAGACGCCGTAAAGCGGTTCTCCAGTTGATCGTATCTTGTGATGGTAGTGAAAATGTCGCTCGTTATCACTGCTATTCTCCTTCCGTTTATTTTCCCCCATCCCCATGACACCCCCATGTCACAAAATCTGTATTTTGTCGTCTATTAACTGAAGTAATCTAATGCAAAAGGTGATCCTTGCCGTATTACTTTTATTGATTTGTCGGTCAATAATCTCTCACAGGTTGTAATGTAATGAGCCTCTTTGGGTAATAGCTTTCTAGTAGGACGATTTAATCCAGGGAAGACACACATAGAATTAATTACTTTACTGAATTGTCTTATCCCTGTAGGGAACTTAGCAGCAATAACAGCCGGCACCAAAATAAATCGATCAGGATTTAAATCATTGTCAAACCCAACACAAATGAAATGAGTGGCAGATATTGGCTTTTTCTTATTTGAATGCAATAGTGCCCAACCCCAATGGTCACACCCCCAGGAATACTCGTCTTTTAAACGGGAAGTTTTAACATCTACTTTAATAGTCTTATCGTGTCCTACGACCAAATCGTATCCTGTCTGGTTTCCACAGTGTTCAACCTCGATATTGGTCTTTTCAAGTTGCTCCCGTACGATCAATTCACCCAAATATCCTATTACGATTGATTTATTCATACGTTCACAGTTTTTATCAATAATTATCTTTCGTAATAACTCTATTGTTTTAGTAACGGCTATTGCAGTATTCATAATCCCATTCTCCTAGTATTTATTAAGGTTCTATTTTACCTTTGAGCTGTATCTATTATTTCCTTAGCGCACGCGCTTTGGCCTCTGCTGGATTTATGACTTTTCGTTCAATGGAAGTAATTAGTTCCTCGGTGTTAGTGTAAAAATAGGTCTCCAAGACCCAAGGATATCTCTTGAAGTGTTCAAACATACCATATTCTTTTTCCGAAGCAATCAAAATCGGCTGAATAGGTACGGATGGCAAATGTGGCACAATAGCCATCAGCTCCTGAGGAATACTTCTTGCCTCCGTAATGTCAGCAATGACGAATCTTGACATTTGAGCTAAGGTCATAACGGTTTCAGTTATGTCTCGGTTGGATGGCTTCTCGAAATCAAATATAACTGGAACATAATTGCGTTGCCGAACCTCTTTAAGGATAGCGTTTAGAACGACCATCCTCTCATATGTAAATCGACCAAGGATAAGAACCATTTTGGAGGTGATAGTGTCAATTACGTCACGGATTGCATCATTGTTTAGGATCAAATAGATTAACTGAGCTACCTCAAGATTATCGACCGTTACAGTGGGTTTGCCAGGAGGAGTAATTCTAATGCCTATCTGTTTTGCCCCCTTCAGTTTTAACCCCCAAGCGGAAAGTCCGTAGGCTGTACAGTCCGTTAGGTTTGCACCTTCGAAATCCGTCTCTACCAATATTGCCCTGGTAAGACAAGATTTTCCCAAATCTGCACCTCTAAAATCTGCGTGTTCAAGGTTCGCTCCGCTGAGATTTGTTTGTATAAGGTTAGCTTCTCGAAGACATGCCCCACTGAGGTCTGCGTCTTTAAGATATGCCCCACGAAGATCCGCTTTGCTAAGTGTTGCCAAATGGAGTTTGGTTGAATAAAGCCTGGCTCCCCGAAGGTCTGCTCCCGTAAGGTTGGCCCGAATGAGGTTCGATTTGCTAAGAAATGCACCGCGAAGATTTGCATTGCTTAGATTTACCTTCTTTAGGTTGACCATGTGGAGCCGTGCTCCACGAAGGTTTGCTCCTATAAAATTCAGTTTCCTCAAGTCAGAACCACTGAAGTCAGGTTTTATATTTGGATGACTCTCCCTCCAGCTATTCCAGACTTGTACTCCTTCCCGGAGTATCATCAGATATTCTTCACTAGTCATTTGATCTAATACTATCAGATTAGTGGCTCTGATTGCGATATCCGGTTATGCCAAAGAGACTATTGACAACAGGTGATATACGAAAGCAGCTTACAAGTTACACATTAGGGCGTTATGTTACCGATCGTTAAAAAGGTCCGCCAGATTTTACACCTGACATCTACGTCTGTTTGCCTCAGTAAAAACATACTATATTCCTGAAGGTCAATAGCTCCAGCTAAACTTTTCAATCTATACACATCAATGGGCAGACTCCCAGTCTCTCTCTTCCTGGCTCCCAATTTAGCATCAAGATACGGGTTCACTCCTCAAGAGAAGGCCCCATCATACTTCATGCGGTTTGGCCAGGAGGGCAGGGCACCATGTTTTATGCAAAGTCAACTAGTCCAATGCGCCCAAGCGTGTTATGCTAATAGCTACGGTGGGAATGACTTAATGTCAGAACTCTATATTGCATAGCACAGCAATCATATGAACGTACTGCTTAGACCTTCATTAGAACTGGACTCAGCAAGGCATCTCCTGAGGTGGATAACGCGCGAGGACCTCACTCCCATAGATAAGCCGGACCAAAGCCAGCTATCGAGACCGGGAGGTCGCCCTGATTTCGTTTTCGAGGACTCGAGGAAGCGTAAGTATGTGCTGGAATTGACCAGGCTATTGACTCCAGAGTTACGCAGCCTCGAAAATACCGTAGCAGCCAAAGTTTGTGCTCCTGTGGAGTACCTGCTACCTGGGACCTACGGGTTGCATATCCAATTAAACGATCCTCTTGGGAGGGGAAGGATCGCACCAGAGGTCTTGAAGAAAACCAAGCAAGAAATAATAAAAATCCTGAAAGACGGCAACTTGCAGAAGACCCAGCAACTGAGTGAAGGATTTGTTCTTTGGAGAGCAAGGGACGAAGGCCATAGGCTCGTACCTTGGGTCACCTCGCCAGAGCTGCCATTTGACCTGAGTGATACCCATCCTGTTGCCAAGGAACTACGAGTAGCGTTTGGGAAATTAATGGAAGAAGCCGACTTGAAGTTTCGAGGCTATAACCCGTTTAGGCTACTACTTATTGCAACTTCACAGTCGGGGTTGGATCTTGAATTTCATGCCGGAAGGTTCAAAGATGGTAAAGGCGTCTTGCTCACTTGGATGGATACCCTATGCGAACGAATCAGCAATATCGATGCTATCTTCTTGGAGCCCGGCATTAACGTCCGGTCAGCAGGAGGGAAAGTCATAGCTGGGCACAAATACGTTGAGAGCAAGGCAGGGTATTACCTTGAGCTTTGGCGTCACAGTAGTGTCCCACGACTTCTTGTTTAGCTTACACTTATGGTAGAACCATCGTCAAACAATATAATATGGGACACTATACCCACTTTACTACAAACCTAACGAGCTTACAAAATTTCCTCATTGCACCTTATAGCGTTCTGTTACCTCAGGTATAAAAACGTTCCTTTAGTATATAGAAGAAGAAACGGTGATGACTCCGGCTACAACCTAAGAGGTAGTTACAACATATCAGGTGGGCAGGGAGACGCCGCCGTTCCTTTTGGGAGTTCATTTGAGCAAACCCGTGCACTAAAGATGGGAGACCGCTGGTGTTGCCCGTCAGTAGCAAACGAGGTAACGCCCAGAGTTAATGTTATTTTAATAGCCAAGTCGAAGGGCTTACTAAAATAACGATGATTACTTCGTATGAAAAACAGAACTTACGAACAGTAAATGCTTGTTTAACTTATCACCTTCAGGTTAGCCGGTGACAACCTTAGAAATCAGGGCCGTGGAAGCGGCAAGTCCAAGAAATAATATACCACGCAAGAAGAGAGCCTGAGATACTGCTAGGTAGTTAGTCTTGACTATTACGGTTGGTATGTTCATTTCTATGTTTGCGAGTTTTGTCGCGAGTATCCACGATCTATCCGTCTGGTCACCCTGTTTCTGCAGTAAAGTATCCATTGTATTTGCAGAGACAACAAAAAAAGCAGCCACGCTAGCCACTTTTATGGAAAAATACGCAGCCACTAAGAAATGAACTATAGTTAATATAAGAATTGAAGCTACGGCCCATGCGACAGGTACCGGCAGTCCCCAATCTTTACCAATAACAGCAGGAACAATTACTAGCAAAGTAGTGGAGATACCCAGTGCCATGGTAAGTGACGAAGCTTTGGCCTCTATGACATCCTTGCGTTGTATTTCACGGTTCTCGATATTTTCAGTTTCACGTACTAAAGTATCACTAACTCTTTCACCAATTGCTTTAAGCCATTTATCGACGCTATTTTGATAATCTTCGCAGCCTCCCAGTTCCTTTGCCATCTGCTTCTTTAGTTGAGAGTTTGCCTGTAAAGCAGCGATTGGTGGCCAAATATATCGCAGGGACCAGAGTATCCTTCTCAACGATATCTCCTAATAACCCTTATCGCCAGCAACGAGGCAGTCCACGATTGCTTCAGCTATTGGTAAACCAGCATTCATCTGAAGCCAACCCCATTCACCATTAGGATTGATTTCTAGGAAGTAGAACTCATCTTTCACTTTCACAAGATCTATTGCTCCGAATATGAGCCCACACCGTGATACGAAGCTAAGGCACTTGTCACGTACATCTTCAGGCAATTCAGTGGGTATGAAAGTGAGGCCGTCTTTTTGTAAGCGCCAGTCGACTGGAATAGGGCTCGCACTTGCCGATTCAATACGAACCGCGTAAATCTTATCGCCTACCACGGTTACGCGGTAATCTATTTTATCTGTCATCTGTTCTTGAAATATTATAGGCGTTATGCCAATTTCTGCCGATTGCACATTCTCAAGACTGCTAACTGGAGTAGTAAAAATGAAGTAGTCTCTTTCAGGATATTCGATTAACGAGGAGTAAAGGCCTTTTGCAATTACAAGCCCTTTACAACTCTGAATGAACTTCTGTGCTCTTTCCTTACTTGAAGTGATACATGTTCTTGGAATATGGAAACCGAGTTCAACTGCTTTCCTTAACTGTACGATTTTGCATTCCATTAGATCGTTGGTTCTAGGATTGTTTATCCACACGACATCGTTAATGCTCAACAGACCTTCAATGAATGAATGCCACTGATCTGTACAATAGTCTACAACGGCTCTATCAAGCGATGGTGGATTTTCATGTCCTTCAAATGGTCGTCCAGGTCGGCGAAATAACACGCTCTTTAGATGATTAGTCATATCCATCGTTTCTCTGCCATAAGGTAACATGAACGAAACATCTGGGAAAGTGACTGAGCACTTCGAATATGGAAGGTCTTCCGTATTTAACCGCAAGAAATGCAATTCTCGCTCTCTGAGTTGACGAACAATAAAATCAACCGAGATATCCCATTTGTTGGAAACAAGTAAAATAATATGCCTTTGACTCACCGCCACATCCTTCTGTCTTTTTGGTCTTCGCCTTTTTCAATGTCAGCTTTCTTTGTTTGTGGGCCATTGTTCTCCTTGGATTCGATTACGGGTACGGCTTGCCCATTCTCAATGGTCATCACCTGACACAATTTGTTATCATAGTAGAATCCCGGCTCAACACCAACGCGATTTGGAGACTTACATTCCGTCTTGAACCTAAACAAGAAGGGTGAAATAAATACCTTGTTTACCATAATTTACCTCCGAATGGATATTATATTCTTATGTTGCTACGATGTTGGTTTAGTTATATGTCTTTGACTTTTGTTATGTGTATTATAGCACTCGATAGACAACGCATACAGCTTGGTTAGGCTGCCTTTTCTTTGTAATAGGGCTGGGACTTAACAAAACCGAGTTATGTGCAATGGCCAGGAAATTCTGTAATTGACAGGGAGCACTTTTTACTCTGATTTCATAGCACGCCATCTCATCCAAGTTCACCTTCATTCTTCTACTACACCCCAGCCCTCGGTCACCCAAGTGCTGGGAGCGTATGAAGGCGGTACCTGAAACGTCTTGTCAGTCAAACGAGCTGTCAACACTCTTGAAATCTTGAACGTCCTGACTTCGCCCCTGTAGTAGCAATAGGCATCGAAGTATTCTTCCCCCAAACCGTATACTTCAACATCGCGGGTCTTGACCTTAGGGTCCCCTGGCTCTGGATTACCTGTCTCGTAACGCATTGTCAGGTGGCGTCTACCCAAGTGCGCCTCACTCAACAAGCGGCGCATCCACTTCGTATGGGAGGACCTTTCCTCCAACAACTCTTCAGGACGTTCGATCGCACTGGTGCGCCTGGCTAGTGATTTCCCATAGCTCGACTGTCGGGTCTCGGTCATATCGGAAGGTTTTGTTGTTGTGGATGTGCTAGGCCGTTCCACTTGTTTGGCGACGATAGCAGCTACTATTCCGGTACCAACACCAACTGCAAATCCTAACCAGCCGCTATCAGTCACGGCTGCAGTAATAGCCCAAGCGACTGCTCCGACAACCCAAGGTAGACATCCCATTTTAGATCCTCAGTAAACAGGTCGGTCAAAGTGATCTTGTGAAGCGACAATCCGGATATTTTGAACAGCCAAGAAAACGGCTCTTTCTTTTTGGGTTAAACTTTATTTGCATCGGCGAGCCGCAATTCTCACAGCGCAGATAGTTTTTACCGAAAACTTCGCCAATAAGATCCAACGTGGGCTCCATTGTCTCTCTGCAACTAGGAAACTTGGTGCAAGAAAGAAACAACCCGTGTGGACCGCGTCTTATAGCTAAGGGATGCCCTTTAGAACAGAAACCTACTCCTCGTTTGTTTAGTTCTTTAACTCTTTTCTCAATAATATTCTCTTCTACAATCTTGTCTACGTTTATTCCACAGAGTTTCAGCGTCTCGTCTGAGAATTTACTCTCTTTGGTGGCGAACCTTATCATTAACTCTGAAGTGTTTTTGTGGGACAGAATGTTAAGACTTCCGTGCCAAATTATTTTTCCATCTATAATAGCTAATTTCTCATGAGACAGTGGTTTGGGTATTATCTCTATGTTGAATCTCCTTAAGTAGTCGGCTACTTCTTTTCCTAAATCTTGGGACAGATTCTGTTCTTTAAACGGCTTGGTGATAATGAAAGTCCTAACCCCCTTCTGATGTAATTCCCGAAAAATTGCTTCAAATGAGGCGAGACGATTTTGGGTTATGAAGGGGCTGATTATCACGACTCTGTCTTCCGCTTGCGATAGGTCATTTTGAAATGCCTTGTAAAAGAATGCTTGGTTACAGAACTGTGGAACAGCGTCATCCAGCTTCACCGACTCGACTCGTTCTATGGGTATTTTTATGAAGGGGAAGAACTCTTGAGTGTTGATAATCAAGTGATTTGCCTCAACATCCTCTAATATCTGCCTCAAGATACTGTCACTTCTTAATTTTGTTTTCAAATAGTTGAGATTTGCAACGAAGACTATTTTGGCCGTTGGCCTGGTAATGGCTACATTAACCAGCCTCATCGCTTCACTGTTGAATGCTCCCGCCAGCCATCTTATTTCTCTTATGGGGCCCTCCACCAAATCAAATATTACGAGTTCACTTTCCTTTCCCTGAAATCTATGAACTGAAGCCGGGGTAATCCTTGCAAAATTCTGATCAACCGGTGCCTTGTCAGACACGAGCTTGTGGATCAGACTATTCTGAGCTCTATAGGGCGTTAGGATAGCTACTTGGAGAACCCCGCTGGACAGAGCCCGTTCTGCTAGATATACGGACACAAGAGCAGAGTACACGTTAAAGGGAGAACGACGAACGGGGCTTCTAGTACACCATGGATTAAACTCCGACGTATCACATAATATAACTTTTTGTTTTGGAAAGGGGTCGGAATTAATCACATCTTTTTCTTTTTTATCCGCACCCGGTGGCTTTCTCGCTGTAACTAGATTGTAGGGTGCCAAATATATTCTGTTCACTAACCTAGCGATTTCCTCAGGCATTCTTCTCTGTTCCTTCAGAACTACCAGCCGTTGTTCGCCCTCTCCCTTGTTGATCTTTTCAGTTATGCCGAAGACCTCGAAGATGTCCCTCTTGAGCCATCTTTCAACGAGCTCATGATTAGCCATCGCTATCGGAGGTAGCTGGCGGAAATCGCCAATAATGACAACCTTAGCTACTGAAAGTCCGCAGACAAAAAACAGAGCCGGTAACGGCGCCATGCTGGCTTCGTCTACTATAACCACATCGAAAGTTCGACTGTAGATATCTCCATTCAAGTATCCCTTAGTGACCGTGGTGCCAATTAGTCGTGCATCGTATACTATTTTGTGAGTAAGCTCTTCAATGGTATTCTTGATCGATTCTATCTCCTGCCTTACTTGTTCCATCACCACTTTTTGTGCTTTGATCTTTTCTAATATCGAACCTTCTTCCAAGGCAAGGTTTTCCTCTTCTAGGAATGCGGCCAATCTCCCTTGAAACACTCGGAGATCTTTTTCAGCAGTCCGAAGATTACTTTCCTCGGCTCTTAGTTTCTGCTGCAGACCTAATAATTTAGATTTCTCCTTTTCCAAGCGTGAAGAAAGTTCGCTCAGCGATCTCTCCAGTTTCTTAGGGTTGAGTCCGGTGAAAAGGCGACCGATAACATTCAAGTTTTCCGCCTTTTCTAGTTTTGCCTTTGTGTCAATAATTCCGTTTTCTATCAGATGAATATCGTTTTCCGTGTGTGTAAGGCTCGTTGTGGTCTTTCTCACATCTGCTTCAAGTTCCTTTATCTTTTTCTCCGTGCTGGCGAGGGAAGAAATCATGCCCAAAGCGTTATTGAGTCTCTCTAGGATTCCTGACTCTTTCTCTAGTCTTTCCTCTAGGTTTGCTAATTCTCGCTTTAATTCCCTGCCTTTTTCTTCAATCCAATGATCCAAGCTCAATTCGGGGAACTTGCTGAAAAAATCTTTGTCGGGTGAATTCCCGATTCTTAGAACCAGCCCATTGAAGTACCTCTCATCTTTCCTCTTTTGTAGTATCTTAGCAACCTGCTCTAGAGCATTATCTATTGCGACGTTGGTGTGCGATACCAGTAGAATACTCTTGTCTCTTAACAGCAATTCATTTGCCAGATAGGAAAGCGTAGTCGTTTTCCCGGTACCAGGCGGACCCCACACAAAAGTGATTTCGCTTCCCAAAGATTGTGCCAGAGCCCCTTTTTGTTCCTCAGATAGAAAGCCTGATTCACTTGGTGGCATAACGAAATCGTAATCTTTACCTGGAAGGCTATGCTGAAAGCCGAATGCTTTCATCGCCGTCTCGGTGTTGAAAGACAATTTTTTCGATTTAATGTCGTTAATCCGCTCTTGCAGAAGTTCTAGCAGAAAAGAAGCGTTAGCAGTAAGTACGATTTCGGGGATCTTGCTCCCTATATCTTCGCTTAGCCCAACTAGAACCCTCAAGCCGCTTACATTGACAATACTGCCGCTGATTGATTCGTTAGCGTACCTGATATTGATGGGAGTATCGTCGTCTAATTCTATCGGCACCTCTGTGATGAATTCGTAAATAAATTTGTCCCCGTAGTTACCCATTAACTGGCCATTGCGGAGGACAAATTTTGAGTCACCGCCTCTTTGTGGATCTTGAATATACTTTATTTCTTGCTGAAGTGCCCCATTAAACTCGGTGTATAGAGAAGATGTGTCCATAACAATCGGCTCTCCCGTGTATAGATTATATCTTTCTGGCCGGAAAGACAAGCTGGATAAACCTGAAAAAGTCCTCACGGGAAAGTTCTGGAGAAGAAGAGAATGATGCGTTCAATGGCGAGATTGCACATTTGTCAGGAATGTTGGGTAACAATATAAGCTTCTGTGCAATGGCAACAATTTGAGCGTTTGTTACCCTCTGCCATATATTCTACTTTTATCTGTGCATCTCTATACTATACGAGTGGTTGTCCGGATGGGAGTGTCAGCGTGGTAGTCGGACACTCAAGCCAGAATTCGGACCTGGCGGTAAGCCTAAGGCAGGCTCTACCCCTGGATGGGTGCGCAAGTCTTCTAACAAAGCCTTAGCATTAATCTTCTTCCCAATCATCACCTGTGATTCCGGTCGTGGATTAGTCACGTGCTTGGCACGGTATATCTCGACCTCATGCACACCTTCCTCAAGAGCTAGGCGACAGAGCCCACGAACATAAGAACGGTTAAACTCTCCCTCCGCAAGCGTGTCGGGTGCTGTCGCCGGTACCCTCGCTGTCGTGAAACCCCCCTTTGGTTTTTGCCTTTGTTCAGTGAGTTCCATCCTATTGTGGGAACGCAGGGCTTGAGCCAGAGAATCGTCATTACCGCTTTTGATCGCCTCTCTGAGCAAGCTCTCGTACTCGCTCCGTCCAGACTCACTCAAGCGGGGACTAAGGTATAAAGTACCGCTAGTTACGTCTAGCTCAAGCTCTTCAAGCATAAAGTGCCGTGTTCGGTCATCTAGATTCTCAAGCCGAAGTGTCATCTTCCCCCCTTTCCTCATTTGCTGTGGTCAGGGCGGGGAGTATACTTGAAAACAGACCCGCACCATTCCTCTTTCTTCTCTTACGGCAAATGTTTTTCACTTAACCGCTCATGTAGTTTGACCATGGCCAAGGTATCCTGTTCACAATAATCTAAGAGGTTTCTTTTTACTGATTCAGCCTCCGTATCATCATATCTTCCAAGTGCCAGATAGGCAAAAGCGGCACTAGCTGAATCGCCCTCTCCAATTTCCAGGTTGGCATATGTCATCTCAGGAACCAGCACAGGAAGTGTTCGTTTTATTGACATACTCCCTCGGAACTCCGGGTGATAGTAATTGTTTTTGATGATTGCTTCAAGGTCAACCATTCTCTCTACCAATGTGGTCAGTTTCCCTGATAGATCAGGATATAGTCTAGCAAGGCTATTTAGAACGGTCTTCTCAAAGGTTGAATAAATGATGATACTACCACTATGCTCAAGGTCTCTAATGAGGCTTTCGGTGGCCTGCCCCCCGAAAATAGGACCACCTTTAATGCGAGACTCCTGTAAAATAAGAACAGGAGGAAGCATAAGTGAAAACAAGAAGGTATTCGGAGGCGCAAGTATTCCGCATCCTCGAAGAGGTTGAATCGGGGGTACCAGTGGTTAACGCAGCTCGGGAGCATGGGGTTTCGCCAGCCACCATCCATCGCTGGAAAAGCAAGTATGGTGGGATGACCCTTTCTGAACTAAGGCGGCTCAAGGCCCTGGAAGAGGAGAATGCTAGGCTGAAGCGGATAGTAGCCCAGCAGGCATTGGACAATGAGTTGCTGAGGGAGATCAACTCAAAAAAATGGTAAGCCCTCTTACCCGAAGGTCAGCAGTGAAGTATCTGGTAAAACAAAGGGGGAGTTCCCAGCGGAGAGCCTGTGCAGTGGTGAGGATACCGAGGTCTCTGGTGAGATATACTGCCAGATGGCGGAAAGATGAAGCAAAGCTAGTCAGGAAGATACATAAGCTGGCAATTCGTCACAGCCGGTATGGGTACCGGCGAATTACCGTCTTACTGAGGCGAGAGGGCTGGAGAATAAACAGGAAACGGGTGCATCGTATCTGGAAATCGGAAGGGCTGGGATTACCACGGAGAAGGCCAAAGAGGCGTAGAGTGGGACCAGTGGGAGAAATAGTGAACAAGGCAGAGTATCCGAACCATGTCTGGAGCTATGACTTTGTTGAAGATAGGACTGAGCGTGGTGGGAAGCTGCGGATTCTAGTCATCATCGACGAGTATACCCGGGAATGCCTTGCAGTCAGGGTTGCACCCTCAATACCAGCCTCGGTAGTAGTGGAGGTCCTGGAGTGGTTGTTCCTCACGCGCGGGGTACCGAAGTTTCTTCGCAGTGATAATGGGCCTGAGTTTGTAGCCAGGGTGGTCTGCCAATGGCTGGAGGCATCCAGCTGCCAGACTCTGTTCATCAACCCTGGCAGCCCGTGGGAGAATGGCTACATTGAGAGCTTCAACGATAAGCTGAGGGATGAATGTCTGAATCGTGAAATCTTCCGGAACGGTGCTGAGGCGCAGACTATTGTGGAAGCCTTCAGGCAGGAGTACAATAACTACCGGCCACACAGCTCACTGGGCTACCTAACACCGGCAGAGTTTGCCAGACGATACTACGAAAACAACCAGGTAACAGAGGTCAAGCAACCACTGGAGAAAGCGGGAAGTCTCTCATTGTAGGTGGTACTAAAAATGGGGGCACCCCAACAGGATTAGTCCTTGTCATTTGCTAATAGACAGATTTCTCATATTACAAGTGGTCTTGGAGTCCACTCCGTGGTAGTTTTTCTAGCTAGAATCATCCAACAATTGGGCGGGTTGTTCAATTCAACCTGTTTGTCAAAAAGGAACCTTCCTATTAAACTATGATTTAGAATGAATCTCAAAAAGACACCGTCATATACAAAGAATACAGTATTACTTGGAGAGAGCGTCGCGAAGTACTGGTCGCATTATTTTAGTAACAGACGCTTTCCAAAGAATCAGGAATTCTATGTTGTTTACACTAACATGGATCACAGCATCCCCTTTCAGCCCGATTCAGCTCTTGACTACTGGCTTATTAATTTTCAGTTAATTCCAACTTTCATAAAATTAGGAGATGCAACATCTGGTGAGTCCTTTAATGATATCAGGCGTACATATGTAGATATTGTGAAGGAAGGGGGCGCTGCCTTTAGGGAAGTACCAACAATTATGCCTCATTTTACTGAGCATAGTGGATACGCCTTGCACGTGGCTCAGAAATTGCTAAAACCAATAAATTGCTCTCCTTCCCTGCACACAGCAACCCCTTTTTTTGTATACAACCTAGGCGCAAATTATTTTCCTGAAAAAGAACCGGAGTTACGCCAACATATTGGGGATGTTGTCTCAACTGTTATCAAAACAAAACTCCATGCCATGATTGATATTTCATTTGGCATGTTTCTTTGTAAAAAAACAATTAAAGATAAACTCGGCCTGGATTTTTGTGATTTGGAATCTTTCTTCACTCAGGAACAAAAAAACAAGGATAAAATCCCATATGAGCATATGTACAGAATGTACCATGAGATTAATGAATTGGAAAAGACTACGGAGGGTGAGGAAGGCAAGTTACCAAAGATTATGGAGCGCTATTTTCAAGAAATAGGTTTACCTCGCGTTAAGCGAGAACAAAGTAACTGCCTCTATGATCTCGAACAGAAAGTGCTCGTCTATTCTCCCGAGTTAAAAGTTGGGAAAGGGCTGTTTTAGCATGCCTGTGCAGCGCTTTTTCTCCATCAGAGCAAAGTCATGAATATTGGCATTGTTACTGAAAACTACGGGCCCGTTTATGACGGGTACATGGTCTATGTAGCCAACCTGTCCCAGAATCTTACTAAAAAGGGGCACAACGTTTACGTCTTCGCCCCTCGGTATCCGCAATTCAATCCAAATAGTGAACCCCACGTAACCCGGGTTCCATCCATTTACTCCCGGGTCCTCCCGCCGTATCGGGTCTCGAAACCATGGGCTGCCAAGAACATTTTTCATCAACTTTTCAGGCAATTGCGTCTGGATATCGTCCATTCTCAAATTCCCTCTCTCATGATCTATCCCGCCTACGCGGTCTCCAAAGAGCTTGGAATTCCTAATGTCGCTACATACCATACCTATCTGGAGCGATACATGACTCACTATGTCCCAATCGTCCCGCAGGTGCTTGCAAGGCGGGTTGCAAAGATCTATAGCTGTTCTGTGTGCAGCCGTACTGACTGCGTGATTGTTCCCTCGATAGCCATTGGAAAACTGCTCCAAGGGTATGGCATCGAAACGAAAACGGAGTACATCCCGCACGGGATCGATATCGAGACATTCAAAGATGCCAACGGCCTCAGTATCAGGAGGGAGTTCGGGCTAGAGAAGAGCGACAAAATCCTTCTTTACGTGGGTCGGTTGACCAGTGAGAAGAATATCCGATTTCTTTTCACGGTGCTAAGCCGGCTATTGAGAGATAATACCGTGAGCCGCTTGAAGATGATCATCGTCGGGACAGGCAGGCACGAGACAGGGATCAAGAGGGAATGCTGCACTATGGGACTTAGCGAGGCTGTAATCTTCGCAGGCTTGGTTAAAGACCGTCGCCGGCTGGCAGATTTTTACGCCGCAGGAGACATTTTTGTCTTCGCGTCGGTCACTGAAGTTTTTGGGTTAGTTCTACTGGAAGCCCAAGCCTGCGGCACACCAATCGTCGCTGTAGGCGAGGGCGGCGTCTGCAATGTGGTGGAAGATGGCCATGGCGGATTCCTGACGCGATTGGACGTGGAGCAGTTCACCGATACAGTACGTAGGTTGCTCTTGGATTCTGAACTAAGGCGGGAACAATCTTGTAAGGCTCGGCAGCATGCAAGCAGGTTTTCTTTGGATGTCATGACCGAGAGTTTGTTAAGAGTGTACGAGTCCTTGGCGGAAGCCAAACGGACTACCTGAAGGAAGAAAAATACGGGTGACTTGCGGCCCGGTTATAAGATAGCGATGGTTTGAAGCGGTTGACCAGAGGTGTGACTTCGTTGCACATTTGTCCAGAATGTGCAATCGAAGTAACAAAAGCTTAAAAAGTGCAATGCAAACGAGAAGGGGCTGGGAGACATTTACCCAACCCCTTTAATGGTGTAATCGCTAAGTTGTTAAAGCTTTCGTAGATTTATACGATCTAATGGCGAATACTTCTGGTGCTGTATAGCTATATGGCTGGATGCAAGATTCACGTAGTGTCTCACCATTTCTAGTGTGGAGTGCCCCAGTATCTGTTGAAGGCTGAAGACATCACCGCCATTAATCAAAAACCTCGTTGCAAACGTATGTCTACAAAGATGTGCATGAAGCCTGCAAACTCCCGATCTTTTTGCTAACCTTGTAAACATTAGCTTCATACTGTTCTCGGTCAAAGGATTACTACTCTGAGCAAGAAATACATTTTGTACTACAGGATTAATCGGTTTAGGCCTGAAACGGAATAAGTAGCGCTGTAGCGCCCTTTGAGCATTATTCCCAATAGGCACAATACGCTCCTTTTTACCTTTACCCATCACCTTAAGGTATCCCTCATCCATATGAACATCGTCCATCTTAAGATTGACAAGTTCGCCTATCCTTAGCCCGGTGTCGAGCAGAATCATAAATAGGGTCTGGTTCCTGGCATCAGAGGGTGATATACTAAAAGTGTTGAGTATGGCCCCTATTTCTTCATCTGACAGCGTAGAAACGACTTTCCTGCTGACTTTTGGTGGCTTTAAATCTTTGGCGGGGTTGTTTTGAGCCAGTCCTTCTACTACCAACCAGTTAAAGAAAGCTCGTAGGGTTCTGACATGGCCATGAACCGTCGCTGCTGATAGCAGCTCTGTCTTCGCCGGTGTATAAGGATGGTTTTCATACCTCGTTTTCTTCAGCAGGTAGAGGACGTATTCACGGAGTAGTTTTGTATCAATATTGTCTAGTGAATCGGGAAGATGCCTGTTCTTCAGGTAATTGCGAAAGCTCTTTAGGTTTGCTGAATACCAGGATATGGTTTTCGGGCTTTTTCCTTCTGCCCTATTGCAGACCTCATAGTATTCTATGAGTTCAAATAACTTATGCGCCTTTTCCTTGGTATTTACATGAGTTGTCACGCTGGATCTTAACCTCCATTTTTGTATTTTGTCGGTTCGGACCCAGCACTTGAAAAATCAGGGTGTTAAAACGAGTCAGGGTGTCAAGGCTAATCAGGGTGTCGAAAATACCGTTTTCACCTCCTTTCGTGCCTAAACTAACACTCCATGACTTTTAATCAGGGTGTCGCAGGTTCGAGCCCTGCACGGCTCACACTCGCCATCTTCCCCCTCTGCCGACATTTTGCCGACATTTTCAATTTCCTCTGTCTTTGGAAGTAGTGTGTCAAGACGTTCTGCCGCTGCCTTTTGCATACCAGGCACCGTGTGGGAGTAGATATCCAGCGTCGTGGCAATACTGCTATGCCCCAGTCGTTCTTGAACTACCCGGGGATGTGTTCCTGTTTTTAATAGCATAGTCGCATGAATGTGGCGAAGGTCATGTAACCGAAGGTAAGGCATCCCGGCTCTTTTGGCTACTTTGTTAAAAGTGTGTGTAACGGTGGTTGGGTTTAGTGGGTTGCCTAACGAACCCCATTCTCGTCTTTCCTGGGGGCTGGGGAGATACCCTTCCCGACTGGCTAAAGAACGCCATCACCCTAGAGAGGCTAGCAATGAATATGAAGGCACTCAAGGGAGAGGAAATGACCGGGACAGATGCTGAAGCCTGTGCTTATCTCAACACGGCTTCCCTAACTCAGCCGATGGACCACGACTGGACTCAAATCTATCTCTACATCGCTGGCAAAACCTACGCCCGATGGCGCACCAAGGAGAGTGGGGTAGAAATGCCCGACGATATCCGGGTAGATTCGCTCAGGGATGACCAGATGGCAGACCTTAATCGGCTCAAGGAGTGGCTCTACCAGAAGCGAACCAGTATAAGGCTTGACCGAGACCGAGCTGAGAGACGGCAAAAGAAAGAGGAAGAGGCAGCCAGGAGAGAGGCAGAATAGCCGGCACTATTTGACTTCTAGTATATGATTAGCGGTATATGACTAAGGGGTCGGGGACCGAAAATCCTCGACCCCTTTTTTGTGTCTTTGAAGGGGCTAAGCCCCTTCACTAGTGACCACCAGTAGATTGTTTATCAACCTCACCCCCTTTCTGGATCTCCCCGCTTACTCTCCACGTCAAAGGGCTCAACGATACACCCACACTCTGAGCCCTTTTGCTTGAC
>Ga0209986_10002449_pt1 | contig 16974 bp, 21 predicted proteins | sample BlataG_FD_183168 | JGI IMG/M metagenome (GOLD analysis project Ga0209986, IMG submission 183168) | Deep subsurface microbial communities from Black Sea to uncover new lineages of life (NeLLi) - Black_00105 metaG (SPAdes) (version 2) | ecosystem: Environmental > Aquatic > Marine > Oceanic >...
CCTTTTGCCCTTAGCGCTACTCCTCGTCCACACCAGCCGTAGCCGGCTACTACGACAACCTTGCCTGCGAGGAGAATATTTGTCGCATTCATCACGCCATGAATAGTGGATTGCCCGGTTCCGTATCGGTTATCAAACATCATTTTCGTCTCTGCATCGTTAACCGCGATAAAAGGGAAGCCCAGCTTGTTCTCCTTCGCTCTTGCGTGAAGTCTTATCACGCCAGTGGTTGTCTCTTCACAGCCACCCATTATGTTTTTCATCTGTTCTTCGTGCTCTGCGTGAATTTTTGTAGTTGCATCGCCACCATCGTCAAGCACTACCGAAGGTTCTATCTGGAGTGCCTCATCCAAACATTCGTAATATTCCTCATTGCTCTCACCCCTGAATGCGTATGTTCTTATCCCAAGTGAAGCCAAAGCAGCAGCTATGTCATCCTGCGTAGAGAGCGGATTGGCAGCCGTAAGTGCAACTTCCGCACCCCCCGCTTTTAGTGCTAAGGCAAGATTCGCCGTCTCCACCGTGACGTGCAAACATGCCACCACATTTACACCTTCTAACGGCTTCTCACGCTCGTATCTATCCCTTATCATGCTCAAAACCGGCATTCTACCACTGACCCATTCTATTCTCGTTTTTCCGCCTTCTGCAAGGTTTATATCCTTTACCCTGTAATCTTTCATAAATCAAACCACCTTGTCCATGTTTGCTGAACCAATAAACCCTACTACATAAAAACATTTTTATTTTCTTACGGTTTATAGCGAAAAGTAGAATAGAATAGAGAAGAGATAAGAGAGGGGGGAAATGATAGTAAAGGAGATAATCGAGGAGACAGCATTAACGCTTGCTGAAGCTAAGGATATGTTAAATACGCAGAGGAAAAGAGGACGAGGAAAGAAAAAGAAAGGGGCGGCGGGAGAGGAGGAAGAGAGGTATGAGAGAAGAAAAGCGAGCGAGAATACAACAAAGTTTGCTAAACTCGGAGCTAAAGAGTCGAGGGCTCTTATAAACGAACTTTTGAAGTTAGAGAAAGCGAAAGAGGAGATTGCTGTACGGATTGCTGACCTGATGCCAAAGAGCAAAAACGAGGTTCGAGCGATCTATGCGAAGGAGAGATTCACACTTACAGAGGCGAACATAGAAGAAATACTCGATTGCGTTGCAAGGTATGAATGATTCCTTCACAAAGGAAGTCTGAATTTTTTGATAAAGTAAAACTTTTTTCTAAAAAATTTTAGAGGGGAGAAGGGATGAAAGGAAGCGAGTATGAAAAAAGGAGTGAGGTAGAGAAAGAGAGGGAGAGAGGGGGGGAGAAGAAACGAGAAACGTATGCTCGAGTCCTCGATTATTTACCATACGGGCATCCTGGTGATTCCCGACCGGTATATCAGAAAAAGCCTCTTGTTCAGGCTGTCGGCGAAGATAAGTTCGTCTTAATGGAGCTTTCACCGAAGAAAGATAAAATCCCGGGGGTGTATGAACGCGTGTATATTGGGGAAGGGGAGCGAGAAGTAATAGACCATGTAGTCAAGAGGTTGAGGTATAAGGAACTAACGCCGACGGCGAAGGTAGAACTTTCTTATATTCTAGAGAAAATAGTAAAAGAGGATGAAGAAAGGTTCATACGGACCTTCAACGAAGCAAAACCTATCACCACAAGATTGCACACACTTGATTTACTGCCAGGAGTAGGGAAGAAATTGATGTGGGCGATAGTGGAGGAAAGGAAGAAAGGGGCGTTTTCCGACTTTGAAGACCTCACAAAAAGAGTTAAAGGGCTGCATCATCCTGAGAAGACAATTGCAAAGCGAATAGAAGATGAAATAATGGAGGAGGGCGCTAAATATAAAATTTTTATACCATAAATTGTGTTTCCATTTTATCCTAACCACTAACTTTCGTACTCTGTACTTAACACCTCTTTTATATGTTCTGCTGTTTTCTCACCCACATGCTCAACCTCCATCAGTTCATCCTTCGACGCCTTTGCCACGTTCTCTATCGTCTTAAATCGTCTTAACAGATTCCTTGCCGTTACGATGCCGATATTTGACAATGCGGAAATGAAATATTCCTGCTGCTCCGTCAACGATGCCGAAGGCTTCTTACCATGCGGGTTCACCTCCGTTTTGTTCGGTATTTGTTCGCGCTTTGCAATCACGTAGATCAGCGATGCCGTGTCTGCTTCATCGCGCGTTTGTATGATGGGAACCGAGAAATCAACGGCTATGGTAGCCATTACCGCTCTTACCACGTTTGGATGCACATTCCTCTGTCCATAAACAGATTCACCTTCAATAACGAGCAAAGGCTTCTCATACTCTTCCTTCATCCGATGAATCTGGTCGAACAAATTCCTGCGTTTGTTTACCAGCGACTCCAGAAAATCCGCTGCACTTTTCCTTTCTATGCAAACCCTATCTGATACAACGTAATCGCCAATCTCCAAATTATGTAATTTCAGATCCACATTGGCTTTCTCTAAAAACCTCGTTACTCCCGACTTTGTCTCCCTATGATCCACAAAGATGGTTAATTTTAATTCTGTGGGGCTCTGCCCCGCGACTCCGGAAGCCCTGTAAGGGCTCAGTCCAAAATCGGTTATTCTCCTTTGCTCCTCTTTTTCCTTACGTTCCACCGCGGCTGCCGCCAACTCAGCCTTATTTACCTTAAACTCTTGCTTCTCCTTCTCTTGTCCTTCGTCGTTCATCTCCGTCTCCATTTCCATCGTCCTCATCTCGCTTATCCTTTTCCGCATCTCTCGCTCTTTGCTCCTGCTGAGCCAGTAATAAGCTTCGTCTCTCGTTCCTTTTGCAATAAGCACGATTACTTTCCCTACTTTTTTTCTCGCGGTCCTTCCTTTCCTTTGTATGCTTCTTATCGCGGAAGGGATAGGCTCGTAGAACAGCACGAGGTCCGTCGCAGGAATATCAAGCCCCTCCTCAGCCACGGAAGTAGCAATTAGAACGTTGTACACACCTTCTTTAAACTTATTTATTATTTCTACCTGCTCCTTTTGCTTCAATCCCTTATCCTCTACCTTTGACGCCTGCCCGATGAACTTAACAGCTCTTAATCCCTCTTTTTCTGGTTTCAACTCATGCAAAGCAGAGATTATCATCGCAGCAGTATCGCGATAGTTGGTGAACACAATTATTCTCGTGTCAGGATTAACTCTGATTTCTTCCTGCAGTATCTCGATCAGCACGTTCAGCTTGGGATGCTCTCCTTCGTATGACGCTGCCATGAACATCGCTTCCACGAATTTTTTATCCTTTAACAACCTCTTTCCAGCTTTGCTTCCTCCTTTTGAAAGTGCTTCCGTCCTCAGCCTATCAAAATATCGCCGCAATGCGAAAATGCCCTGCGTCTCTATCAACTCAATCGCATGCTTTATCTTCATTACTTCTGCTTGCAAAGACAACGCCTTGTAGAGGTCCGCATGCTTCTGTCTCGCCAATTGCGCCTCTATTACCATCCTTAACTTCAAAAGCTCTGTTTTTGAAATGTCCCTGCCCCTCTTCTTTCTTATGAATCCGAGCTTTTGCAATTCATTTAATCGTGCTTCTAATACCTCGTCTAATACCCGCTTCTGCTTCTTCATCTCCACTGGAACTTCTACGCTACGCCATTCAAAACCCTTTTTGAATACATAAGGAGCTACGTCATGGTCGTATTCTGTCCGGCTTTCCACCTTCTTCACGCCCAAAGAAGTGCAGATTTCCAGTATCTTCTCCTTATCACTGCCCGGAGAAGCGGTCATCCCCAGTACGAGTGGCTCTTTCGCTTGCTTCACATACTTCTCCACAATGTAAACATACGAGTAGTTCCCCACCGCCCGGTGGCATTCATCGAGTATCAGCAGTGCAACTTCGCTGAGGTCAACTCTATTGCTCAACAAATCGTTTTCTATTATTTGTGGTGTTGAAACGATTATTTTCGCCGATTGCCATAGCTTTTCTCGCTTATCGGGGAATATCGTGCCTGTAAAAGTTTGTATAAGAGAAGCATCGAAGGTCATCACTTCTTTTAAAAACGCCGAATGCTGCTCGACCAAAGGTCTTGTAGGAGCAAGAAAAAGAATCTTTCCTTTCTCCAGCCTATCAACCAAAACCAAAAGAGCTACGGTCGTTTTACCCAAGCCCGTAGGCAAAACAACCATCAGGGATTCCTTCTTCCCTGTTTCTGCAATGGATATTTGATATTTCCTCTGCTCTACTACCCCTTCTTTTAAAAGAGGATGTGATATGTACTTTGGTACACGCATGAGAATAAGAATAATCATCAAAGAGATGAATAAATAAAAAATCCGAATTTTGGTAATTATCCCTCTGTGGGATTTAACATACTTTCTTACCCTCCACAAATGTCCTTACATTTTCCACTATTTGCTCAAATGCTTCCTGCGCTTTCGATTCCTTCTGCATGACAAATGGCGTTCCGTTATCCGCTGCCTCCACCATCTTCGGGTCAAGTGGCACTCTTCCGAGGAAAGGCACACCCAACTCCGACGCTGACCTTTCTCCGCCGCCATATTTGAAGATGTTTATCTCTTTTCCACAATAAGGACATACAAATCCGCTCATGTTCTCTATTATCCCTATGACCGGCACTTTCAGCACACCAGAGAAATTAACTGCCTTTCTCGAATCCAACAATGCTAAATCCTGCGGCGTTGTAACTATTATCGCACCATCTACGTTTTTTATCAACTGCGCAACACTTAGCGGCTCGTCGCCTGTTCCCGGCGGAAGGTCAACGACCATATAGTCCAGTTCTCCCCAATCTACATCAGAAAGGAATTGTCTTATCGCATTCATCTTCATCGGTCCTCGCCAGATGATTGCGGAATCTCTGTCAGCCAGCAGAAAACCTATGGACATCGTTTTCAGCCGCGGCGTGACCGAAATTGGAGATATCTTCCCTTCTGACACCTCAGGTCGCTTGTCCTCTATTCCCAGTATCTTCGGCACATCCGGTCCGTGTATATCTGCATCCATCAAACCTACATCTAAGCCCCTCATTCCAAGAGCAAAAGCGAGATTCGCTGCTACCGTTGTTTTTCCTACGCCCCCTTTCCCACTCATCACCATTATCTTGTGCTTTACTTTCTCCATCCTCGCTTTCACTGCCTCTTCTTCCTCCATCATCCTCTTCTTACCTTCTCTCTCTTCTTCCGCACTCATAGTCATAATTATATTTTAAGATAGCCCTTCTGAGATTTAAAAGAAGCCTAAGTTCCTCTTCCTCTTCCACGCTTTCTCTCCCTCCATCCGGGTGGCATTCCAGGAGGGGATACGGGCGCATTAGTTTTGTCTTCTACTATTTCATAGTTGCCCCCCTCTATCCTTATAGCTTTCCCTTCGACAAAAGCTTCTGCTATTTTTCGATGCGCTTTAGTTATCATTCGATGAAAAGTAGGTTGCGAGACGCCAATCCTCTTCGCCGCTTCCGCTTGGTCCATCAGCAAGTAATCCTTTAGCCTTATGCTTTCTAACTCCTCCATATTCAATATTTTCTCATTTGCATCATGATTACGGAGCTCTCCCCCTTTTGCCTTTTCTCTCGGCTCGAAGTAAAGGAAACGTGGCTGAAAGCCCACGCACCTTCTCCGTCTTGCGCCACGCATACATAAATATATATTCACAAGTTTAATTAAAGTTTTTGTATACAATATCTATTTCTAAATTAGATTGGAAGGTTAGAGGCTAAAAAGAAAAATGCGAGGAGGATTTAGAAAGGGGGTAGACTTGAGCCCTAAGAAGTTAAGTCAGATGATGAAGCAAAAGGGTATAAACGTAGAAGAGATAAGCGACGTAGAGGAAGTAGTGATAAAGACCACAGATGCGGAACTCGTTTTTGATGACGCAGCCGTTACGGTTATGGACGTACAAGGCTCGAAGATGTATCAAATAACGGGTACGCCTGTAAAACGTCCTAAGTCTGAGCCTGGGTCTGTGCTTGAATCGGAAGCCGAGGTGAGTATTTTGCCAGAAGACGTGGAAATAGTGATGGAAAAAGCAGGGTGCAGCGAGGCAGAAGCGAAAGCTGCGTTAACCGAGACAAAAGGTGATTTGGCTGAGGCGATATCCCAGCTTTGCGAGGAATGAATTTAATTCAGCCGAAACGAATTGGAATGGTATGCAGAGGCGAGCACGATGATGTATTGGTATTAAAGAAGCTGATTGAGTGCGTAGGCGAAAGAGGCGAAGTTATACTGGACGAAAAGGCGGCGTATAAGCTCAAAAAGCAAGAACATGGCATGAAAATAGAAGACATGGCTGTGGATTTTTTAATCTGCATTGGTGGTGACGGTACAATTCTAAGAGCACTTCATTATTTGAAAGATCCTACGCCGGTATTAGGGATAAATATGGGGGCTATTGGGTTTTTAGCAGAGGTGCAGCCAGAAAATGCAGTTTCTGTACTCACGAGGATATTGGAGGGGTTTGCGGTAGAGAGGAGAGAGAGACTTTCTGTGCAGATAAAGGGAGAAAGGGAGAAAATGCCTTATGCAATGAATGAAGCGGTAGTAATAACACCAAACCCGGGGAAAATGCTGCATTTCGCTATTTTTGTGGACGATGACGAATTAGAGAGGTTAAGGGCAGATGGTGTTGTTTTTGCAACACCCACCGGGAGCACTGCGTATGCGATGTCTGCCGGGGGACCGATAGTAGATCCAAAAGTGGATGCAGCAATAATAGTGCCAATTGCACCTTTTAAACTCTCTGCACGACCCACCGTCGTGGATATAAACACCGCGATAAGTTTAGAACTTTTTGGGATGAAGGAAGCGGAGTTAGTCATAGATGGGCAGTTTTACAGGAGGATAGGAAAAGAAGATAGAATTAGCATTACGCGAGGAGAGCCTGCTTTTTTTGTGAAAATGCGCGACAAGCATTTTTTGAAACTCCGTGACAAATTGCGAAGTGAGGAGGAAAAATGAAAAAAGTTAAATACTTATTCACCGCTGAGTCTGCAGAGAACACAGAGAGCCAAGAAGATCATTTACCTCATCTCCGCGCTCTCCGCTATCTCAGCGTTAAACAAACACAAAATTAATATATATAGAAACCAAAAGTGTAGGAAAGGAGAGAAATGAAAATGGAAAAAATATCTGCGCAGAAGTTGATTGAGAAAATGGTTATGGACTCAGAGGGTAGCGAAATGGGGATATTGCATAATACAGTAGTAGATGCAGAAACGGGTATGTTGACAGAACTCGTGGTTAAACCTGCTTCCGAGCTTGACACAAGCAGGTTCAGAAAGGAAGGCAACTATATCTTTATACCGTTCGAAACAGTGAAAGCAATAGGGGACGTTATAGTAGTGGATAGTGAGAAGATACGGGAGCAGATACGGGCGTGACGGGATTTGAACCCGTGATTTGCAGCTTAGGAGGCTGCCGCCATGTCCTAACTAGGCCACACGCCCTTCAACTTTTACCAAAGGTTTATTAAAGAAAAACTTTTTTGGAATCGAGTTAGGTTTTGCAGATGTTTATTTTATTTTTCGAGAGATGACAATGCAAAAGGCAGTGGAAAAGGCAGCGGTGATGATAAAGAAACATGACTACGCAAGGGTGGTTTCGCATTACGATGCAGATGGGATAACTTCTGCAGGTATTATCTGCAATGCCTTACTCCGGGAAGGGATACAGTTCCATACGACGATTGTAAGCAAATTGGAGAGGAGTTTTATTCAAGGGTTAAATGAGGAGCTGATTATATTTTGCGACATGGGGACCGCGCAATTGGATTTGATCTCAGAGTATCTCAAAGAGAAAGATGTCATAATCATAGATCACCATAGGGTTCCTTTAAGTCAGAACTCTGCTTCGAGCAGCGAGCTTGTTTCATCACCGCCACCTTCCTTTGCCCACATAAATCCTTGCCTTTCTAACAGCGAACACAAAGGAGAAATAGCTGGCGAGGTTTGTGCCGCAGGTCTGTCTTATCTCGTAGCAAGACGCTTATCGGGTGATAGTAAAGATAACATAGACCTCGCCGGACTTGCAGTAGCCGGGACATTAGGAGATAAACTGGAGCCAAACATAGGAATAAACAAAATGATTCTGGATGAAGCGATAAATGAAGGTGTTATTTCTGTTAAAAAGGGGTTGAAGTTCGGTGATGGGAAAATTCGCGATTTGATTCTTTTCTCCACAGACCCATATATTCCGCTTGTGGGTAAGGTTGAGTGGGTGGATGCTTTTTTGAACAAGGTGGGTATTGAAGGAGATAAGGGATTAAGCGATTTAGAGGAAGGAGAGGAAAGGCGATTAACCGCTGCTTTGTTATCGCTATCGAAAGAATCCGCAACAGGCATCAGCGAGGACGCTTTGGTTGGAACCACGTATATTTTGAATTCAGAAGTGGTGAGGAACGGGGTAGATTTTATGAGATTGGTAGATGCTTGTGGTCGGTTTGGAAAAGCGGGCATTGGGATTGGACTGTGCCTGCGGGATGAGAAACAGGTAGAAGAAGCAACTTCGCTACATATGAAGTTTCAAGGTAAACTCGTTTCTGAGCTGAATAGAATAGAAAGTGAAGAAGGTATTATAAAAGAGCTACCAAATATTTTCTATTTTTACGTGCATGAGAGTGGAATAACAGGCGTTTTAGCTGGGATAGTATCAGACTATTTATACACTGCGAAGCCTGTGATTGCGTTAAACAAGAAAAACAGAGCGGAAGAAGAGAAGAGGGCAGAAACGAAAATATCCGCAAGGTGTAACAAGAAATTGCTGTCGGTATCAGAGGCAGAAGGCGAGGGTGAGGGAATAGACCTTGCAAAGGCAATGGAGAAAGCATCGAACGAAGTAGGAGGTTATGGTGGTGGACATCCTGTTGCATCGGGAGCGTCCATTCCTGAGGGGTCTGAGGAGAAATTCATAGCAACGCTTGACAGAATAATAGGCGAGCAAAGGAAAAAGATTTTGTGAGGTTGTTGTATTTTTGAAAAATATCTATTTCCAAATTCGCCACGGATGTTCAGAAGTTTCGTTAAAATACAAAAATAATACTGTTAGTATAAAACAAAAAAATATGTGAGTAGTAACTGATACAAAAAGGATGAAATCGCTGTTTGTCATTATTCCAAGCATGTAGCCGCGAAACATCCCTACGGCTATAAAAGCCGGTATGAAAATTGCTAATGGGATAGCTTTAATTATTATTTTAGCGTTTAGATTATTATTTCCTGTTGCATACATAGTTTTATAATGGATTTTCTCGCTCATTTCATCACCTTGCTAATAATTTAATACTACATCCATCTATTTAAAGCTATCTCATAAAGTGTGGAAGGGAGTTTGAGGAGAATGAGAGAATTCCATCACAAACCTTTCATCAAATACTTCTCCTTCACGATGAGATAAGAGATAAGAAATCCGAGAAAGAAGCCGAGAGATGAGAAAAAGAGAGAAAGGGAAAAACCCGCTATACTGCTTCCTAATCTGTTACCGAGCGCAAAACCGCCGAATAAGCCAGTGATGGTGAGTGCTGAAATAAGAATAGTGTAGGGAAGGGCAATAAAAAAAATATTACCCTTGAGGTCCTCTTTTATTTTTACCAGCTTCTCTTTTATTTTTACCCCATTTTGCATTTTGCATTTAGCGCTGTGCACTATTATATCTTCGTCCAGAGCATGAACGCGATCAAAAGCCCGTAGATGGCAATCGCTTCTGCGAGCGCAACGAAGATCAGCACACGACCAAATACTTCGGGCTTCTCTGCCGTAGCTCCCGCGGCTGCTACTCCAGTAGCCGATATTGCCCAGCCTGCACCAAGTGCCCCTCCCGCCATTGCAATGCCCGCCGCTATTGCTATCCATCCGCTATCTGTGATGCCCCCTACTGTGACTGCTGCTGCTTCTTGCGCGGACGCAACTCCCGCTCCTGCAAAGAACAAGAGCAAACAAAGTGTAAATGCAAACATGTATTTCGTCTTCATATCCATCTCTTTCACCTCTTTATTTTCTTTATATCGAAAGGATATATTATTAACGTATATAAAAGTGAATGTTTTGTTCATCCCGAAACAAATGAATAAAAACCCACGAGATTCCACAGATTTTCACGACAACTTTTTTTTTCTTTTAGCACAGGTTTTCTTTTTTCTAAAAAGAAAAAGTGTTGCTACACGATTTCGATGCCGTATTCCGCTCCTGTCATGGTTATTTCCTGTTTTAACTCATTTAAAAATATTTTGAAGTGCTGCAAGAGAAATCAGCCCAAACGGCGAATTTTTCAGCAGAAAGCTCTAATTCTCTTTCTATCTCGTTCTGGCTGATGAGTCCAAACGGCTTTACTTCTTCCCAATTCTCCTCCAAATATTTGAAAAGAGATACGGATGCGAAATGAACGGGAATCATCGGGGATTTAGCAGAAAGATCAAGAATCAACTGTCTTTCTCGTTGAAGTTCATCAGCGGAAATCGCAGACTGCTGTATCGCTTTTACCCTCGCTTCTTCATGGACTACGCCTTTCATCTCAGAGCTGAGGATTTTGATTTGATGTGCGGCTAATTGTTTGTATATTTCACCCTGAGCGAGTTCGTGTTCGAGCATGTATCTGAGCATGGGCTCAGTTGCGGATTTGAGGTAAGTCTCGTTCAATGCTATGACGGAAAACCACAAGCCGTGAAGGAAAAAACGGCGGTGCATTGCCGTGCCATAGTCTAAAGAGCTTGTAGAAGGTGCTAAAATAGTGGGTGCGAAAATAAGAGCTCTGGTTTTTAACAAAATGGTGTTCTCGACACGATTTTTGCCAACGAGTGTTTCGATTGTTTCTTTCTCTTTACCTTCGAGTGGCGCGTGCATTGAAGCCGGATGTTCGAGGCTTTTGTCGTAAAATTCGACAATTTTAGCTATTTTATTCACATCGAGTTTCTTCAGTGCTGCCGCAATTTCCTTTGCTGCTGTTTTCACCCATGCAATATACTCGGCTTCGTATTTCTTTCGATTACCTTCTTCTTTCTCCTCCTCAGCCTCAAACCTCAGAGACATTTTCTTTCTTAGCACAGGTTCTTTCTTTAGAAAGAAAGTGTTTTTTAAAGACTTTCCCGTTCAACCATCTTTTCCAAAATCTCATATTCTTCACGTGTGTTCACGAATAAATGGACATTTCCCAGCCGGATTTTTCTCAAACCCGCATCCTTTGCAGCGTTATAAGCATCTATCATTTGCCATACCTTCGGAGAAGGGACATCTCTCATTTGATAGTTCGGGAAGAAAGCGAGGATAGTGAAAGGAATTTGTGCATCCACAGATGCTAACTCAGTCGCAATTTTACCTATCTGATTTGTCTCTACCCAGCCAGGAATATAGAGTGAGAGAACCTCTAAAATGAACCCTCTATTCTTTATCTCCGCTGGAAGTTCCAAGATGCGAGAATTTGATACGCCGGTAAGTTTTCGATGCGTGGCATCGTCAAAAGCCTTTATATCCAGCCAGAAGGAATCTATTCCTGATTCTTTGAATAGGTCTAAATTATCCGGAGTTAGTCCATACCCGTTGGTTTCAAAAAGCACCCAAACGTTATCATTTAATTCTTTTATCAACTTTGCAGACATTGCATAAAAGTCAGGTTGGCATGCGAGGTCGCCACCCGTGAACGAAATTATGTTACGAGCAGGTCCCCAGCCTTGCGGGCTTAACTCAACTTTGTCAATGCTGAGTACTCCGGGGCATCGCTTGCTTCTCTTGCCATGCATAACACAACTTCCGCATGCGTTACAAAGCTCGTGTGCATGCCAGCTCGTTGCGTGCTCTCTCCGTACAAAAGTGATTTTATACTCGCTCAAATATTTATCCGCTTCTTTTGCTACGTCATAGGGCGACATCCAGTCTCCCACAGCATTTTGAGTAAAATGCCACGAGTGACATTTTTTGCATGACAGATTGCATCCTGACTGGTAAATGGAGAGATAATGCTCAGGTCTTGAAAGGAAAATCGCATTTATCAACCTGTATGGAATTCCGTCTTTATACCTGAGCGTGGATTCACAAGCGTTTCGCCACCTCCCCTCCTTAAAATCGAACACCTGACAACTCCCTTGCTCAACCCCCTGTTTAATTAGCTTGCATTCCATGTTTTGTGCTCAACTCAATCAATCAATCAATCAATCAATCAATCAATCAATTAATAAATTAAAGATTTTAAAGTTAAGTTATGACCACAAAGAAAAAAGGAAGAAGGACACACATAATAAAGGTTTACTGTGCCAAATGTCATGCTTTACTCTACAAGTACCAAAAAGAAGGTCTTGGTTCGCTGATAAAATGTTACAAAGACAGAATAGCCGAAGATTACACAAAGGCGGATTTAAAATGTCCGAATTGTGGTGAAACTTTTGCCAGAGAAGCAGTGTATCATGGAAAGCCCGCCAACAAAATTATGCGGGGTAAAGTGTATATTAGACGTTGAAAAACGTTTCTTTCAACAATTACTATAAGCTCGTTCCCCCTTCGTTTTTTTTTCAACTTTTCCCGGGTTCGTTAGTTGGACTGTTTTTCAATTTCAGATAGCAAGATTTACAACGGATTGAAGTGTATCTTCAATTCAGGGATTTTTGTATTCCTGAAGTTTCGCTTTTGCTAACCTGAGAAATTCTTCTTTGGTAGTTGAGCTATCAAGGATTTTGTATATACTCTCCGCAAATTCTAATTCTTCCTCGGTCAATCCTATCCACGAATTTAAAGCTTCTTTCTTTTCTTTTTTTCAGTCTTTTAGTTTTCACTGCTGCAACAAGCAGACCAATTGAGCTTGTGAATCTTAATTCATTGGATTCTGCAAATCTTCTGGCATTTGCATCATCATTGAAAAGGGTGATCGGCAGAATGAAAGTTTTCAAATCGGGACAGTAAAATATATTTTGCTGCTGGCAGGCGAGGTCCTTAAGATTTTAGTAATTACATTTTCTTCCTCCCCCATCCTTCCTTTATGCAGGTTACAACACCTTCCCCATTTCTCTTAAATGTCTGATTAAGTCCGTTTCCGTTTTTCTTATAAACCTACGACCAGTGATAGATAGCCATATCTTCTTTAGCAGTTAAAAAACTTTTCGTTAATGTTACCTTTGTCAAACAAAGAAGAAAGAGAAAGAATAGCAATGAATTGAGCAAATTACACCTTGAATTTGCTGAAATAAAAAAGAAGCTTATTAATACAAAATTTGTATATATTCCTAAAAATGAGGTGATTTTGCGGGTGGGATGAGAAGATGGGGGTCATAAGGATAGAAGGGAACGAGGAAATGGCAAAGAAGGTGTTCTATCCAAGTACGGACGGAGCGCAGATTTGTGCCCTGATGCATGAAGCGATTGGTACTCCGAAGGGGAATGTTGTCTTAGCCCACGGTATTACTATGGACAAGGATGAGGATGCCGATTCTCAGGCGGGGGCGGGGATTGGCGCTTTTGTTCAACTAGCGGATGCCCTGTGCAATGCACAATACAACGTCCTTCGCTTCGACTTCCGTGGACACGGCGAAAGCGGAGGCTTGCAAGAGGAGATGACAATTACCGCCAACCTCTGCGCTTTGGTGCTTGCTGTACTTTTTATTGAGAAGTCACTTTTGGAGAAAATACTGTTCTTGGCGACTATATAGTAATAGGATACCCAAAAGAAATGCGCCTTGAAGAATTTCAGCACGGTCATGATCACGCTGTTCAGAGTGGCACTTCTCCCTTTGATGCGGTCAAACCGAACAGGATTGGCGCAAACTGCGTGGTTGCTGGATTCGTGTGTGACGGCTCTATGATTGACAATCATGCTCTGGTCATGGGAACGCTCGTTCATGAATTCACTCGTCCTCACCTGCCTCGGGGTTTGATTGAGCCAGCACCCAAGATTGAAGACAGAGCAGTTGTAGGATTCAGTGCTACAATCGTAGGCGGAGTCACCATAGGCAATAATTCTTACGTGGCAGCAGGTGCTGTTGTTACGAAGGATGTACCGCCCAAATCAATTGTCGTGGGCGTAAACATCATGTGCCACGTCCTGCCCAGAAGACTACCCTTGACGACACTATAAAAGACACTATAACTTCATTGCCAGACAACGAAAGAAAAATATTTGAAGAGATGCAAAAGAATCCCAAGATTACTGCTGAAGAATTATCAAAGATGCTCAGTATAAATCTTAGAAACACAAAGAAGAACATTGAAAAAATCAAGGAAAAAGGGCTGATTAAAAGAGTTGGTTCCAGGAAAGCAGGATATTGGGCTGTTGTGAGAAAATGAAAACTAAATTCAAAGATACTTCTCGAGAAGGAATTATTAATGCTTTCTGCCATAGGGATTATTGGAAATATGATTCTGTTAATATTGCAGTTTTTAAAGACAGGGTTGAGATTAGAAACCCTGGTTTGTTGTATGGTAATTTAACAATAGAAATGATAAGAAAAGAAAATGTTTCTGAAAGAAGAAATGAGCTTATTGCTGAAATATTTCACAATGTTCATTTTGTAGAAAAATGGGGCAGGGGAATTAGCTTAATACTTTCTAAAGAGCCAGATACAGAGTTTAAAGAAGTTGGAACACAGTTTATTGCGGTTTTTAAGAGAAAGGAGCTTGAAAAGGTGGGTGAAAAGGTAGGTGAAAACGAAGCCAAGATTTTTAATTTGATATCACAAGACAAGAAGATTACTTATGTAGAGCTAGCTAACAAATTGAATATTACGGAAAAAAGCGTGTATAAAAGTATTGAAAAGCTCAAGAAAAAAGGACTGCTTAAAAGAATAGGTCCAGCTAAGGGCGGATATTGGGAAGTGAAAGGATAAGTTATTATGGGTGAGGCAAATGGCTAAAGAAAAGAACAATAAAAATGTCGAATAACTATGCGCATTTGGGTTTTGAACAAAAACTCTGGAAAGCAGCAGACAAATTAAGAAGCAATATGGATGCCGCCGAGTATAAACACGTTGTATTGGGCTTGATATTCCTGAAGTACATCTCAGATTCTTTTGAGGAGCGACACGAGCAGTTACAAGAACAGGTAAGCGAGGGTGCTGACCCAGAAGACCGTGATGAATACCGCATGGAAAACGTATTCTGGGTTCCAGAGAAAGCAAGGTGGAGTTATCTGCAAAAGAACGCTAAACAGCCAGAAATAGGAAAAATAATTGATGACGCAATGGAATTAATTGAGAAGGAAAATCCCACATTGAAAGGAGTGCTGCCAAAAGAATATGCTCGTCCTACTTTAGATAAAAGAAGGTTGGGCGAATTAATTGACCTTATCGGGACAATTGGGTTGGGAGATTATGAAAGCAGATCAAAAGACATTCTCGGCAGAGTTTACGAATATTTTTTAGGCGAGTTTGCCAGTGCAGAAGGAAAAAAGGGTGGACAGTTCTACACGCCAAAAAGTATTGTTAAACTTCTTGTTGAGATGATTGAGCCATACAAAGGCAGGGTTTATGACCCTTGTTGTGGTTCAAGCGGAATGTTTGTCCAGAGTGAAAGTTTTATACGTGCGCATAACGGACGGATTGATGATATTCATATTTTTGGGCAGGAGTCTAATCCTACAACATGGAAGCTCAGCAAGATAAACCTGGCTATTCGTGGGATTGACGGGAATATCCAGCTTGGGGATAGTTTCCATAATGATTTGCATAAAGACCTGAAAGCTGATTTTATACTTGCTAATCCACCATTTAACATGAGCGATTGGGGCGGAGAGCATCTAAGGGATGATGCAAGATGGAAATATGGCGTGCCTCCAGTAGGCAATGCTAATTTTGCCTGGGTGCAGCACAAGATACATCATTTGGCTCCGCATGGAATAGCGGGTTTTGTCCTGTCAAATGGCTCAATGGCTTCTAACACTTCAAACGAAGGAGAAATCAGGAAAAATATTGTTGAAGCTGATTTGGTTGATTGTATGATTGCTCTGCCTTCCCAACTATTTTACAATGCAATGATTCCTGCCTGCCTCTGGTTTATTTCCAGAGACAAGACAAACAACAAATTCAGAGATAGAAGCGGAGAAATCCTGTTTATTGATGCTCGCAGTATGGGTGAAATGATTGACAGAAGACACAGGGAATTAACTGATGAAGAGATTAAGAAAATTTCAGGCACTTATCATGCCTGGAGAGGCGAAGGCGGAAAGTATGAAGACGTTCCTGGATTTTGCAAGTCCGCAACACTGGAAGAAGTAAGAAAACACGAACACATCCTGACTCCGGGAAGGTATGTTGGTTTTCCCGAAGAGGAAGATGACGGAATACTATTTGAAGAAAAAATGAAAGAATTAACCGCTCAACTTAAAGAGCAGATGGAAGAAGGTAAGAAGCTTGATGAAGAGATAAAGAAAAATCTTGAGGGTATTGGTTATGGCGTTTAAAATATGAACAAAGAAGAATTAATATTTGTAAAACTGGCTGAAAATATTGGTAGTGGTTTTCATAAAATGATAAACGGCTGGAACTCACACTACCATCTAAAGCCTTTAATAGAAGGTGATTTTGACTTTTACAAAATTACGTTTCCTACTACCACTACCCAGAAAACTACCCAGAAAACTACCCAGAAAACTACCCAGAAAATAATTGCATTAATTGATGAAAATCCTAAAATAACTAGGAAAGAACTGGCTGAAGTAACAGGATTAACAGAAGACGGGATTAAATATCATCTTAAAAAAATGCAAGACGAAGCCATTATTGAAAGAATCGGCCCTGATAAAGGGGGTTATTGGGAAGTCGTGAGAAAATGAAAACTAAATTCAAAGATACTGAAATAGGATTGATTCTTAGGGGTGGAAGGGAAAAATGGTAATTAGACTTACATTCGATACAAATTGTATCTTAAGGGTTGAGTTTTATGCAGAAGAGGGACACTCTTGTAGGTGAAGAGAGTGTCTGAAATGAACAAAAAGTTATTAATATTTAAACGTAAGAAGGCAAAAGAACTACACGAGAAAGGCTGGAGTAACCGCAAGATAGCACGTCATCTACT
>Ga0209986_10002450_pt1 | contig 16973 bp, 15 predicted proteins | sample BlataG_FD_183168 | JGI IMG/M metagenome (GOLD analysis project Ga0209986, IMG submission 183168) | Deep subsurface microbial communities from Black Sea to uncover new lineages of life (NeLLi) - Black_00105 metaG (SPAdes) (version 2) | ecosystem: Environmental > Aquatic > Marine > Oceanic >...
CGCAGGCCAGCTTGACCATGACAGTGGGGGCCAACCAGCCACCGCTGATTTCGAGCCTGGTTGCCGACCCATCCCATATCCTGTATGGAGGCAGTACGACAGTTACCTGTATCGCCAGCGACCCCGACGGTGATGTGGTCAGGTATAGCTGGACGGCCAGCGAGGGCAGTGTCAGTGGGGTGGGTGAGAAGGTCACATGGTGGGCGCCAAACAAGGGTGGAGAGTACAACATCACAGCCATCGTCAGCGATGGCAAAGGCGGCGAGACTACGGGCAATGTCATGGTTACCGTCTCCGCAGCCACAAGAACCGTAACCATCACTCCGGTTGCCCAGGAGACCGGCACGGTACGCAAGGATGGAGACAGAGACACTTCTAGGACCATGGCTGGAGATGATGGGACTAATGGCTATTGCGCTTTCTGGAGTTTTGATATCTGGAGCCTGGTAGGAAGCCAGATAGATAGCGCCCAGTTGATTTTCACCACAAGGAGCGTAGCTAACGACCCGTTCGCCATGACCACGGGACTCAAGGGGTTACGGCTGTGGAAGGTCAAGTACGGCGGTGAGTTGCCCGAGTTTCAGTTCACTGGCAGTAAATTGACCCACGAGCCTGGGCTCTTGGTTAAGCCACCGACAGTGGTAGACGTAACAGCGGACGTAGACCATCTTGTCCAGGCAGCCGCCACGCGGTTTCAGGTAGAAGCGCTGTTCATGCTGCCGTATAAGGGCGACGGCGTTGCTAGATGGATTGAATGGTCGGAAGTGGTCCTCAAGGTTACCTACTCGGAGAAGTGACGCTGGCTGGGTTTTCGGCAGCTAACAACAAGGGGCGACCCCTAGGGGTCGCCCCTTGTACTGTGTCCCATTTTGACATATCATTGCCGCGGTGCTAACATTGCGTTAGCAGTCTTGGACGGAGAGTGCTAAAAATGGCCAGAGGTTTGACGGCACGGAGAGAAGCAGTTCTGCGGATAATAGTGGGTGACTACATTGCTACGGCAGTGCCTGTAGCTTCAGAGGCTATTTCCCGTAGTTATCAGCTAGGAGTGAGCCCGGCGACTATCCGCAACGATATGGCACATTTGGAAGAGGAAGGTTACGTTAGCCGACCTCATACATCCGCCGGCTGTATACCTCTGGACAAGGGTTACCGCTATTATGTTGAGGCATTGACTGAGGACGCTGAACTTCCCCTGGACGAGCAGCATCGTATCCGGACCCTTTTCGGTGAGGGAGAGGAGGAGCTAGACAGGTGGCTGAAGCTGGCGGCAGCTCTTGTGGCGCGCTTGGTCAAGAACGCAGCCCTGGTTACCTTTCCTAGGCCTAGCCAGTGTCGATTCAGGCATTTGGAGTTGGTAGCCGTACATGAGTTCCTCGCCTTGCTGGTATTGGTGCTGAGTGAAACCATACTCAGGCGGCAGCTTCTGTCTTTCAATGAACCGGTGACTCAAGACCAGCTAACCGGCCTTGCCAATAAGCTAAATGCTGCTCATTCGGGGTTGACCAGCTCAGAGATCTCAGCCAAGAAGCTGGAGGCTTGCCCTGAAGAAGAGCGGGTGAAAGAGGCTGTGGTGGAGATGATGGCTGCTGAAGACGATATGGAATACGACCAACCTTATCTGGAGGGATTGCGGTTGATGCTGGGCCAGCCTGAGTTTACTGAGAGGGACAGGATGCTCAGTGTCATGGAGTTGATGGAGGCAAGAGGTTGGTTTGGGTCCATGTTGTCCCAGTGGTCGAGCGCCAAGGGGGTACAGGTCGTGATTGGTGAGGAGAGTCGGGATGAGGCGTTGCGCGATCTGAGTCTAGTTTTTAGTCGTTATGGTGTTCCTCGCCGGGTCGGTGGCACAATCGGCGTGATCGGTCCAACTCGAATGGACTATCGCCGTGCCATTTCCACTGTGGGCTGCGTTTCAGACGTATTGAGCGACTTGGTGGCTGGAGTCTGCCGCAGTGATTAGAATTGCTGGATAAGGGAGCTTGGATTGGCCGAAGAAGACAAGACGGTCCCCGAGAGCGAACCCTCCGAAGTGCCTGAAGCGGCTGTTCAGATGGATGTGGAAACATTGAGCAAGGCTCTGGCTGGGGAGAAAGAGAAAGCTGAGCAATACTTGGCTAATTGGCAGAGGGCTGAAGCTGACTTCAGCAACTACAAGCGGCGTGCCGAGCAGGAGAGGAGTGAACTGGGCAACTCCGCTAATGCTGCTCTCATTCTCAGCCTATTGCCGGTGCTGGATGATTTGGAACGGGCTTTCGCCTTGCCGCCTCCAAAGTCGGCGGGGAGTACCTGGTTCGAGGGCATGAGTCTGATTCAGCGCAAGCTTCAGAGCGTTCTGGAGGCGCAGGGGCTGGTTGAAATAGAGGCAGTAGGTGAGGTCTTTGACCCCAGCCTGCATGAGGCAGTGGCGCATCACGAGGGGGAGGAAGGGGTGGTCATTGGCGAGGTTCAGAAGGGGTATAGGTTAGGGGATAGGGTACTCCGGCCGACTCTTGCAGTTGTGGGCAGGGGCAAAGAGAAGGAGGTTGAGGAACAGGAGTCCGGGGGGACAACTGACGAGTAGTGAGAAGTTGTTGATAAGGAGGAAACTATGGGTAGAGCAGTAGGTATTGATTTGGGAACTACCTTCAGTCTGGTGGCAGTTATTGAAGGAGGAGAGCCAAAGATCATCGAGAATGCTGAAGGTGAGAGGCTTACGCCATCGGTGGTTGCTATAGATAAGAAGGGCGAACGTTTGGTGGGGCTATTGGCAAAACGCCAGGCGGTCACCAATCCAGAAAACACTGTTTTCAGCATCAAACGGTTGATAGGACGCAAGTTCAAAGATGAGGAGGTGCAGTACGACATAAAGCGGTTGCCCTACAAGATAGTTGAAGCATCAAACGGCGATGCCAGAGTGGTCATGGGAGGCAAGGAGTATAGCTCGCCGGAGATATCGGCCATGATTCTACAGAAGCTGAAGACTGATGCTGAGGCTTATCTGGGCGATAAGGTTACCGATGCCGTGGTTACCGTGCCAGCCCATTTCAACGACAGTCAACGCCAGGCGACGAAGGATGCGGGGGCCATTGCCGGACTGAACGTGCTGCGTATCATCAACGAGCCCACAGCGTCATCTCTGGCTTACGGTATGGACAAGAAGCAAGAGGAGACTATTGCCGTTTACGACCTCGGTGGTGGCACCTTTGATATTTCTGTACTCGAGCTTGGTGAAGGCACTTTCCAGGTCAAGTCTACGAGCGGCGATACTCATCTCGGCGGCGACGACATAGACCAGAGGATTATGGACTGGCTGTGTGATGAATTCAAGAAAGAGTCGGGCATAGATTTGAAGCAGGACAGAATGGCGTTGCAGCGGCTAAAAGACGCCGGTGAGAAAGCAAAGCGCGAGCTGTCCAGCGTGGCTCAGACGGAGGTAAATCTCCCCTTCGTTACGGCTGACGCTTCTGGGCCCAAGCACCTGAACATAACTCTGACCCGGGCTAAGCTGGAGCAGATGTCGGTCGACTTGCTGGAGAAGAGCATAGAACCTTGCCGTCAGGCTCTGGCTGATGCTGGTCTCACCGCGGCTCAAATAAGCGATGTGATCCTGGTTGGCGGTCAGACCAGAATGCCCAAGGTTCAGGATACAGTGCGCCAGTTCTTTGGCAGAGAGCCGGTCAAGGGCGTCAATCCGGATGAGGCTGTAGCGCTAGGCGCAGCTATTCAGGCGGGTGTGCTCAAGGGTGACGTGAGAGAAGTCCTCCTGCTCGATGTTACCCCGCTCACTCTGGGCATAGAGACACTGGGTGGTGTATCGACCTCTCTTATCCCGCGGAACACTACTATCCCGACCTCAAAGAGCCAGATTTTTAGTACCGCGGCGGATAACCAGCCCAGCGTGGAAATCCATGTCCTCCAGGGGGAGCGTCAGATGGCCGCCGATAATCGAACCCTGGGACGTTTTATGCTCGACGGCATTTTGCCGGCGCCGAGAGGTGTACCCCAGGTGGAAGTCAGTTTTGATATCGATGCCAACGGTATTCTGAATGTTCGGGCCCAAGATAAGGGTACGGGAAAGGAACAGAAGATCACTATCACTGCCTCCAGCGGTCTCAGCAAAGAAGAGATAGAGAAGATGGCGCGGGAAGCCGAAGCCCATGCCGCTGAGGATGCCCAAAAGAAGGAAGAGGTGGAGACTCGTAATACGGCTGATACGCTGGTCTATACTGCTGAACGCACCCAGCGTGAACAGAAGGACAAGATTCCTGCCGAGTTGAATCAGGAGTTGGAGGGCAAAATAGCTGCCGTGCGTTCGGCTGTTCAGGGCTCGGATATAGACTATGTTCGCAGGACGACGCAGGAACTATCCGAAGTGATGCAAAAAATCGGCGCCGCTGTCTATCAGCAGGCAGGGGCTGCTCCCCCTGGTGGTGAAGCGCCCGGTGCTGAGGCGCCCGGTGGCGAAGCTCCTGGCGAAGAGCCTCCCGGTGGTGAGGGCACTGTGGAAGGGGAGTTCAGGGAAGTGTAGGTTACTTGCGCTGTGTCGTTCGTACTCTTGCCGGCGGATGTTCCCCCGAGTGGGTCATCCGCCGCTTTATTCTGCAGAGGCAAGGTGGCGTTCTTCATCAGAAAGTCCCCAGGAGGGAGCCTACCGTATGACCGATATTGACATCATGGTTGAAAGTCAATAATATGATATGAAATCCCAACGGAAGGAGGGCAGCCTTAAATGGCGAAGAAAGGTATATCCATAAGCGGTGTGGCTATGGGAATCATAGCCATAGTTGCTGGTATTTTGGTTATATTCTCATGGGCTCTGGCCAAATGGATTATCGGCATTTTCCTCATTGTGTGGGGTGTACTGGCTGTCGTGGATAGGCGTTGATACGCATATTCGAGATTGGCAGTCTAACCGTAGGGAGACTACGCGTATATTAGGAAGGAGGCGATATTCCTATGTTTCAAGTAAGCGGTTTGATAATGGGCGTGTTAGCGCTCATATTCGGCATCGTAGTGATCATTTTTCCCAGGATCCTCAACTATCTAATAGGCATTTATCTTATCATAACGGGGATATTGGCGATCATCGCGGCTGTGTGATTTGCCCCAAAACTTGAGAACCTATCACCGTTGGTTGGCTGTCGGGTAGCATTGGCGTTTTCTTTTCCACAATGCTGACTGACGGAGACGGAAAGATATCTTCCGTCGGTTTCCGGTGCAGTTGACTGGCTTGCTTTCCTATGTAGCATGGGCTAGAATAGCTTCTGTAGTATGTTGGCGCAGGTTTGTGAAATGGCTGATTTTGCTGAGCTTTATGAGCGCCTAAAACAAGAGCGGGCACGGTTGAGCGGTGAGCTGGAGCAGTTGCGGGACGGGATGCGCGTGGCTGGTGAGGGGCGAGAGGGGAGCCCGTTCGGTAAAAGGGAAGAGGAGGCGACTGAGGCTTTTGAACTGGAGAAGGGTCTGGCTTTGGAGAGACGGTTTGGAGATAGCCTCGCTGATGTAGAGCATGCTCTGCAGAAATACGAAGCTGGTACCTATGGCGTGTGTGACCTTTGTGGTGGGCAGATAAAGCCAGCCAGGCTTGAGGCGCTACCCCAGGCGAGTCTGTGTCTGGAGTGTAAGGAGCGCCAGACGAAGAATGCCAGGAGCAAATCGGCAAGGTAGGGGACGTCGGGTGGGGTGGTTCCTTCTGATTGCTGCCATTGTGGTGGCGATAGACCAGACAAGCAAGCTATGGATTAGCTCACATTTGCCTCTCGGGGAATCGCTCCCAGAAACCGGTTTCTTGCGTTTGACACATGTCCAGAACACTGGCTCGGCATTTGGTCTGTTTGCGAACCAAGGATTCCTGTTGGCTCTTGTCGCCGTAGTCGGGTTGGTCGTTATACTGCTGTTTTACCGCCATCTCTCCCAACACAGCGTCTTGGGGACGCTGGCCCTGGGTTTGGTCTTTGGTGGTGCCTTGGGCAATCTGATAGACCGTCTTCGCTTTGGTTACGTCACTGACTTCATTGACGTCCGCTTGTGGCCTGAGTTCTACTGGGTTCGCTTGTGGCCTGAGTATCACTGGCCGACATTCAACGTTGGTGACTCAGCGATAACGGTCGGTGCAATCGCTCTGGCGTGTTTCATTTCCGTGGCTGTGAGAAAAGAGAATGGTCATCCCTTTGAAGCCGGAAACCAGAGTATTCCGGGTTGCTGAGCCAACCGTCCGCCTGGACAAATACCTGGCCGAAGTATGCCCTGAGCTATCACGCTCACGCCTTCAGAAGTTGATTGAACAGGGCCGAATTCTGGTCAACGGATGCGGAGCCAAGGCGAGCCAGAGATTGAACAGGGGCGATAGGATTGACGTTAGCTTGCCAGCTTCTCAGGCGGCCTTTCTTGCGGCTGAAGCTATCCCAGTAAGCATGATCTATGAGGATGACGATGTTGTGGTGGTAGACAAGCCGGCCGGGTTAGCTGTCCATCCAGGTCCGGGACACAGTAGCCAAACCCTGGTTAACGCGCTCTTAACTCATTGCCCCGGTCTGCGTGCCTTCGGTGATACTATGCGGCCGGGTATAGTCCACCGCCTGGACAAGGATACTTCCGGACTAACCATCGTTGCCAAGAACGGACCTGCTCAGCAGCATTTAATCAGTCAGTTCAAAGCACGGTTGGTATCCAAGCGTTATCTTGTCATGGTCAAAGGTAGATTGACTCCTATGCGGGGCGTTGTCGAGGCTCCTATCGGACGTGACCCGTCTAACCGTAAACGCATGGCGGTGGTAGCCGGGGGCAAGCCGGCCAGGACCAGCTATTGGGTTAAAGAGTACCTGAGTGACTATACCTTGCTTGATATTGCCACCGAGACAGGCCGCACCCATCAGATACGAGTTCATTTATCAGCCATTGGCTACCCGGTGGTTGGGGACCCGGTCTACGGTGTCAAGTCGGCCTATCTTGAGCGACAGTTCGTCCATGCTCACCGCCTGGGTTTCCGTTTGCCGGCCAGCGGGGAATACCGAGAGTTCACCTGTGATCTGCCTTCAGACTTGTGGCAAGCTCTTGAACTTATGCGTCAGAGCTGCAACTCAGCGAAGGTCCTTTAGCAATCCTTCACGGAGTTTGCCTTGCGCCAGATTCTTCAGATGCTCGGCTCCTTTAGAATGACAAGAAGCGAAGGGCTCCCTCAGACTGACAGAAAGCAACATGTAGGGACAGGTCTTTAGACCTGTCCGAAGCAGTAAGATAGCGGACAGACCTTCAGGTCTGTCCCTACTTTTGCGATGCTAACCGCAAAACAGAGCTGGTAAATGACCTCTGCTTAATGTTGTTGCCTAATCACATGGCAATGTGCTACATTGTAGTTAGTGTGGGGTATGTAAATGAAGGAAGCTGATAAGTCCTATGGCCAACTTAAGAAAGAGCAGTTGGGAAGGGAAAGCGAGCTGTTGGCTCAGCTGCTGGGCGGCGCTGAACAGTTGAAGGATTTGGGTGCCTTTGAAGCCGATTTAGGCGTTCGGCGGAATGAGATTCTATTTAAGGTGACCGTGGAAATAGAGGACACCAAGAGCGCGTTAAAGCAGGCCGAGCAACTGGTTGGTCGACTGAAGAAGCATCTAAGTCAGCTGGAAGGACTGTACCGTATACTCACTAAGAAGTGAGTTCAGCTGGTCAAGTATCAGAGGGGTCCTCTGCGGTTTCCGTAATGCTCTTGAGTTCCGGTTGGTCTTGACGGTGGGGATTTGTTGCCCTTTGAAAGTGGGGGGCTGGCTAGAGTAGAAGCAGGCGTGTCCTAAGAGGAGTTGGGGTTGGAACAGAAGCCAAAGGAGTTTGCCCTGGAATATGCTGGCTTCTGGATCAGGCTTGGCGCAGGCATTATTGATCTCTTGATCTTGGGATTCATAGTCGGTATAGTCGCCTGTGTTTTTCCCTCTCCGATAATCTGCATCGCGGTCGGTTTGCCAGTATCGGTTGCTTACTTTGTTGGTTTTTGGGTATGGCGAGGGCAGACGCCCGGGAAAATGGCTATGGGGATAAAGGTGATCCGCACTGATAGCTCCCCACTTACCTGGCAGTCTGCACTTCTCCGTTACTGGGGCTACATTGTATCGGCGATGATCCTCTTTATTGGCTTCATCTGGATTGCCTTTGACGGCCGTAAGCAAGGAATTCATGACAAGATTGCCGATACATATGTGGTAAAGCTGCCGGTGAGACAGGTCGTATTGACAGAATCATTTGCTCGGGGCGGAGCTGGCTAGGCCTGAGGCGATGGTACGGGTTCGCTTTGCACCCAGCCCAACCGGTCATCCCCATTTGGGCAATATCAGGACTGCCCTGTTCAACTGGCTTTTCGCCCGGCACAATGGCGGTACTTTCATTCTGCGTATTGAGGATACTGATGTTGCCCGCCGGGTAGAAGGGGCAACAGACACGATCTTGGATAGCCTGCGCTGGCTGGGGCTTGATTGGGACGAGGGCCCTCACTTTCAGTCACAGCGACTGGAGGTCTACCGTGGGGTCGCGGACCAGTTGGTGAAGGATGAGCTGGCTTACCTCTGCTACTGTTCTCCGCAGCGCCTGGAGTCAATGCGTCAGGAACAGATGAAGCGCAAACAGCCGCCGGGTTACGACCGGCATTGCCGGCACCTGACGCGAGAACAAAGGGGGGAGCTGGAAGCGAGCGGCACTACGCCGGTGGTTCGCTTCAAGTCGCCGCTGGAAGGGCAGACCTCCTTTTGTGATTTGATACGCGGCGAGATAGTGTTTGACAACAGCACCCTGGACGATTTTGTCCTCCTCAAGTCTGATGGTTACCCTACTTATCACCTAGCCAATATAGTAGATGACCATCTCATGTCGATTTCTCATGTTCTCAGGGCTGACGAGTGGCTGTCGAGCACACCGCGTCATGTTCTGCTTTACCAGGCTTTGGGCTGGGAGCCGCCACAGTTTGCCCATTTGCCCATGATTCTGGGGCCTGACAGGGCAAAGCTGAGCAAACGACACGGGGCTACGTCCATCAAAGAGTACACGGACCAAGGCTATCTGCCCGAAGCGATGTTCAACTTCCTGGCTTTGCTGGGCTGGTCGCTGGATGACAGGACAGAACTCTTGAGCGCGCAAGAGATAATAGAGCAGTTCACCCTGGACAGGATAAGCAAAGCAGCGGCTGTGTTCAACAGGGAGAAGCTCGACTGGATGAACGGGGTTTACCTCCGAGGCCTAAATCTGAGGGAATTCAGCGAGCGAGCTGTGCCTTTCTTGGAGAGGGATTTGCCTTTGGAGATCAGGCGTCCTCTTGATGCTGACTACATTGGCCGGATTGCGCCTCTTGTCCAGGAGAGAGCGAAAACGCTGGGTGAAGTGCCACAGCTCACCGAGTTCTTCTTTTTGGACAAGTTGGAGTATGATGCCGGCCTGCTTACGGGCAAGCTGGAACGTGCTGAGGTGGTTGAGGCTCTTCAGGCTTCTTTAGCCAAGCTGGAGAAGCTAGAGAATTGGGACGCTGCTTCTCTAGAGGCTCTGCTTCGGCCTCTGGCTGAGGAGCTTGGCCTAAAGACCGGCGCGTTCTTCGGCTTGTTGCGTGTGGCGACCACGGGGAGGACGGCCGCTCCGCCTCTATTTCAGACTATGGAAGTGTTGGGCAAAGAGCGATGTCTCAAGCGCCTGAGAGTAGCCTTAGATAGACTTTCGGCTTCTGTCTAGGCCACGGTTCATGTAGGCACCTCCGACCAATCTGCGGCTATCCTTTGGCGACAGACGGTGGTCTTGGTGGCTTGAGCTATTTGGCAACGTGGTGCGCAGCTCAGCCTCAATAAAAGGCGCCAGCTACAGTCAGCTTCCGGTGAACCACTCAGTTCGGTTGCAAGCGTTATTCGGCCAGATCTGATTCAGTTGTAGGTGTTAGGTCGGCCGGACCCGTTTCAGGCTCCGTAGTTGGAGGTGTTAATTTGGCTGGACCCGTTTCGGGCTGCTCAGTTTCCGGAATATACCACTCCTTGATAGCTGTAGCTGACAAGTTATCAACTGTAGCCACAATAGTGTCGGTGCCGGCATTCTGGCCGATGTAGTGATAGCCAGCCTTACCGTCGGTGCCGGTGACAAGTGCAATCGTGCCGGTGTGGGCACCGCTCTGGCTGACATGCACCTTTGCATTCGGCACCGGACTGCCGCCAGTATCGAATACTTTGATGGTGATGGAATGCATGGTGCCTACCTCGTTGCTATCGCTGGCCGGGTCGATGATGATTTCCCCTAGCTTGGCTGCCTCCTCCTCGGGTGGTGAAGGGGTTACCTCAGTTGGCGCAGGCGTTACCTCGGTTGTCGGACGTGCTACTTCCTCCTCCGTTGGTCTTGCTGTTAAGGGGACGGTGGCAGCGGAGCTCGGCGAACAGTCCTTGACTTGAAAGTTCGAGCCGCCGGGTGTTTCGGAAGTATAGATGGCGACTACATGCAGTGGTGTTGTGGACTTGATTACCGCAAAGCCGTCGATGAGTTCAATTGCAGAAATTGATTCTTCTGCTTCGCCTGAGGGGCTGAGCATATTGCGAATGTCGCTGCATTTAACCTTTATGGCTTCGCCCGGTTTCAGCTTGACCTCCCGGTAGCCAGATATCTTGCCTCGAGCTTCATCCATAGACTTGGCTTTGACTGCTTTTATCCATATGGTTATAGTCTTGTTGGATGGGTTATGGATGTTGATAACCACGGAATAGGCGCCCTGCTTGACGCCTTCCTTACCAAATGTCGGACCACAGACAATTTTGACCGAGTAACCGGGCAGCTTCTCTATCTCTTCCGGGGGGCGTGCGGTCTCACTCGGTGTTGGTGCTGGGGTAAGGTCCTCAGGTTCGCCTTCATCTGCCTCCACCTCTTCAAGCCCCCCTAAAGCCTTATAAAGCCGCTTGAGGTACGGTCCGGTGCTGGATAGTCGTTCTTGCACGCATTGCAGTATCTCCCTATCGACATCGAGCGTCGCCAACCATTCGATTGACTCAACGATTGCCTTCCGCAAATCTCCATAGCGGTCCACCGCGTTGGAAGAATGGCTCGGCTTCCCAGTCTCGATGTAAGCATCTATCTCTGTCTCGAGAGCTTCGGCTTGGGTGGTTAAGGTATCTATCAAGTCCAGAACAGCCTCAAACTCAGCCTTATGTTTTCTATCGATACACTGCTTGGCCATCTCGAGACGCTTAAGGATGTTGCCGACAAGCTCTTTGGCTGGCTTCGGGTCGGGAATGGCAGAAGGCGCCGATAGATGCGACGAAGAAGCCGGCTTGGCGCTTATCGCGTCTGAGGGGATAGCTGCTATCGACACCATAAGTAGTAAGGAAAGAAGAACAAAAACCGCCTTTTTCATGCTTTACCTCCTTTCGTTTTCGACTAAGTGGGGACTAATTCTTGTTATTTGCTTTTCCCACATCTCCCAACCCCCCTTCTGTCGGGATCAAGCAAAAAGAACACCTGTCACCGCCGTCAAGCAGTGATTCCAGGGCTCTTCTGTCAGCCTATCATCTCTCCAACCGATACCGCGATTATGCTAAAGTTACCGGACTTGTTGCTTATGCCCAAGGTTGATTGTATTGATTGTCTGGGCGATTGTCAACTGTCAGTTACGATAACGGAAGCTGCGGGAGACCGAAAAGCCTGGTCTTTGTTCTCGCTTGGTTGCATGAGTGGCTGCAGAGCCGAGGGGCGGGTTCTGTGGGGGGTGTTCTTCGCCTTGTTGCGCGTGGCGACCACGGGGAGGACGGCCGCTCCGCCTATATTTCAGACTATGGAGGTGTTGGGGAGGGAGCGCTGTGTCAAGCGTGTCCGCGCGGCCTTAAAGAGGCTTCGGCGTATCACTAGGCTGAATCCTAGTTAAGGCGGTCCGGATACCTTCTTGGCGCAGCCTTAGAGGCGGCCCGAAGTTCATTTCAGCCGCTTAACCTCAATGTACCAGCTCTTATAGGCGGTTGCCATCATCTGGTTGCCGGTCATGGCTGTTATTGTATCTTCGCCGGCGGTCTCTCCATGGTAGCTGAAGGTAGCCTGACCGTTGGCGTCGGTGGTAGTCTGGCCGCTGGCGCTGTTAGCACCGAATACCTTGAAGTAGACTGCCTCACCCGCTAGTGGCTTGCCTGCTGAATCGTAAACGCTAGCTACTACCTTGTGATAGGTACAGACTTCGTTTCTAGCTTGTGTAGGCGTGAGGCTGATTCTGGCTGGTCTAGGGTGCTCAACAGCTTCGGCGTACCAGGTCTTGAAGGCACCGGCTACCGGTCCGGTGCTGCCAGCCATGGCGGTTATCTTGTCTTCGCCTGGATTCTCGCCATGATAACTGAAGACAGCCTGGCCGTTGGCATCAGTGGTAGCCTCAAAATCCGCACCCGAGGGGCTACCGGCCCCAGTATTCGCACCATCTACATGGAAATAGACTTTTTGACCGGCCAGTCGGCTGCCTGATGCATCGTAGACGGTAGCAACTACCTTGTGATAGGTGCAGACTTTGTTTCTGGCCTGTGTGGGCGTGAGGGTGATTCTGGCTGGCTCGGCCTCCTCGGTTGGCTTCCGGAAGCAATACTTAGTAGGGTTCTGCCTTTCATCATACTCACATACTATTTTCCGTCCCTGGTCGTCCAGGCAGAAAGTGTAATCGTATTCCTCTGCCTCTGCCTCTGTTCGGCATTCGCATCTTTGGGGGCATTCGGCTTCCTCAGTCGGCTTAGATGTCCATACTTTAGTGGCTTGAGCCTTTAACTCATAGCCATCAACTGTAGCCGAAGCTACTATAGTGTCCTTGCCCTCCTTATCGCCGCTGTAGTTGAAGCCAGTGGCTTGACCAGCGGCATCGGTGGTTTTGGTCAGCATGCCAAGCTTATCGGAGTGAACACTATCAGGCTCCACCAATTGGAACTGCACGTCAACCCCGGGCACCGGGCTGCCATTCTTGGTTACTATCGCTGTAACCGTATGGTTTTCGCCTACCATGTTCTCGTCATAGCTAGGCTTCAGGGTCAGGCTGGGTCTACCTTCTTCGGCTGGCTTCCAGCAATACTTGTCAACGTTCCTCTGGGCATCATATCCGCACAGCTCATCCTGACACATGGTAGCGTTCGGCCCGTATCTCTTGTCAGCGTCATCCTCGGTTAGGCAGACACATCCTTGTGGACACACCTCCTCCTCTGGCTCATCTGGAATCAGGATAGGAGGGACGCCGCGAGTGCTAGGCTGGAGGTACTCAACATCGAGGCTGAAGCCAAACGCGGTGCTGGCGGTATAGACGCCGACCACATCCAGTGGTGCCGTGGAGTAGATGACCACAAACCCTTTTATGAAGCGAGTTGGACGGTATAGTTCCCTGATAGGAAGTCCACTGGTGCTGAGCGTGGTCCCCGTTTGCTCAGAGGGAGCGGTTAGCCCGGTTTCTTCTGGCATAGCCATGGCTACGTTAGTGAGCCGGGATGTCCCGCTTGGCTTCTGGAAGCAAAACATGTCGTTTTGATACTCGTCATATCCGCACTGTCTCCTTACACCCTCGCACCACGTGTAGCCCTGCTGCAACGCGTCCTCGGTCAGGCACTCGCATCCTGCGGGGCATTCACTGGTTGGTTGCCCCGTAGGCTCCCGGAAGCAATATTGGTTGCCTCCGCATGGTATTTCATCCCCGTTGCGCAGGCACCACTCTAAGCCTTCTTCGTCTGCCTTACCTGGGTCCGTGCAAAAACATCCCTGAGGGCATCCGACTTCCTGTGGTGGCTTCTCGTAGCAATACATTGGGACCGTGGTGGCAGCGGTGGCAGTAGTCGTGGTACTGACAGCAGATCCGCACTGTATTCTCTGGTTCTGGCACAAAGCGAGGTTGTCTACGCTTGCCTGTGTCTCCGTCATGCACTCACATCCTTGAGGGCACTGAGCTTCCTCAGTGGGTTTGGATGTCCATACCTTGGTAGCTTGGGCCTCCAACTTATGACCGTTAACCGTGACCGTAGCCACTATAGTGTCTTTGTGTTCCTCCGGGCTGCTGTACTCGAGAAGAGCTTGGCCATTCCCATCTGTGGGCCTTACCGGAGTTGAGCCTGTCTCGAGGAGATGAAAACTCACCTCAGCTCCGGCGACAGGGTTGCCATTGGCATCTCTTACCGTAGCTACAAGCTTATGATGTTCGCCTACCATGTTTTCAGCGTACGTAGGCGTCAGGGTCAGGCTGGGTCTACCTTCCTCAGTCGGCTTTCTCGGCTCTGGCTGGGGGCGGAAGAAGCTGCCAATGTCAAGGCAGTCGATCTCGATGGCTTCGTCTGCTCGAAGCACTACTTTGCGGAAGGCAGAGATCTGCCCTCGGGGTTTATACTCGGGCTCGGCTATTACGGCTTTCTTGTACAGGTAGACAGTTTGATTGTACGGGTTGTGGACGTTTATGGCTGTGGAATACGAGCCCGGCTGGACGCCTTCCCCGCCAAATGCCGGACCGCAGAGGAACTTGGCTGAGTAAACGATTAGTCTTTCCATTTCCGGGGGGCGTTTAATCTCAGGTTCTGTGACCCGTTGAATCTCAGGTATTAGAGGGGTCACCCCTTCAGGCACTCGTTCCAACTCCATGTCAATAAGCACAATTATCTTGCCCCACACTCGAACTAGTTCCTCATACAGGGGGTTTTCCTCCGGCATGGCTGCGGCAGCAGTGGTCATACCGGGCGAGGCTGCTGGCAATTCACCTATCAAGTCCGCCAGGAATTTGGCTGCCTTAACCTTCATGGCCAGGGCAAGCTCGGTATCCCCGGCTTTTTCGTACTTCCAAGCGGTTTTGATCATGTTCGAGATATCATCTATCTGGCCGCGGATTTTCTTATCGTCAGTGTAACCCCTGGCAAGCTTAAGCTCGTCAACGATTTTATCGACTTGGTCTTTCTCCTTTTCTAATTGAGCCGGGGAAGGTGCTGATAGCTCTAGTGAAGAAGCTGACCTGGCGCTTATCGTGTCTGCGGGGATAGCAGCCATCGACACCGCGAGCACCAAACAAAGCAAAACGAAAATCCCTCTTCTCATGACCCACCTCCTTTTTCCATTAGGATGAGTTGAGTTTAGTCAGTATCTGTGTCGTTGTCAAGTGCCTGGACGTACTGTTCCACGGTTTTTTCACCGTCTGGGCGTTCAAGAGACATGCCACCTCGTGAGGGAGAAAGAGGCGGCAGTGGCGAGTACTAGATGCGCTGGCCATCGGAGGGAAGCTAGCTTGATCCCCTGGCGATCCTGTTCAAGGCCTGTTTCGCAAACTCACGAACATCGGCGTCAGCATCGTTCAAGGCTTCGCGAAAGGCTGCTATGGCTCTTGGCCCGCCCATCTTTTCGAGATACGAGGCTGCCGCATCTCGAACGAATCTATCATCATCTTTCAGTGCCCTGAGGAGAGGCCTGAGGGCGCCTGCGCCCATTTGTCGGAGAGCCCGAGCCGCGACAGAGCGAACGGCTGGGTCTCCGTCTTTCGATAACTGGAGAAGGGGTTCTGCAGATGGCTCGCCTATGTTTACCAGTGCCCAACTTGTTGCCTGGCGCACGAGGTGGTCTTTGTCCTTCAAAGCTTGGATGAGGGGTTCTACTGCTGGTTGTCCTATGTTCCCCAGAGCCCAAGCTGCCGCAGACCGAACGGCCTGGTTCTTGTTATTCAGGACTCGAATGAGAGGCTCTACTGCTGGTTGCCCTATGTTCCCGAGGGCGCCGGCTGCGGCAGACCGAACGGCTTGGTTCTCATCTTTCAGCGCCTGCACAAGGGGCTCGATTGCTGGCTCTCCCGAGTTTCCCAGAGCCCAAGCTGCGGTGGAGCGAACGTTCTGGTGCAGGTCTGTCAAGGCCTGGACAAGGGGCTGGAATGCTCTTGGGTCTCGTATGTCGCCAAGAGACCAGGCGGCGGCGGAACGAACGGCCTGATCTTCATCCTTCAGAGCCTTGATCAGGGGCTCCACTGCGTTTGAGTCGATGATGTGCCCGAGAGTCGCGGCTGCAGCAGCTCGAACGGCTCGGGACTCATCATTGAGAGCTTCGATGACGGGTTGCAGCGCCTTTCTGTCCCCTATCTGCCCGAGTGACCAGGCAGCGCTGGAGCGAACAGCCTGGTCTTTATCCTTCAGCGCCTGGATGAGGGGTTGGACCGCCCTCGGGTCCTGTATGTCGCCAAGAGACCAAGCTGCAGTGGAGCGAACGGACTGGTCTTCGTCTTTCAAAGCTTGTATGAGAGGCTGCACTGCGTTGACATCTCCTATCTCTCCCAGGGACCAGGCTGCAGCACAGCGGACGGCCTGGTATTCATCTTGTATGAGCGCCGGAATGAGGGACTCCAATGCCGCTGCATCCCTTATCTTTCCCAGTGCTCCGGCGGCGGCAGACCGAATGGCCTGATCTTCATCTTCGACGGCTTGTATGAGGGGCTGTATGGCGCTCTTATCCCGTATGTGTCCAAGAGACCATGCGGCGGTGGAGCGAACAGCCTGGTCTGTGTCTTTCAAAGCTTGGATGAGGGGTTGTACAGCGCTGGCATCTCCCATGTCACCAAGAGACCAGGCTGCGGTTGACCGAACACCGTTATCTTCGTCCCTCAACGCCTCGATCAGGGGCTGCATCGCCCTGATGTCCCTTATATCTCCCAGGGACCAGGCGGCAGCAGAACGAACAGCCGGGTCATCGTCCTTCAACGCCTCGATGAGAGGCTGGACCGCCAGCTTTCCTATTCCCCCGAGGGCATCGGCGGCGGCGGCTCGAACAGCCCGGTCTTTGTCCCGCAGGGCCTGAAACAACCTTGTGGAATTGGTAGGCTTCTTCAGTTTGACCGTCCCCCTATTTTATTGATGTCTAGCTTTGGCGCTAACTGTGGAGCTAGACAATTCTACAGGCTTTGTCGTGAAGGCGTCAACACACCGCTGGAGGCAAGCATAGCGCCGAAGCAAGGGGTGATGGTGGCTGAGACCTGAAGCCTGGGCACCAGCAGTTACCGGCAGCTAGGACAGTAGTAGCTGCCGCGACTT
>Ga0209986_10002451_pt1 | contig 16972 bp, 15 predicted proteins | sample BlataG_FD_183168 | JGI IMG/M metagenome (GOLD analysis project Ga0209986, IMG submission 183168) | Deep subsurface microbial communities from Black Sea to uncover new lineages of life (NeLLi) - Black_00105 metaG (SPAdes) (version 2) | ecosystem: Environmental > Aquatic > Marine > Oceanic >...
ATCATTACAAAGGTAAATACAATACTAATGCTAGGGATGGAACTTTATTCCAAATTAAAGATAACGGCATAGGGATTTCAAAAAGAGATCTATCGTCCATTTTTCAAAGATTTTTTAGATCAGAACAAGTTACTGATATACCTGGAACTGGTTTAGGATTATCCATTGCGAAAGAACTAATTGAACTTCATTCTGGAGAAGTTTATGTTGAGAGCGAATATGGCAATTGGACAACTTTTTACATTTTTCTTCCAAGAATTGAAAAAAAAATATAAACTAATTAACCCTAATTCTATTGTAATAGTATTAGAAAAATAATGTAATTTTCAATTAGATTTACCTTGAAATCTCTTATTCTTGTTGTTGAAGATAACTTAGATCTACTCTATAATCTAAATTTATTATTAGAATCTAACGATTACAAAACCATAACTGCGAAAAATGGAAAAGAGGCTCTAGAGATTCTATCCCGTCTTGAGGAGATTCCAGAGATTATTATAAGTGATATTATGATGCCTGAAATGGATGGTTATGAATTTTTTAAAGCAATTACCAACGATCCACGCTGGAATAGGATCCCCTTCATTTTTCTTTCTGCCCGTTCTACTCCTAAAGATGTAAGATTTGCTAAATTACTTGGGGCAGACGATTATCTTACTAAGCCATTCAATGAAAAAGATTTACTCGCAATATTATCGGGTAGAGTTTCTCGTAATAAAAGAGTAAATGCATTAAACTCTAAGATTGATAAAGCATTTTCAACTCCCAATTTAGAGATGAAAACCCTTATTGATGGTCAACGAGAATTTTTTATTTGTTTATTTTTAGCATTTTGGGACGATAAATTCGGTCCAGAATTAAATCGATATTTCCCCGAGGAAAAAATCCTTCCAATTCCTTTAGACGATATAGTAAATCAATTGTTTACGGTAGCAACTTCAATCTATGGTCACGATAAGATTACTAAAGCTGAGGGCGTTTTATTGGAGATTAAAAATCTAAACACTCGAGGTTATCTCTTTTTTGACTCTTATCCTGATAAAAAAGAGAGATTTGGAGAAAAACAATATATGATTGCTGTTATGGCGCCATCTATAAACTATTTTCACACATTAGAAATAAAAGAGCTATTTATTGATATATCTGAAAAAATTAAAGGAAAGCAAAATTGGAACATTAAAGAGTATTGGAAAAAATTGTACGATCTATTGTTAATAGATCCCATAAAAATTGAATAATTATATGGATACTTGAATTTTTACTTAATCTTTAATACTTAAAAACGAAATAAATCAGTCGAGAGGTATTTTTCTCCGCCATCGGGTAGTAAAGCTACAAGATTTTCTCCTTCATCGAAATCTTTTGAAGCCTCGTAAATAGTAGCCCAAGCACAAGCTCCTGAAGAAATCCCAACAAATATTCCCTCTAATTTAGCTAACTTTCTTGCTGTTGCGACTGCATCATCATAATCAACAGTTATGATCTTATCGTATATTTCCGTATTTAACACATCTGGGATAAAACCTGCGCCTATCCCTTGAATTTTATGTGGTCCGGGTTCACCACCAGATAATATCGCGGATCCTTTAGGTTCTACTGCGTAAATCTTCATTCTTGCCCCTACTCTATCTTTTAAAACTTCACCGACTCCTGTTATCGTTCCGCCTGTTCCGATTCCCGCTACAAAACCGTCTACTTGACCTTCTAAATCGTTAAAAATCTCTTTAGCTGTAGTTATACGGTGTATTTCCGGGTTCGCTAAGTTTTTAAATTGTTGAGGAATGAAAACTTTGCCTTTCTCTTTAGAGATTTCTTCTGCTTTAGCAATGGATCCTTCCATACCTCCTTCTTTTGGAGTAAGAATAACTTCAGCTCCATATGCTAAAAGAATCTGCTTTCTTTCAACTGAAACACTCTCAGGCATCGTTAAAATTAATTTATATCCCTTAGCAGCACAAACAAACGCTAAACCAATTCCAGTGTTTCCTGAGGTTGGTTCTACAATGGTCGTATCCTTGTCAATTATTCCATCTTCTTCTGCTTTAAGAATCATATACATAGCAATTCTATCTTTAACGCTTCCACCAGGATTAAATGATTCTAATTTCACAAAAATGTTTGGCTCAATATTCTCAGCAATTCGGTTTAATTTAACCAAGGGTGTTTTCCCTATTGTCTCTATTATATTATTATAAAAATATTTCATTTCTTTACCTCCAATTTTTAAAATTTAATTATATTCCATTTCCATATTCACCGTAAAAGATTTCGATATCATCATCTTTGGGTTTTTTTGTGCCAGGGAAATGTTCTTCTAATTCTTTAATTCGCGAATCTAAACGCGCTATGGCAATCGAAATAGGATCTGGAAGATCGCCGTGCCGTAAATCTATTTTTTCTATCTTTTCTCCCTTTTTAGAAACGATTTTTGCAGGCACACCAACAACAACACAGTGCGGAGGAACATCGTTAACAACCACAGAATTAGCGCCTACTCTAACGTTATTTCCGATTGTGATGGGACCTAAGATTTTTGCACCAGTACCAACAACTATATCGTTACCTAAGGTTGGATGTCTCTTTTTTTGCTCTAAATTAGTACCTCCTAACACTACACCCGAGTAAAACGTAACATTGTTACCAACTTCAGCTGTCTCACCAATTACGACTCCTGCACCGTGATCAATAAAGAACTCGCTACCAATTTCAGCTCCCGGATGAATATCTATTGCTGTTAATTCTCTTGCGATATCAGATATATACCTTGGAATATATGGAACTCCTAACTTCCAAAAAAAATGAGCTATGCGGTAGAGGAGTACAGCTTTAATACCAGGATAGCTTGTTAATACTTCAATTAAGGTGTGTGCCGCAGGATCTTTATTAAACGCAGCATTTACATCAGAAACAAAGAAATCTAAAATAGCTTGGAGATAATGGTTTGTTGCTTCATAATTTAAATCTTCTGTTTTAAAATTTAATTTAAGCATACAATCTGTGCACTGAGCATGGGTATTTTTCTCTTTCGATCCCATTTTTTTTCCGCAAGACAAACACCTAACGAATTCATCCAAATCCATCAAATCATCTCTTAAGCTTTTCTATGAAAATTTATTCACTCAGAACAAAATAAATAATCTCCGATCTTAAATAATGCTTGTAGTAATATATTATTAGTGTAATCAAGAAGAAAAACCATTACACCGAAACTCAAAAATTTACTAAATATATAAATAAAAGTTTCTTCACTTCACTATTAGAAAGAATTAACTAAGTTTTGAGATAGACTATATTAGTTATTCCACGCGTGGTATATTTTAATGATTTCTGACGATCACAAACCAGAAAAGATCAAGACACAATTTGAGATCTTTATGGAAATTGTCAACGATCTGGTAGTTATCATCGATCAGAATGAAGACTTCAGCATTAACCTTATAAACAAATGCCTATTGCTAGAAAAATTAGGTTATTCTGATATAGAATTAACCGGAAAACCTTTCATGCAAATAATCTCTTCTGATGATTTCAAAAGAGCGGAAAAATTTCTAAAAAAAGGAGTTGATACATTTGGAAGCTCCCAAGAATTAAAGCTCTCTTCAGTGAAAAAGGAAATTATCTGGGCGGAAATTAAGGCTAAGAAATTTATTAACGAAAATAATAAGAAAAAAATCTTACTTATTCTTAAGGATATCTCAAAACAAAAGAAAATCGAAGTAAATTTAAAAGATTCGGATGATCGGTTTAAGAAAATAACAGAAACAATCCCTGAAATTCGTTTTTGGAAACTTTTCAATCCAAAAAAATACGAAGAAGCGTTGCAGAGCTCGTACGAAATGCTTCAAATGGTAATGGAAAATATACCTCAATACATTATATGGAAGGACACTGATTTAAGCTACCTAGGGTGTAATGATAACTATGCAAATTTAATTGAAATTGAACATTCTGAGAACATAATTGACAAAACAGATGAAGAATTGTTTTGGGATAAAAATCAAATAGAACATAATCGGAAACAAGAAATTCAAGTTATTGAATCAAACAAAGCAGTTTTTCATAGCGTAGAAACTTGGACTCTCAAAAATGGCGAAATTATCTGGATAGATGTAAATAGAATTCCCTTATTAAATTCTGACGGTAAAGTCGCAGGACTTCTAATAACTTTCGAAGATATCACCGAAAGAAAGAACGCTGAAGAAATTTTACGCATACAACATAATAAACTTAAAAATTCGGAAGAAAAACTTAGAGATCTATTAGAGACGTCCACTATTGGAGTTTTTGAAATTGAATTAGAGAACAATAGCATCTCATATCTTAATCCTAAATTATTAGAATTCATAGGATATCAAGATGTCAGCATCGTTAATGAAATCCTTTTAAATGAGATTATTCATCCGGACGATTTAAAGAAGTTATTAAATTCCGAAGAAGGGAAGGAGATAGAATTCAGAATTGTTACCAAACTAGGAAAGATCAAATGGCTTCAAGGAAAAAGATTGAACCAATACAACGAAAAACATAAATTAATTAGTTTTAGGTTATGGTTGGAAGACGTAACTGAAAAAAAAATGTACGAAGAATTAATTTACGAGCTCAATATTAACTTCCTCAACTATACCACGGACACTCGACAAAATATTGAATTACTTCTAAAGACGTGTCAAAAACTTCTTAATGGCGCTTTTGTTCTCTATATTAATAAAAGTATTATCGACGAGGAAGAACAATACAGAGTCATGTCGAATAAAGGAGACGTGAAAATTTACCCTGCTGAACAATTTAAACGAGAATTATTCGTAAGTCAAGTTTTTCACGAAAACCACGATTTTACTCAAGAATTTTATGATATCGATAAATCGGAATATGCAAAAACAGACAATTTCATTATAGAACATAAAATTAAAGCCTGTTATGGAAAGTTAATCCTATCTGGAAACGATTTAGACGATTTATTATGCGTTTTGTTTACCGAAAATCCTACTATTTCAAACCAAAACAAGTTAGTTTTGTTCTTAATATGCGATGCTCTCGAAATTGAACAAAGACGATGGAGATCTCAACAACACTTAGAAGAGCAAAATCGAATGCTGAGTGAGATTAACAAATTAAAAAGCGATCTTTTCTCAAGAACTTCCCACGAATTAAAAACTCCTTTAATATCAATCAAGGGATTCACAGAATTATTATTAAAACTCCATTCTGAAAAGTTAGATGATGATGTCATCTCAATTCTCGAAGAAATCAAAAACGGGAGTAAACGTCTTGAGGATTATATCAACTCACTCGTAGAAAGTTCACAATTAGAACAAGGATTAATGAAAATAAGAAAAGAAAAAGAAAATCTTACGTTTTTAATTAACTATTGCGTAAAACAATTGCAAGGAATTGCTAAATTGAGAGAACAGAAGATTAAAGTTAATATCAAAGAAAAAATCTTCTCGGAATTTGACAAAGAGAAAATTTACGAAGTAATAACAAACTTATTAATCAACGCCATAAAATACACCCCCGTAGGCGGACATATCACAATAGATTCCAAACAAAAAGACGGTCATTATATCATATCGATGAAAGATACTGGGATCGGATTAACTCAGAAAGAGATTTCTCAACTCTTCACGCAATTTGGAAAAATTGAAAGATACGGTCAAGGGTGGGATGTAGGTATCGAAGGAACAGGATTAGGATTGTATATCTCAAAAGAATTAATGGTTCTTCACAATGGGAAAATATGGGCGGAGTCAGAAGGTCGAAACAAAGGAAGCACATTTTTCTTTTCTTTACCAATTATAGAAAATTGAATGATGGACTCCACTTTTTTTAATAACTACTACTTGCTTTCTTAATTAAATAGAAAAAAATTAATTAGAAGTTAAAACAATTGATTTTTTTTGTTGGTGTTGCTCATTAATAACGACGAAAACGATGGGGGATTCGAAACATTGGATGTAGTAAGGAGATATTTTAACAGAATTTTCACGATATTATCTAAGGATGTAAGAGAGCAGTTATCAGATTTAAATCTTTCAAAAGATGAAATTAAGGAAGTAAAAAAAGAACTATCTTTTTTATCTGAGGAAAAACAGAAAGAATATTTAAAAGAACTTGCCAAGGATAATAAATAATCAAGTTTCTTCGGGGGTTTTTTCGTTAAAAGTGTGCAATCTAATATTTTATTAAAAAAAATGATCGAAAAGGGTAATCTATTTTTTTATTATATTATATTATGATTGTTTTATCATAACTTTTTGTTATATTTAATAAAAAAAGACTTTATTAAACTTCCTAACAATTTACATGTAAAATGCTTAAAACGATAATTTAACAGTAAGTGTAATATAAATAATTTTTACAAAAGGTAATTGGGTGGAATTATATTGGAAAATCTAAAATCTGAGACAATTACTCATGTTAGTGATGATTTATCTAGATTATTAAGGGATGCCGGGTATTTAGAATTATGTGCGTGCATCCAATGTGGAACTTGTACTGGAAGCTGTCCAAGTGGAAGAAGAACCGCGCAACGAACAAGATCTTTGATGAAGAAAGTGCAATTAGGACTGAAAGAAGAAATCCTTTCAGATAAAGAACTCTGGTACTGTAGTACTTGTTATACATGCACGGAGAGATGCCCAAGGGGTGTACCTGTGACTGATGTTATAATTGCTCTTAGGAATTTAGCGGTTCAAGAAGGATATATGCAAGTACCTCATATTGCTCTTTGTAAAATGTTCTACGACACAGGACATGGCGTTCCGCTTAATGAGGAAAAATGGAAGAAACTTCGTGAATACCATAAGTTACCTGAGATTCCACCTACTACACATCAATATCCTGAAGCTGAAAAAGAAATACAAACTCTCCTTAAAATTACGGAATTCGATAAGCTCACAGGAGTAGGTGATTATGAAATAAAGAAAGATGAAGAGGGAAAATAATTATTATGTCAAACGATGATCTAAAATTTGCGTTATTTCTCGGATGTGTTATTCCTAATCGATACCCATACATAGAAAGAGCGACGAGAGCCGTATTCGATAAGTTTAAGATTCAATTAGTAGATATGAAAGGGGCATCATGTTGTCCAGCGCCAGGGGTATTTCGCGGCTTTGATATCGACACATGGTTAGTAATAGGAGCAAGAAATATAACTATTGCCGAAGAACTAGGCTTGGATATCGCATTAATGTGTAATGGATGTTACGGAAGTTTACTCGAGGTAAATCATACCTTAAAGTACGATAAAGAAAAGAGAAGAATGGTTAACGAGCACCTCGCAAAAATTGGAAGAGAATATAAAGGAACTGTTGAAATTCGACATGTTGTAGATATTATGTATAACGATATTGGCCCTGAAAAAATAAGAAATAAAACTAAGTACGGAAGGAAAAAACCCTTAAATTTAAAACTTGCAATTCATTACGGTTGTCACCTTACAAAACCAAGCGAGATCAGACCATGGGCTAAGGAATCAGAAAATCCAACATTCTTCGACGAATTAATGGAAATATCTGGATGCAAAAGTCTAAATTATAAAGATAAATTTATGTGTTGTGGTGCGGGAGGTGGCGTAAGGGGTGCATTCAAAGAAATATCTCTCGATTATACTCGTGAGAAATTGGAAAATATATCAACTGCTAATGCGGATGCAATTATTACCAGCTGCCCTTTTTGTCATCTTCAGTTTGACTTAGGACAGGTAGAAGTAAATAATATTTTTAAAGATAAGATAAGTGCTCCATTTAATATTCCCGTTTTGTATTTCACACAGTTAATTGGATTAGCAATGGGCATGACCCCCGAAGAATTAGGACTGATAAGAAGCCCAGATTTAAAGGGAGTTCCTCCTTTTACTCCAGTAAAACCTATAATAACTAAAATCGGAGAGACTGCTTAAACGAGGTTAAAAAAAATGGTAACCAAAACAAAAAATTTGAATAAAATAAATGGTAGAGACCCACCAAAAATTGGTGTTTATATCTGTTGGTGTGGAATCAACATTGGGGGTGTCGTAGATGTTCCAAAATTGTGCGATTACGCAAGAACATTGCCAAATGTTGTTTTAGCGAGTGAATATAAGTTTATGTGCTCCGATATCGGACAAGGTATGATAATGGAAGATATTAAGGCAGGAAAAATAAATCGGGTCGTTGTTTCTGCTTGTTCCCCGAGAATGCACGAAGAAACCTTTAGACGCGCATGCGAAGAAGGTGGACTTAACAAATTTCTTTTTGAGCAAGCTAATATTCGAGAGCACTGTACGTGGGTAACTATGCATGACGTTCCTGGTGCTACTAGAATCGCTAAAGATCATATTCGAATGGCTGTAGCGAAAGTTGGAGCACTTAAACCGCTAGAAGTTACCACTGTTAAAGTTGAACCTTCGACATTAATAGTAGGTGCGGGAATCGCGGGAATCAACGCAGCTTTAGATTTAGCGAATTCTGGATATAAAGTTTATTTGGTGGATAAATCCCCCACAGTGGGCGGACATATGGCCCATTTGGATAAGACATTCCCCACTATGGACTGCTCTTCGTGTATTACGACTCCTAAAATGAGCGAAGTAGCTCGCAATCCTAACATCGAATTAATGACGTATTCTGAAGTAATTTCACTCGATGGATATGTAGGTAATTTTAAAGTCAGAATAGAAAAATATCCTCATTACATTGATCAGAATATATGTACCGGATGTGGTCATTGTACTGACATATGTCCTGTTGAGTGCGCGAATGAATTTGACTTGGGAATGAAGCCTAGAAAAGCAATTTACCTCTCATTTCCACAGGCTGTACCTGGTGAATATACGATCGATATGAAACACTGTATTAGGTGCGGAATCTGTCAAGAAACATGTCCAACTGCCGCAGTTAGATATGATGATAAACCAGAATATGTAGATATAACAGTCGGTACTATTATTTTAGCAACAGGGTATGACCCTTACGACGCTACAAGAATGGGCCAATATGGATATGGGAGAATTAAGAACGTAATTAACGCACTTCAAATGGAGAGATTATTAAGTTCGTACGGACCAACCGAAGGAAAAGTTAAAAGACCATCAGACTTAAAAGAACCAGAATCGATCGTGTGGGTTCAATGCGTAGGAAGTCGAGAGTTTACAGGTAAAGGAAGAAAATATTGCTCAAGAGTCTGCTGTATGTATGCTACAAAACAGGCTCGGTCTTACAAAGAAAAACACCCTAATACTCAATGCTTTATATTCTATATCGATCTTAGAGCATTTGGGAAAGGTTACGAAGAATTTTACAACGATACTGCTAAAAACTATGGTATTAAATTTATAAGAGGAAGAGTTGCTGAATTATTAGAAGCTGGTAACGGCAATGTTATAGTACGCGCTGAAGATACCACTTTACAGAGACCAGTCGAGCTTGAAGTTGATATGGTAGTCTTATCAGTAGGATTAGAACCTCGCAGCGATATTGATGATATAGCACGAATTTTCAACGTAACGGCATCTAAAACTGAAGATGGATTTTTAATGGAAGCCCATCCTAAATTACGCCCGGTCGATACATTAACAGCTGGTATTTTTGTTGCGGGAAATGTAGTCGGGCCAAAAGATATCCCCGATACAGTAGCCCAAGCTAAAGCTGCTGCATCGAGCGCTTCAACATTAATGTCTCGAGGAGAAGTCGAAATAATACCTTATTATTCAACCGTGTTAAGTCATAAGTGTGCAGGATGTAAGAGTTGCATTAGCTTGTGTCCTTTTAACGCCATAACCTTCAATGAAATTGAAAAAGTAGCCGAAATCAATGATATCTTATGTAAAGGGTGTGGAACCTGTGTTGCTGATTGCCCCTCTAAAGCGATTATTCAAAACCACTTTGACGACATTCAAATTCTACCTATGATTGCAACCGCAATTCCAAAAAAACCACAAGCTGAGGAAGTGGAAGTTGAGTAGTCAAGAAATTTTTGATCCTTACATTTTAGGAATATTCTGTAATTGGTGTTCCTATGCAGGCGCCGACGGTGCCGGAACTTCGCGGATGCAACGTCCCGCTAACTTGCGAATCGTGAGGGTTATGTGTGGAGGGAGAGTTGATCCTCAATTCGTTATTAATGCTTTAATGAATGGCGCTGATGGGGTAATGGTTAGCCATTGTCACCCTGGTGATTGTCATTACATTGAAGGAAATCTTAAAACCGTACGAAAAATGCCCTTACTTAAGAGATATTTAGAACAATTTGGCATAAATCCAAAGAGAGTGAGGTATATATTTGTCTCTGCTTCTGAAGGAGTTGTTTTAACAGAAATTGCCAAGGAATTCTCGCAAGAAATTATAGAACTTGGGCCTAACCCTATAAGAGGAGGAAATTAAAAATGTCATACCCTAGAGTTAAGAGAATTGTTGATGATCATAAAAACGAAGTTATCTTAAATTTCTATTCAAGAAACCAAGCTGTTGAATTTAATAAAGATTTATGTGTAGGATGTTATGTATGTTCAAGAGTTTGCCCTCAAGAAGCCATTAAACAATATCACCACGATTTGATACGGAAAAAAACTGAAGATTTGTTTCCAGACATTCCAGATGCAGAAAAATGCTCTTATTGCGGAACTTGTGCTTATATGTGTCCTTTTTCGGCAATTACCTTGAAAAAAGATGGTGAACCAGTTGCTTTAGAAGACATCGAAATTGTTCAAGCAAAAGTCTTACCAAAATTAGAATATAAAATGGTCAAATGTAAGAAGTCAGGCAAGATGGCAAAAGTTTACGTAGATGGTAAAGTAAAGGTAAATTGGAATCTTTGCATTTCTTGTATGTCATGCTTCGAAGTTTGCCCAACTGGAGCATTTTACAAGGAAGATAAAGTAAGTGAAAAAGGAAAAAAAAGAAAAGTTGATTTCAATGTTCGAGCTTTGTGCGTTTTTTGTGGAGCTTGTGAAAGGGCTTGCTCAACTGACGCTATCAAGGTTAAAGTCGATAAACTCAATTATTCTGGGGAATATAAAGAACCATTTTGGTCAGATCTCATTAAAAGATCAGAAAAGCTTATGTAATATTCAGTTTATTAGATTTTTTGGTTAAATATACATTAAATTACAGTTAAATTTATTTAAAGTATAAAGTAAAGCGATTTAAAATGCCGATAAAAGTAGCGTTCATGCAACTTAGTAGTTGCTGGGGATGTCATCAGAGCCTATTAAACGCCCATTTGGGGTTACTTCCAATTTTACCGCAATTAGATATCGTTTACTGGCCAGCTGTGATAGATTATAAATTGTCATCTCTCATAGAAAGACCTGATAAAGATATTTTAGTAGGGTTTGTTGAAGGCGTTGCAAGAACCAAACAGGATACCGAAAATGCCAAGTTAATGAGGCAGAAATGTTCTATTATAGTCGCAATTGGAGCGTGTTCGTGTTATGGGAGCGTGGCAGGCTTAGCTAACTTATTTGATAAGGAAGAACTTATTAAACGCAAATTTAAAGAAACTGAATCAATAACAGATAAAGAACCGAAAGAACCTACCCAACACGTACCTGGCATTGAAGATTACATCGTAAATGTTGATGATATAATCGATGTAGATGTTTTTGTTCCTGGGTGTCCTCCAACGACTAGTAATATCCTTGCTGCTATTTCATTCTTACTTACATTAGTTGGAGAAGGACCATCTACCCTAAACAAAAAGGCGTGTGTTTGCGAAACATGCAATTTGAAAGATGAAGGATGTTTCTTAGACAAAAATATTCTATGTTACGGTTCAATTACTGCCTCGGGATGCGAACTAAAATGCCCCAATAGTGGAGATATCTGCTATGGATGTTATAAATCAACAAATAATCCTGGCGAAAAAGTTATTCAGCTAAGAGAAATCCTTTTCAGTACGCATACTTTAATCCCAGACCACGCCGCAAGTTTACAACATTTCTTAGATTTATTTACGGGTGCATCGAACATTACTAACTTTTACTTCCGCGGAGATTTACTTCAAAGATTAGCGTACGAACCGAAGAGTTTCGATCTAAAAGATGTGTTAATTGGAGAAGATAGAAAGTTTGCATTAGATGTTACCCCGTCTGGAGTTGAAATTATTGACGATATAGTGGGACTTTCTTTATACTTATTAAGAGACGATCCTAACTTCAAGTTTAGCTCTAAATCCGTATGCAGTCATTGTGATCGAGATATAACCGATAAGCTACCAGCCCAATTAAAACGCGATTACGAAGGATTGTCTACGATGGATACATGCTTCTTAGAACAGGGGTATATTTGTATAGGACCGGTAACACAAGCGGGTTGCGGTACGATCTGCCCCAATAAGGCTAACGCTCCTTGTTTAGGATGCTTTGGAGGAGTAACCGGTGTTACGGATCCTGGCGTTCAATTTATAAGTACGCTAGGCTCACTCTGTAAAGATAAGGATCCTGATGAAGTATTAGATTTTATCAAAGACCCTGCTGGCTTATTTAATCGATTCACACTAGCAGCGAGCACTTTAGGACATAAATATCACGATAAAATGGATGACGATTAAATGCTAATTCTAACATTTTTTCTTTAAACAGTTATTAATCCTCCTTTCTTTTTTAGAATACCATCTCTGTACTCTAATTTTGATGAAAGATTAAAGTTTTAATTGATATTTCTATCTAAACTCCTTATAAAAATATTCGATATATCAAATAGCCAATATTAGGATTTTCTTTATTATTTAATCATAATAACTTTTTTTAAGAAAATTACCTTTACAAACTTAAGATTATCAATTGAGTTGTTTGATCAAACACATTTATGTGAAGAGTTAGTCTTTTACTATTTATCAAATTTAATTAGAAATAGTGTTAGGGATCTGATTTACCTATGAGCGAAAATGTAGAAAAGTATATAAAACGAAAAGTCTATAAATCCACGAGTTCTGGAATAGCCCAAAAATTTGTTGACGCCGGTTTAGAGAAGCTTAGAGCGTGTATAAATTGTGGAACATGTACTGGCTCTTGTCCTTCGGGCAGGCGCACGGCTTATAGAACGCGCTCAGTTCTACGCCGAGCATTAACAGGCGACGAATCTGTTTTGGAAGATATTGATATTTGGCTTTGTAGTACCTGCTATACGTGTTATGAGCGTTGTCCACGAGACATTCCAGTTACTGATATGATTATTAAGCTAAGAAATATAGCTGTTGAAGAAGGGCATATTTTAGACGCCCATTTTGATTTAGCGAATAAAATATTTTACGAAACCGGACATGGGGTACCTGCCAATGGAGAAGCGAATAAGAAATGGCAAGATCTACGCGAATCATATGGATTACCGCCATTACCTCCAACTGTTCACATGCATCCTGAAGCTGTTAAAGAATGTCAAGAATTAATGAAATCTGTTGGTTTTAGAGATTTGTTAGATAAAATCGAAAACATAAAGGAAAAAGAAAAAGAAGAAGCTGAAAAATCTAAAGAGGAGAATAAGTGAGGAGAAATCTAATAATGAGTGAAAAAAATAAATGGAAATACGGTTTTTTTCTTGGTTGCGTAGCTCCAAATCGCTATCCCATGATTGAGTCGTCTATCAGGGCAGTATTTGATCATTTAGGTGCTGAAATTTTAGAATTAGAAGGAGCTTCTTGTTGTCCTGCTCCAGGAGTTTTCCGAGCGTTTCACATTCCCACTTGGTTAGTTATTGCTGCTCGAAATATAACAATAGCAGAAGAATTGGGAGTTGATATTATAACCGGGTGTAACGGGTGCTATGGCACGCTTAGAGACGCGTGGGTTGAGCTGGAACACGATCACGAATTAAAGAAAATGGTGAATGGACATCTCGCTAAAGTTGGTAGAGAATTCAAAGGGTCAATTGAACCTAAGCACATTGTTCAAGTTTTGTATCAAGATATGGGATTAGACTACCTACGAGGTTTTGTAAAACATAAATTTAAGGATTTAAAAGTGGCAGTGCATTACGGATGTCACATTATTAAGCCAAGCGATAAAAGACCTTGGGATGGAGAATGCGAAGACCCAACATTTCTCGATGAAATTGTTGAAATAACGGGTGCTAAAAGCATTAACTATAAAGATAAACTCCAATGTTGCGGAGCAGGTGGCGCAGTAAGAACGGCTGTAAAGGAAATTTCAGCAGATTTTTCTCGAGAAAAATTAGAAAATATGAGAGATGCAGGCGCCGATATCATTATCGATTGCTGTCCATTTTGTCATTTACAGTTAGATTTAGGCCAAGTGGAGGCCAATAATCTTTATAAAGATATGATTGGTGAACCGTATAAAATCCCAGTAATATATATTACACAGCTTTTAGGTTTATCTTTTGGAATTGATCCTAACCTTTTAGGATTAGTGAAAAATCACGATTTAAAAGGAGTTTCTCCCTTCATACCCATAGAATCATTTTTAGAGAAGGTTAAAACGCAATTAACTTAAGAGGATTATTAAATTGACAGAAGTAGATAAAAAATTAAATATTACGGGTAATGAAAAGCCCAAGATTGGAGTATATGTGTGCCACTGCGGAGTTAACATTGGCGGAGTAGTTTCCGTTCCCGATTTAGTAGAGTACGCTAAAACGCTACCGAATGTATCTGTAGGTCGCGAATATAAATTCTTTTGTTCTGATGTTGGCCAGAAGATGATTAAAGAAGATATAGAAGCCGGTTTAATTAATCGAGTTGTCGTCGCAGCTTGCTCTCCAAGAATGCACGAGCCAACATTTCGAATAGCCTGTAAAGAAGCAGGATTAAACCAGTTTTTGTTTGAAATGGCAAATATAAGAGAACATTCTACATGGGTTCACATGAAAGAACCCGAAGGAGCGTACGAAGTTGCTAAAGATCATATTAGGTTAGCAATCGCTAAAGCAAGAGGGCTAGCACCATTAGCAGTACAAAAAGTTAGTGTAGAACCTGCATGTTTAATAATAGGTGCTGGGATTACTGGGATGAATTCTGCCATAGATCTTACCGCAGCAGGATATAAGGTTTATTTAGTTGATCGATCTGCGACAATAGGTGGTCACATGGCTCAACTTGATAAGACATTTCCCACTATGGATTGTTCTTCGTGTATTCTCACACCTAAAATGTCTGAAATATCACGAAACAAAGATATTGAGCTGTTAACTTATTCTGAAGTTACTGAAGTAACAGGTTATGTAGGGAACTTCGAAGTCACGATTAAAAAAAAACCTCATTATGTAGACCAAGTAAAGTGTACCGGATGTGGTGCATGCATCGATCCGTGTCCTATCACGGTAGGTAACGAGTTTGACTTAGGGTTATCTACGAGAAAAGCTATATATGTTCCATTCCCTCAGGCAATTCCCAGTCAATATACCATCGATATGGATAGTTGCGTTAAATGCGGAATTTGCGCCAGAGAAGATGTATGTGAGCCAGGAGCTATAAATTACGATGACGAACCCGAATACATTCATGTTAAAGTAGGTACCATAATAGTAGCGACGGGATACGATGAATACGACCCTTCCGAACTAAAGCAATATGGTTATGGTAAATACCCTAATGTAATTACAGGACTTCAAATGGAAAGATTGCTTAGCTCGTTTGGTCCAGTAGTGGGAAAGCCTGTGAAACCGTCAGATCTTAAGGATCCACATAGTATAGCTTTCCTGCAATGCGTAGGAAGTAGAAACTTCCGGGAAGGAGGAAATAAATATTGTTCTCGTGTGTGCTGTATGTATGCGACCAAACAAGCGAGGCAATACAAAGAGAAGCACCCAGAAGCAGATATCTACATATTTTACATGGATATTCGAGCGTTTGGAAAAGGATACGAAGAGTTTTACGAATCTGCAGCAAGAGATTACGGTATTAATTACGTGAGAGGAAGAATTGCTGAAGTTAGGGAAAATCCTCTAAATCACAATATAATTATACGATCCGAAGATACTTTACTCCAACAACCAATAGAAGTTGAAGTAGAACTATTCATTCTTTCTACTGGCATAGAACCGAGGGCAGATTCCGATTCAGTAACTTCTCTATTAAGAATTCAAAAATCAGCTGATGGTTTCTTTTTGGAAGCACACCCTAAATTAAGACCTGTGGACACATTAACCGAAGGTATTTTCATAGCAGGTGTTTCTCAAGGGCCAAAGGATATCCCTGATTCTGTTGCCCAAGCTAAAGGAGCTGCAGCCAGTGCTATAGGTTTAATGGCGAAAGGGGAAGTCGAAATAGAACCATTTTTTGCAGTAGTCCATTCAGATCGCTGTTCGGGTTGTGGCATGTGTATCCAAAATTGCGCTTATGGAGCAATAGAATTCGTAGACGATAGATATTACGGTTCAGTAGCGTCCATCAATAAAGCGCTCTGTAAAGGATGTGGTGCTTGTTCGGGAAATTGTAGAAGCTCAGCGATCGATATTATAGGATTTTCATCCGAACAATTACATTCAATGATAACTAAGAGGGAGTAAATATGACGGAACAAACAGTTGAAGCTAAACAATCCGAAAGTAAAGAGTGGGAACCAAAAATTATCGCTTTTCTATGTAATTGGTGTTCCTATGCTGGAGCTGACTTAGCGGGCGTAAGCAGAATTCAATATCCTCCAAACATTAGAATCGTAAGAGTTCCTTGCTCAGGAAGGATTAACGCTTATTTTATTATTAAAAGTTTAACCGACGGTTGGGACGGAGTCGTTATTTCAGGTTGCCACCCCGGTGATTGTCATTATATTAGCGGCAATTTAGTTGCCCGTAGAAGATTTGTAATATTAAAAGAGTTATTAGAATTTTTCGGAATAGACCCCGGAAGAGTTAATTTCATGTGGGCCTCGGCCGCAGAAGGCGAAAGGTTTGCCGTATTGATTAGGAAAGCGACCGCAATTGTAAAGAAATTAGGTCCAAACAAAAAGTTTGAAAAGAAATGGTGATAATCGTGGGACTTGAAACAGAAAATAAAGAGATAGAAAACAATTTAAGAGAGAATACTAAAGGATTAC
>Ga0209986_10002452_pt1 | contig 16970 bp, 15 predicted proteins | sample BlataG_FD_183168 | JGI IMG/M metagenome (GOLD analysis project Ga0209986, IMG submission 183168) | Deep subsurface microbial communities from Black Sea to uncover new lineages of life (NeLLi) - Black_00105 metaG (SPAdes) (version 2) | ecosystem: Environmental > Aquatic > Marine > Oceanic >...
GAATCGAATCGTTCGATGTTCTCGTTTGGTATGGCGGATTTTTTGTTTGACATTTTTAACGGGATTTTTGGGGGTTTTTACTTTTTATTTTGGGAAACTGAAGTTAAATTAAATATATGGATTGTGGCACTTGGCTATATTATTTATGCTATCTGGAATTCTATTAACGATCCTCTTGTAGGATATTTCACAGATCGTCCCAATAGGTTTTGGAAAAGGTATGGCAAAAGATTTCCACTAATCATAATAGGGGGAATTCCTGCGATTCTTACACTTGCCGCTATATTTTCTCCACCATATATAGATCCTATAAGTGGAGTCTGGATTTATTTTGCATGGATCCTAATTTCTACATGCCTTTTCGAGCTATTCTTTACGATAGTCTCATTGAACCATTATGCATTGTATCCTGATAAATTCCGTTTAGATACTGACAGGCGCAAAGCTGGTGGAATCCGTATGGCTTTATCTCTTGTAGGGACCGCAGTGGGGTTTATGATTCCTCCATTGCTTATTACATATGGAGACCGCCAGTCATATACGAATATGGCTTGGATATTCGTGGGCATTAATATGATTATTTTTTTAACAATCATTCCAGGACATATCGAATCAAAGGAGTTGAGGGCAAGGTATGTTATAGAACAGGAAGAAAAAGAGAGAATATCCTTCTGGAAAACCCTTAAAATTGTGTTAACTCAGAAAAATTTTGTAGTTGTAATTTTAATATTTTTAATGGACGCCATAATAGGGGCAAGCTTAACTGCATCAATTCAATATGTGGCTAAATATCTTTTACAGGCGGAAGCAGAAATGTCCATATATCTTTTAGCAGGATTTATCTTGGGTGCTTTAGGATCGCTTTGGCCTTGGCTTATCTTTTCTCAAAAAATCAAAAATAATCGCAAGATGTTAATAATAGGGGTCTTTCTCAACACTATCTTCTTATTGCCATTCATGTTTGCAAAATCTTTAATTGGTATGGTGATTTGTTGTATCCTACTCGGAATCGGTGGAGGAGCCCTTAGAATTGGCAGAAATCCCGTTTTGGCCGATGCAATTGATGAAGCGACTGTAAAATCGGGGCAACATATCGAAGGTGCTTTAATGGGAGTATACACATTCTTCAATAAATTCTCACTTATTGCCCAAGGATTGATCTTTGCCTTTGTACACGAGTTAACTGGTTTTGATCCGAATTTAACAACTCAAACTGAATTGGCGAATTTCGGAATTCTTTTACACACAGCGTTTATTCCCATGATCTTGACTTTCATCGGATTTATTATATTCCTATTAGTCTACGACCTTACTCCCGAAAAAACACTGAAAATTAAAGAACAATTAAAGAAATTAAAACTTTAATTTTTTATTAATTACTCTTTATTAGTAAGAGATTGTTTATACTTATTTTGATATATGTACTTATCCGAGATAAAAGTAGAATAAAGTTAATCTTCAATCCACAGTTCTTTTGCTATAGTAACTATTGCAGTTACAATTAATACTACATTTTGACTAGTTCTAATATCATAATATGGAGACTTACTTTGATTTATAATGATTAATTTTTGGCACAGAAATCCAAAAATGTCAAAAAAGAATCATACTAAGCATATTTTTTAAATGATTCCGTTTGAAATATTATTATGAGAAAAAAAAAATATGATGAAAGTTTACCAGATTCATCTTATGACGTAATTGTCGTTGGAGCGGGATTAGGTGGACTTGGTGCTGCATGTCAGCTCGCTCTCTCGGAAAAAAAAGTGTTATTACTCGAAAAACATAATGTACCTGGTGGTTATGCGACATCTTTTGTGCGAGGTCGATTTGAGTTTGAAGGTGCTTTACATGTGTTGAGTGATATTGGTACTGAAGATAATCGAGGCTCACTTTATGAATTTTTTGAAGAATTAGAGATTTTTCCTGAGAAGCTCAGATATAAATATGTAAATGAATATTATCGGAGTGTATTTTACGATGGCTACGATGTTATCATGCCATTAGGCGTAGATATATATTTCAATAAATTAATTGAGTTGTTTCCTGATGAGAGGGAGGGAATCGAAAAATTTAAGATTCTTGCTCAGAAGATACAAGAAGGATTCAGCTATGTTGCATCTAAAGGAGGTAAAGCTTCACCGTTATCAATACTTATTAAGCATCCATGGCTTGCGCGTATTGGAGGTCTCACACTTAAAGATGTATTCAAGCGATTTTTTAAAAATCCGCGATTAATGGCAGTGTTAGCTCAGATATGGGGATATAATGGGTTACCACCCTCCCAATTGAACTCTCTCTATTTTATAATAACATTAATGAGTCTATTGCGCAGCTCAGTTTTCCCAGTTGGAAGATCTCACGCAATGACCAGTTGTATGATAAATGCCTTGAAAGAACTGGGAGGTGAAGTGAGATACAACGCTTTAGTGAATCGAATTTTAGTTGAAAACGGACGAGTTTCTGGTGTTGAGCTTCTTAATGGGGATGTTTATCGCTCTAAGGCAGTTGTTTCAAATGTCAACCCAATCTGTACAACAATGAAGATGCTTCCGGAAGATATTGTATCTGATAGCTATAAAAGACGGATATATGCTCCGAAAATTGGAAACTCAGCATTTTCAGTCTACCTTGGATTAAATGCCCCTCCAGATAAATTAGGATTGACGACACACGAGACATTTATTAACGCCACAGATGACATGGATGATATGTACCAGACTGTTGAAAAATTGGAAACGCCCAAGGTTATAGTAGCGGCATGTTATAACCATGTGTCTGAGAACATTTCTCCCCCTGGAACCACTCAACTCGTTCTCACTGCAATTCAGATGGGCAATGTTTGGCATTCTGTTCCACCTGATCAATATCATCGTATGAAGGACGAAATTACCAATGATATGGTTTCAATGGTTGAAAGAACAATTTCTCCCAATTTACGGGAATATATCGAAGTGGTAGAAGCAGCAACCCCTGTAACATATTACCGGTATTCAAAGAGCATGGATGGTGCCATCTATGGATATACTCAAAGTATTATGGATAGTCCTATGCTTCGATTAGGCAGCCGAGGTGCGATTCCTGGGCTTTATTTAGCGGGAGCTTGGATTGGACTTGGTGGTGGATTTTCGCCTGCCATTAATAGCGGAAGGATGGCCGCAGCAGCGTATTTAGAAGATCTAAAAAAAAAGAGGTGGTAATAAGATGTTCAAAGATTTGAAAAAATTTACATATGCTAGAAAATTAAAGCAGTGGCGTGAAGAAGTTCAACCCTTACCAACATATTTCGATGGGTTGGAAAATTTGTGTGATCGCCTTCATCCCGATAAATTATGGTTGCAAATCTCAGACATAAAACAACTCTCACCAGATACTAAGTTATTCCGATTTGTTCCTGCACGATCTACGAAAGTTTTAGCACCCTTCCGAGCAGGACAATATATTGGTTTGACTGTAGAAATTAATGGCGTTCGAACGAGTCGTCCTTACTCGCTTGTCTCTTCTCCGAATCAACTTGCATATTATGAATTAGGCATAAAGAAGGAAGATGGTGGGTTTGTAAGCCCATATCTCTTTGATAACGCAAAAGTTGGTGATCTTTTTGAGGCAACCGGTCCATTGGGTGTTTTTTGCTATAACCCAATCTTTCACGGGAAAGATTTAGTGTTTATCGCGGGAGGCAGCGGTATTACTCCATTCATGTCAATGTTGCGGGATTTTTCGGAAAGAGTTGTACCTCTCAATATTTGGTTATTATTTGGGTGTTTAACTAAGGAAGATATTTTGTTTCGGGAAGAACTCGAAGAAATACAAAAAAGGCGCCCCAATATGAAGGTTACATTTATACTCTCAGAACCAAGTCAAGATTGGACCGGTGAAACTGGATTTATATCGAAAGATAAGATCATGAAATTTATCGGATCGGTCGATGATAAGTATTTCTATATTGTTGGGAATAGAGAAATGTATGAATTCATCTTAAAAGAACTAGAAGAGTTGAGAATACCCAATCATCGGATCTCTCACGAGCTATTCGGTGTTCCGAAGAATATAACGAAAATAATGGGATGGCCAGAGGGGATTAACGTATCTAAAAAAGTTCAAATTACAATAGATTTCATTAAATCAGGACTCAAAGAAAAAAAAGTAATTGAGGTATCATGTGTTGAACCTTTATTAAACAGTATTGAACGTGCAAAAGCGTTGGGAATCCAAATCAATAGCGGTTGTCGTTCGGGAGAGTGTGCGCTTTGTAGAACTAAACTTCTATCTGGTAAGGTTTTTGTTCCACCTGAAGTAATAATTCGAGAAGCTGACCGTGATAATAATTTCATCCACCCATGTATCTCTTATCCACTTAACGACCTTCACTTAGAAATACTTTTCAATAATTAATTTTTTTTTTAATTATTTTTTTAAAAATGGGAGTTTAGTTTTATTATATAGACTCTTTAGTTGAGTTACAAGATATTAGATTAAGAAATTCAATTATTTCACAATTTCTGGAAAATTTCAAGAATTTTTACTTATTATCTGCTTTACTTTTTCTACTATCGCAGGAACAATTTCCGTAACATTTTCACTAATTCTAATATCAGCCATGCTATCATATGGAGTGTCTCCTTTATTGATTATAATCAACTTTGCTCCAGCTCGATACGCTATAGCGGGCATTTCTGCAGCTGGATAAACAACAAGGGAACTACCTATTACAAGAAAAACATCACATTTTTCAGTATGTACCATAGAATTACGCAAATCCTCTTGTGGTAATGGATCTCCAAAATTTACAATCGAATTTATTAACCTTCCTCCACAATTAGGACATGTTGGTTGTCCCTTTCTTATTTTTGAGGTTCTATAACCTTTTCCCCATTTTTCTTGGTCCCATCCAGCATCTTCGAACGTCATTTTTTTGTTACATTTAAGGCACTTCATTAGAGTCATGTTTCCATGTAGTTCTGCAAGTTTTTCGAGTTTAATTCCCGATTTATAATGCAGACTATCGACATTTTGACTGATAACAAAATCCAATTTATTTATATCTTGTAATTCTACAAGTGCGTAATGGGCAGGATTTGGTTCAACCATATGCCAAGGCTTTGTGGTTTTAGGGGGAGGCAATCCTTTATCTCGACGAGTCCATAATCCATCGGGTCCTCTAAAATCTGGTAATCCAGATTCTGTGCTAATTCCGGCACCTGTAAAGGCTACAATCTTTTCAGATTCTGCAATCCATTTTGCACAAGTTTCAATTTTTTCTTGTAAATCCATAATTAAATCTTATTCAATTCATAATTTAAATGAAACTACTTTGAAAAATTCCTTACGCAACCTTATTATACCTACTTTACCTAAAAAAATTTATAATATTAAAAAAAAAATAAAGATTTAAGAAAAAAATGAGTGATTCAAATATCTTTTTAAAAATTATAGCAATAATTGTTTTTGTGGTTCTTACATTTTTCGGTGTGGTTTATATACTTGCATCCCCCGTAGATTTAACACAAACGGCTTTACGGTTGATAATTGGAGTCTTATTGATAATTATTGCCATTACTCTTTTAGTTATAATCTTACGTTTAATTCAGAGAACCAAGTATAAAATTGTTAAAGTTAAAGAACCTAAGGATTTGGCAGAAGAGACACGATATGTGCCATCTGAAATGATTTGTAAAAATTGCGGCACACCACTTGAAATTTCAGAGGAAATGAAGAAAAAAGAAATAGTTTATTGTGAGAAATGTGGGGAAGCGATTAAATTACCTAAAGATAAAGTGAAGTGGTGATATAGAAAATGAACAAAAAATGGTTAATTTATAGTAGTATTATTGGATTAGCAATAATCTTTATTGCTTCGGCCACTACAAACGTTAACGCTTATACGTATTCTTTTGATGTTGATTATATGAAAACAAATGTATATATTGAATTAGATGGGTCTATTACGATTGAGTATTGGATTAACTTTACTTGTCATTCTTGGGCAGATCCAATTAACGTAGTTGATATTGGCTTTCCGACTGCTGATTATGATTTATCAAGTGTAAAGGCAAAAATTGATGGGTATGACATACCTAGTTATAATATTAAAGTATCAGAAGTTATAAATATAGGTGTTGAAATATGGCTTACTGGGCATTATATAGATCCAGGAGAATCTGGTCAGCTTTATGTAATTGGAAACAATCCAAATATGATCTTTGGGGATTATGAAAATGAAAGTTTAGCAAGTGTTGAATTTTCTCCAACTTGGTTTAGTTCTAGTTTTTGTTCTACTTATGAATATCTTGAATTTAATTTTTATTTTCCACCAAATTTCACAAATGGAAACGAAGTTAAATGGCATTACAGGGAATATGATAGCTACAGTTTCATGGAACTTGATGGCACCGATTATTTAATTTATACATGGACTGAAACAGATGTTCCAATGCAACAATATACATATGGAGTTTCATTTCCTGAGGATGCTGTAGATGTATCTATTGGTTGGACGGCCGATCCAAGAGTAGTTTTATTTATTATAAGTATATTATTGACGATAAGCATAATCGGATTAATAGTTGGCTTTTCTTATCTTACATATAGATATATAAGGAATTACAAGAAGAAATATTACCCACCTCGGAAACGTTCAAACCCAGGAGACCTTGTTTGTATATTTTTCATGATATTTTTCATTGGAGCGATTTTTTATTTTATATTATGGGGTGCTTTTGGTGATATTATATTCATCTTATCATTTTTCGGAGTTATAATCGCTGGATTTGGAATGATTGGTTATTTAATTTATAAAGTAATAAGTCGTTCTAGATTACCATATCAGAAACCAGAGATTAAAATTGAAAGTGTAGGGGTTAATAAAAATCTTACAGTTGTAGAAGCGGCCGTTATAAAGAATACTCCTTTGAATAAAGTTCTTTTTCTAATAATTTTTGGGTTAATTCGAACAGGTCATTTAAAAGTAATTAAAACTGACCCATTAAAGTTTGAAATTATGTCAACAAAGGGGATTGAAAAGATGAAAGCATATCAGAGAAAGTTTTTAAAAGCGGTGGATCCTGAAGGACCAGATAAAGGGACTGTAAAAAAGGCAAAATTGGAAAAATTATTAGTTGATTTAATAAAAACAACCTATAAGAAAATGAGAGGGTATGAATCGGACGCTACAACTTATTACTATGATAACATGATTAATCAAGCATGGGAAACAATTAAAAAAATGCCAAATGAAATAGAATTTGAAGATATTGAAGATGAATATGATTGGATAGTTTTAGATGACCTATTTGAAAAACGTTCGGAACGATATCTAAGTCACCGTTATTATATTCATTATCCATATTGGTATCCGCGTTATTATTGGTATCATTATTATTGGCCTCGGCATCATTACTATACATATCATCCCGGAAGATCTACAAGTGCGAATTTACTTCCTAAACAGCATATTAATATCCATACATTCTCAGATTCGATTGTTCGGGGTATGGAAAATGTTAGCAATACAATAGTTAAGAATTTCACTAATTTCGCTGAGAGTATAGTTAATACAGTTGCCCCTCCTCGACCAAGAAGTACTGGTAGTAGAGGGGGTCGTGGTGGTCGTGGTGGAGGTTGCGCTTGTGCTTGTGCTTGTGCTGGTTGTGCATGTGCGTGTGCAGGAGGAGGTAGATAAAAGATGAGTATAGTAAAACCCAAAGAAAAAACAAAAAAATTCTTTAAGAAATTAAAAAAGAAGTTATTACCAAAATTCGTTTTTGATGATTCTATTCCGAGAGTTTATTCAAACATAATTGAATTTAAAAATACTGGAACCCATAAATTTCACTTAAGAATATTGAAAAATAGCAAAGCAATCCTAATAATTGATGCAAAATATGTTCTTTATTTAAATCAATTTGCTATGATGTATTTCAAGGAATTTATTGAAGGAAAATCTTTGGTAAAGATTCAAGAATTTTTTATAAAATATTTTCGGACAACAGCGGAAGAGGTTGAAGAAGATTATAATACCCTTTTAGATAAAGTAGAATTTTTACTATCAGAGGAAGATGTTGATCCTTTTTCCCAAATTGGAATAGAAGCAAAAAAGCCGTTTAAAGCTTCAGAATTTCCATTAAGAGTTGATTTAGCAATTACATACAACTGTAATAATAATTGCGAACATTGTTATGTTGCAAGGGAACGAGATTTTCCAGAACTTGATACAGAGTCTATGAAAAAAATTATGGATGTATTATGGGAAGTTGGAATCCCACATATAGCCTTAACGGGAGGAGAACCAACAGTAAGAGATGATTTTCTGGATTTGATTGCATATGGTCAAGAGAAAGGTTTTGTAATGGGGATTATAACTAATGGAAGGAAATTTGCTGATAAGAATTTAGTAAAACAAGCAATACAGAAAGGTTTAGATTATGCTCAGATAACTTTGGAATCTCATGACAAAGAAATCCATAATAAAATGGTTGGTGTAGATGGGTTTGATGAAACCGTTCAAGCAATCAAAAATTTTGAAGAAGAAGATATTTTCTTTATGACTAATACTACATTATGCAAGCATAACGTCGAGGGAATTAAAGATACAATAAATTTCCTTCATGAATTAAACGTAAAAACTTTTGCTTGTAATGGACTAATTTACTCTGGTAAGGGAAAGGAGTTTGAGCACGGCATCGCTGAAGAAGAGTTAGAACCAATATTAAACAAAATAAATAATCGAGGTCGAAAATTAGACATGCGATTTATCTGGTATTCTCCAACTCAATATTGTTCTATTAATCCAGTAGAAATTGGTTTAGGACCAAAAAGATGCTCTGCAGCAAATACAAGCATTGCAATTGAACCAAATGGAGATGTTTTGCCTTGCCAATCCTACTATGAACCTGTGGGGAATATATTAAAAGATGACTGGGATGCTATTTGGAATTCAAAGCTGTTTAAAAGCATAAGAAAGCATGAATACATTGAACCTAAATGCAAAAAATGTGAGTTATTACGAATCTGTGGCGGTGGATGTCCATTATATATAGACCAACAAAAAAAAATAATCTGTAATGTTGCAAATTTTTAATTATCTTCTTTTATTTTTTTTATCATTAACTAAACACTTATTTTATGATTGATTGGAATATAAGATTCAGCGAACAATTAAAGTGGACTTATGAATTTAGAAATCATATTTATAAAATAATAAATCTGGAGACCAAGACAAATCTTTTGGAAATAGGGTGTGGCACTGGAGCACTTCTGAAAGAAATTGGGAAAGAATTTAATCTAAATTTATATGGAATTGATATTGATGAACATCGTTTAAAAATTGCCCAAGACAATTTAAATCAAGAGAACATCAAGGCAAATCTTCAATATATGGATATTTTAAATAATAACTTCGAAGATGAGAGATTTGAAGTGATTATTACACATTATTTATTTTTATGGATTAAGGATCTTGAAAAATGTTTCAATGAAATTCATAGGATTTTAAAAAAAGAAGGTATTCTATTAATACTTGCAGAGCCAGATTATGGAGGGGTTATTGAATCTCCAGAAACAGGTATAAAAGATGCATTAATCTCAAATTTGAAAGATAATGGAGCCGATCCTGAAGTGGGGAGAAAAATGAATCAATATTTTTCTCAAAAATTCGAGATAGTTGAGCGATATTGTATAAGTGTTCCTTGGATTTCGAGTAAGAATAAAGATAATTTATTAAAAGAACTGAAATTTTTTGAAAAAATTTTAACTAATCATAATTTTAAAAATAAAAAAATAAATGTAGCTATAGAGAATGACAAATATTTTCTTTTTATTCCCATCTTTAGCTACATTTTAAAAAAATAACTTTAAATTTGATGAAAAATTTACGTTATGTATAAGCTTTCATAATGATAAAATCTTTGAGATTGATCAAATTTGGAGAAAAAGAATTTAATTATAACAAGTATAATAATAGTCGCTGTGATTATTGCTGGAATCAGTGGTGGAATATGGTTTATTACGCAGATTTGGATAAAATCTGATACTTCCCCCACAATACAAGAACTAAAAATAAAATACTGGGATGGAACCGAGAAGTCTATAAATGCTTCAACTATTCTAGATTTAATTGAATCTGGAGATTTAACTCAAATAAAATTTGAGGATACTAAAACAACAGGACAAGGATGTAATATCACTGGTGTAAATGCCGTAGAATTATTTAATTATTTTGGGTTTCATGCTCCTTGGAGTGTAAAGGTTTATAATTATTCCGATAATCTGGATACAGATGTTGGAGTTATGATTAATTCCGATGGAAATATGGTAAAAAATCCTCAAACAACAAACCCTCTAATTATTGGAATAATGGCTAATGATGTTTGGTTAAAAAACTCTCCGTTAGGTGCTACCTATGGAAATTTTTCATTATTTGGCGGAGACCTTACGACTTCTCAAGCGATTATGAACATAACTCGTATAGAGATTACATCTGAGTGGGTAATTCCGGTTTATGTGAATGGAATTTTGGATTATACAATAGATTCGACTAAAATGATGGAAGGAGCCGGTGATTATAATACATATCATTGGTGGTATGATGACAATGGAACGGAATATTTTGACTGGGATTGCACAATAAAGGGAAGGACATTTAAAAATTTCATAAAGGAGATGAATATTGTAGGAAATTATAACATTAAATGGAATTGTGTAGACGGATTTTCTTGGCCAAAGTCAGGATACAATAATCTAGACATTGAGTCAGGATTGGATGTACCATCTATTGTCAATTGTACTTTGAATGCAACAACTGGAGATTGTATTCCTGGCACCGGATCTTCGATGCCAATGGATTCAATTCATGCCCCAGAGGGCAATCTAATGTGGATTGTGAATGCAGAGATTCAGCATCAAAAAGTGGGTTCTGGAAATCCTACGCCTTTAGAACTCGTTGATGGTGGCCCTTATAAGTTAATAGTTCCAGGGCAGGAAAAAAAAGGTTATAATAAATGGCTAACCAGAATAGATATTAAGTTATAGAAAATTACAAAATAATCGTGATGGAATAATGGCATTCTATAAAAAATCTCTACTCCTTTTTTTTATATTAATTTTAATATCTCATATAATTCAAGCTGTATCTACTTCTATAATTATAGGATCTTCGTGGCCTGGTAAAGGAGATTGTCAATATTATCATAATACTATTCATTTAGATGCCTATTATGACCCAAATGCGATTATTGCTCTTGATGGTCGGGATAATGAAAATTTTTGGCATGTTCTTGGGAAAAATAATTCCATATTAATCCCCGTTGCCTCTGATTTTTACTCTGATGATTTTTTTGTCAGGTATGTTAATATGTCTTTTGTCCATAGCGATACCCACTTATTTATTTTAGCTAGTTGGGAGGATTCAACTCCGCTGAGTAATTGGGATCAATTTTCAATGTGTTGGAACATAAATATGTTAAATTATACCGCAGCATTTTACCAAGGTATGAAGACAGGTCCGTATGGAGGAGGAGATGTGGATACTTGGCAATGGGGTTATCGGATGGGAAAAGAAAACGGTTCTTCATATAACGGCTATGATTCATGTTTTGGATATACTGGTTGGTATCCTCACAATTCAGAAATTAGTCAAATAGAAACAGGTATGATTTATGGAACCTGGTTTAATGATACAAATCGTTATCAAATAGAAATTTCCCGACCATTAACAACTGGTGAGCAATATGATGTTCAATTCGAAGAAAAGACTATATATGAATTTACAATTGCTATATTGGATAATGAATATGGTACAGGAGAAGGTGAAGATCACGCAATATCGTGGATTTATGCTTTACATTTTTCTGAGTTTCCAACTCCATTAATATCAGGCTATGAATTAGGTTTTACTTTTTTGATTTTGATTTTTTTAACTGGATTAATTATAATTTGGAAAAAGAAATTTATACACATTAAGAATATTTGATTTTTATTAATAAAAATGAATAATTCAAAACATAAAATTAAAGATTTTTTATCAAAAAGGAATATATCTATTTTTATTTTATTTGGGATAATTATAGGTGCCTCAATTGGGCTAACAATTTATAATTTACAATTATTAGAAGAATATACTAATGACGGCTCTGAAATTATAATTAAAATATATGGAAATGTAAAACGAGAAGTTAATATCACAATAACTCAGTTGAAATCCGATTATCAACAGGTGATAAATCAAGAATTTCATTCTATTAATTCAGTAGGTTCTACTTTCAAAAATAATTATACTGGAGCTCAAGTTTGGGATATTCTTAATAAGAGTGAGTGTTTAAATCCGAACTCAACGAGAATTCGGTTTGTAAGTAATGATGGATATACGCATGAAAAAACAATCCAGATTTCCTTAACTCAACAATATCCTCATCTAATGATATTAGCTTATGAAAAAAACGGTATTCCATATGGTGAAATTTCTGATGAGGGACCTATTAAAGTAATGGTTAATCGCAGTTTATTTCCAGAATGGAGCACTCAATATGATGTTAAAGATGTTGGGTTTATTGTAGTGTATTAAATTTAATGGAGGTTTTACTCTGTGGAAAAAAATCTTGAAGACACAAAAGAAGAATTTAAAAGGACTGGAGTAGAAAACTTAGAAATTGAAAAAAGTAAATTTAGAATTTCAATTAGGACCTTAATATATGCAACGATTTTTGGGACTATAGGAGGCATTATTTCAAGTGTAATACCATTTAGTCTGTTAGTAAAAGTGTGGTATCCACTTACGGGCGGGACCCAATTAACTTCTGCTCATCACATTATATGGGTTGCTATTTTTTACGGATTAACAAGAAATAAACCCGGTATTCTTATCTCTATGCTTACAAAAGGAATATTAGAATTTCTTATAACTGGTTCTTATGGAATAGTTATTATAGGAATAAATTTATTAGAAGGTGCTTCATTACTTATAGGCTTTTTTATTATGGAAAACCTTAATGAAGGAGATTCAAAATTAGGTTGGGGGATTGCAGGTGGAATTGGAAATATAACTCAAGTTCCCGTTTTTTGGTATATCTCGGGAAAATTATTTACTCTTCATATATCTTTATTCATATTAGCAATAATTTTTGCATTTTTATCAGGTGTGTTTATAGCTGGTTTATTAGGTAAAGTTATTAAAGACTACTTAATAAAAGCAGGTGTACCTATTGCAGCTCAAGCCATTTTTACTGTAAAAACAGATGAGATTATAAATTTAGATAAAAGTTAACAATTTTGAAAGAGATATGTACAAACAAAACAACCTTGCAGTAGAATTTGATGGATTTACGTTTATATATGGAAATAATAATAGTGTTAGACCTGCAGTAAAAAACATATCATTCGAATTGGAAAGGGGAAAGACTCTAATTCTTGCTGGCGGTAGCGGAAGTGGTAAATCTACAATATGTAATGCCCTAAATGGGATTATTCCTTTTAGACAAATTGGGTTTATGAAGGGAGATGTAAAAGTTCTCGGTCTAAGTGTTTGGGAACAAAGTTTAGCTCAATTATCAAAACAGGTGGGATTAGTTAAACAAAACCCCGATGAGCAATTAGTGACATTTACTGTTAGAGATGAAATCTCATTCGGATTAGAGAATTTAAATCTTCCGAAGCAGGAAATAATCGAAAGAGTGGATGATATAGTGGAATTTATGAATATTGAGCATTTAATCGATCGAGATATTGATGATCTAAGTGGAGGAGAGAAACAAATCGTTGTAATCTGTTCTTACCTAGTAATGAAGCCTAAAATTTTAATTTTAGATGAACCTTTTGCCTTTTTAGACCAGAAATCTTCCACTTTATTATTGAATCGATTAAAAAAGATCTATCAAATTAAAAAATTGGATTTATCCATAATAATTGTTGAACATAGATTATCTAAGGTATTAGATATTGCTGATTATTTGTTAGTATTAAATTATAATGGAGAAATCGCACTTAAAGGTTCAATTAATGATCTATTTCGAAACCACTTCAATGATTTAAAATCTTGTAATTTAAGAATCCCTTGGATTCCAGATCTTTTTATATCTGCCTTGGAAACTCCAAAAAGTGAAATTCCGTTGTTTTTTGATACTGCTATTGAAATGATTAATAAAGAAACGAATAGGAATCTGGAATTATTGAAAAATAGACTCTATGAAAATTTTATTAACCATAGAGATCATTCGGAAGGAATGGAAGGCGAGATTCTTTTAGAACTTAAGGACATATCATTTAAATACCCCAAACTCAATAGAATGGCTTTAAATAATATTTCATTAAAAATTTTTAAAGGAGATTTTATTGGATTAGTGGGTCATAATGGTTGCGGGAAGACAACATTGCTTTACCTAATAGCGGGATTATATAATCCATCTAAGGGTCTAGTTTATTATAAAGGAAAAAATCTTTTAGAAATTGATTTTTATGAATATGCTGAAAAGATAGGATTCATTTTCCAAAATCCTGAAAATATGTTATTTAAGTATACAATAAGAGATGAAATTCTATATGCCCCAAAAAATTTTAATATCCAAAATCGAATTGATGAGGATAATTTAAATCAGTTAATGAGAATGGTTGGAGATGTTGAAGTTAATCGAAATCCATTCAACCTTAGCTGGGGGCAGAAAAGAAGATTAAATTTATCTTCAATTTTTATTTATAATCCTGAAATTATTTTATTAGATGAGCCATTCATAGGTCAAGATCAAAAAACAATAGATGAATTAATTACAATACTTTATCAGGAGCAGCAAAAAGGCAAAACAATTATTATAGCTTCACATGATTATCATTTACTACTAAATCATGTGGATAAAATAATTGAATTAGATAATGGTAATTTAATAGAATATGAAGAAAATTATTCATATTTCCAAAAATACCAAAGTTTGGGGCCAATCTCTTTATTAAATATTATAAATAAAAAGTTAGGTAAAATCTAAAAGATATGACTAAAAACAAAAAACCAAAAATTAAAAGAAAACTATTCAATTTGGATAAGACAAGGGATTTATTTTCTTATGTTCCAAGTAATTCTTTCTTGCACAAATTAAATCCCATAAGTAAATTGTTTTTCTTGATATTATTTACGATTTTTGTATTCTTAATCGAGAGCTTGATTTTTCTTTCAATTGTTTTTGTACTAACCTTTTTTCTAGCGTTATCAAGCAAAATGTCAATTAAATCTCTTTTTTATAAATTTAAATGGATTCTAATCTTAAGTCTCTTTTCTATAATCTTAAATATCTTCTTTAACGCAATCCCCAATGAAGAATCTCAAATCTTATTCTATTTATTTAATCTTACTTTTTTACCGATTAGAAGATTAGCCGTTTATTATGCGTTAAGGAACGCATTATGGATCCTTATCTTATTCTTATCTGCAATAATTTTTACCCATACAACTTCCATGAAGGATTTTGTCTACGCATTGATGAAAACTGGCGTTTCTTATAAATATAGTTTTGCTTTTATGGTTGGACTTCGATATATTCCTTTAATACAACAGGAGGCAAGAACAATCGGACTTGCTCAAAGAGCAAGAGGATTTGGAAGAGAAAAGGTCAATACAATAAAAAAAGCCTATAATTTCATAAAAGAAAGGCTCATCACAATTCTGGTCTCAATTTTAAGAAAAGGAGATATCACATCCATATCAATGGAAAATAGATGTTTTGGTTTATACAAAACTCGAACAAATCTGATAGAAATTCCTTTTAAAAAGAAGGATGTCATTTTTATTCTCACAATTGGGGCACTTTTTATGTATTATTTGTTAAGTCTCATTCATTTTATACCGTTTATTCAATTTCCTTCCCTCTATTCAATATTTTTTACATATTTTTTTTAATTGTATCTTTTGTAATTTGAGAAATTTAAAATTTTCAAGATGATGAGAATAAAATTTATAATCTATAGTAATTATAATCATTATAGTGACTATAGGTTAAATTAAAAATGGCAACTACAATTCAAATTTCTGAAGAAACTAAGAAAAAATTATTCATCGTTAGGAATCAACTCGAAAAGATGTGGGGGCAGAGAGTTACATATGATGAAGCTATTATTTATTTGCTTGAAAATCAAAAAACCGAAGTAAATAAAGAGGAATTTCTTAAAAATATTAAAAAATATCAAGGAATACTTAAACCTGGCGAAGGTAAAATATTACTTAAAGAATTGAGGAAAGAAGATTATGAACGAGAAAAAAGACTCTCAACTCACTTCAATCGCAGTTGATACAGGGGTTTTAGTTGAATTCCTTGAGGATTCGATTTTAGGCAAAAAATTTTCTCAAAAGGTTTTAGAAAATCCTCAAGTCAAGATATTTTATATAAGTCCTCTAGTTGATACGGAACTTAAATATATTTTTTGTCGTCGAAGTGGATTTCAGAATGCGATAAAGTATGCCTCAGAATTTTTAAAAGATTTTATAATTTATTCAGAAAGCGAATTAAGAGATGAAGCCTATCATTTGAAGTGCAAATTTCCAATTTCTATTGCTGATTGCTATTCTCTGGCAATTGGAAAAATAAGGAACATACCTGTTTATATGAAAAAAGAAGAAGAAATCGACAAAGTATTAGAGGAATTATTATCTGTTGTAAAAATAATATACATTGATAATGTAGTTTGAAATTATTATTATTTTATCGCATTTTTATACAGAAAGCGAATTCTACTACTTTTTATTCCAATTTTGTAAAATTATATTGTTTTTTTTATTAAATTAATAATTAGAAATCCGATTATTATTCTAATAAAAAGAATGCGATTAGATATTAATTTAAAAACTTAGTTATTTTTTTTCTCTTCTAATTTTTTTTTTCTTTTTTCTTTTTTACTTAAAAGCATTTGTTCTCGTGCTTGCTTCATATAATCTTTTGTCATATTCATTTGTGTTTTTTGAAAGTCTTGTATTCTTTTGGAATACCCTTGAGTTGTTT
>Ga0209986_10002454_pt1 | contig 16959 bp, 18 predicted proteins | sample BlataG_FD_183168 | JGI IMG/M metagenome (GOLD analysis project Ga0209986, IMG submission 183168) | Deep subsurface microbial communities from Black Sea to uncover new lineages of life (NeLLi) - Black_00105 metaG (SPAdes) (version 2) | ecosystem: Environmental > Aquatic > Marine > Oceanic >...
GAGGCCAAAGAGTATGAACGCAACCACCGAGCCCTCTACCCCGACGGCATCGTGCCGCCCACGCTCAAAACCCGGCCGACTCGCAAGCGTGACCATCTGAAAGCTATCAAGTAAGGAATACTTCACTAAATGGATCTCGATACCATATGCCAAAAACTGCTGCCCAAGGTCGTCCTAAAAGAGCCGCACCCATTTGGAATGGCAATCTATATTAATTTCTAACCCCAATTATTTCATGTAGGTAGTAGGATACGATGCAGGGCATGGATCATTGTCCATTATTGTCGCCACCTCTGTCAATATAGGAGCTAATCTCTGCTGCGACACCGCCAGGATCTTTTAGACATCGCCAGGCTGGGACACGGATAATTGTCCAACCGAGTGCACTAAGAATCCTGTCTCTAGCAATATCACGCCGGCGCTGTTTGCCCCGCGAGAAATCAAGATGATGCCCACCATCAACCTCGATATTTAGTTTGAAACCTGGCTCAACCAAGAGGGCGAAATCAAGCTCATACCCTTCCTCGACAGGCTTTAGTAGAGGATTCAAACCAATCTCGCAAAGAGCATCTTTTAGGCGTTTTTCTGACTCAGAGTGTACAAGCCAGGTTGTAGTCTCGATTTCTGGAAGTCCTTCGATAGCGGCTTGTCTGAGAGATACTAGGGTATGCACGTTGAGCGTAGTAGCTGCTTCGGGATGGCCAAAGATTATTAGTGCTTTCCGAGCTCTGCTGACGGCAACGTTGAGTAGATTCCGTTGATTCTCTATCCATCGAGCTGTTTTAGGTGGTGTGTTTGGGGCTATTACTGTCGAAAATAGAATTACGTCACGCTCGTCACCCTGGAATCGATGGGCTGTTCCGCTTGTGAAATCTACATCGTCTAAGTGCTCGCCCTGGAATTGCTTGAATGCGCTCTTGCGAATCAAGGCCGCCTGTGCTGCGAATGGTGTTATAACTCCGACTGAGGAGCTGGAGCCAATATAATCCTTTAATATATCGAGGACCATTGCGGCTTCTACAGCGTTTCTGGCACCTCCGGCTGGCCCTCGTTCTGTCTTCCCAAAAACGTCTACCCAGACGAGCCCCCTTTGCCCAGTCATCATTGTAGAAACATCGGTCAACACTTTCAGCCGTCCACCGTAGAAGCAGCTATTGAACCATCTCGCAATGAGAGGGTGGCAGCGATAATGGTCCTCAAGAAGGACGACATTGTCCTGGCCGACCAGGTGCTCGAACGCAAGGTATGCAGAACCGGCACCATAGTCCAGTCCTCTTGAATCCAGCTCTTCGCTTTCAAGTCCTGCTGCAGTTGCGAGCCGGCGAAGCTGTCTTTGGTCTAAGCGTACGACAGGTGTGAGCTGGTTTGGGTCGCCTATTATCACTAGTCGGCGGGCTCGATATGCGAGCGGAAGTACGGCTGCAACTGTGCATTGACTTGCCTCATCGATTATAACGAGGTCGAAAAGGCGAGTACGCAGCGGGAAGTTGGGTTGCACCGAAAGGGCTGTGCAGGCCCACCCGCGGCCACCTTTGAGAGCTGTCCCAAGTGCACGGATGAAGCCTGGACCGGATCTCCTAGCCGTACCTATCGCAGCTAAAGAATTACCGAATTTCGATATCCGCGAGATAATGGTTGCTTTAACGATATTGGTACTGGCCGCCTGCCAATCCTCGTCAACTTTCAACAAAGATGCTGCTTCATCGACGAAAACGTTTTCAAGTTGCTCGAGTTCCCTTCGCCCATTCTCGAAAAAATCGATAACAATAGCCCATTCATAGACGTCTCCAACTGTTGATGCAGGGAGAGCTTTTATTTGTCTAAGGAACCTCCGTCGACGAATGTTGCCAAAGAACCACGCAGACTTGAGGCGTTTCGCCTTCCTCAGGATAGTGCGAAGTGTTTTGTTAAGCTGGGGGGTTGTCTCGGTTCCCCAGACCCTTTTGGCAGCTGACTCAGATTTCAGGTGGCTGTCGGCAAGCTCTGCCCGTAAAAAACCCATCCTTTCAATGGATTCCTGAACTCGGGTACGCTCTGTCACAGCACTTGCGAACTGTCGATGGGCCTCAGCCTCGTTAGGGTTGATATTCTTCACCGTTGACAGAACATGGTTTACTTTCTCGATTAATTCGTCACGATGTTTTCGATTACCGGTCCGTATTACCAGTCCTGGATGTATTTTGGCACATCGCTCAACGGCAACGTCTACAGCAGAATTATTTGTTGACGCCAGGAGAACTGTATCTTTGTCTATCCAGGCATTGGAGATTGCAGCCGCTACAAGCTGGCTTTTGCCAGTTCCGGGCGGACCTGTTACCACTGTTAGATACTCGCGTCTTATCTGTTCAGCAGCCTGTTCCTGCGTATCGTTGAGTTGAAGGGGGGCCGCCACAGGATTCTTTACTTCACGAGGGGCGGGTCTGGCCAGTCCAAGAAGCCATGCTGCTGGCGTATTTCGCCAGTCTGTAAGATGTTCTAGGTCACGGAGTTCTGAGACTAATGCTTTTGTCATTAAGCTACTTTCACCAACCACAATAACTGCTGCATTATTAACTCCATCGACGAGATTTTGATGCGGTTGCAGAGCCTCCGGTTCAAGTTCTACTTCGGCAAAACCTAGTTCCGCAAGGATTTTGGATGCTGTAGATGCCATCGCCGTTGGTTCCCCGAATGGTAAACCGTCGTTTGCAAGGCTGACCGCCGCCGAAATGGCATCAGCGTCAAAATAGTCTTCACTTAAGAGAGCTGGGTTGAGGTACGGTTCGTCCTCGGCAGGGATGATAGCTCCCAGGTGCTGTTTAGGGTTTTCCAATTCTGTGACAAATAACGGCCCAATTCTTTTGACGCCTTGCTTATCGGTTAGCAACAGAGTCGGCCAGCCGTAAACAAGAACCTCCCCTTGCTGGAGACATCGTCCGAGGTCACCTACTTCCGTAAACATATCTGCCTGGTCCGCTGTCCCACAGATAAGTTCTTCGGTTTTGTAAGGAGTTAGTAACCACCGTTGCTTGTCTTTCTCGGAAGTGAGGTCACCAGTCGCTTCTCGTTCAACACACCGCCGCAGATAATTGATCAAATGTGCCCATTTTTTTTGTAATGAATCGTCTTGGTGCTGTTTCCCTGTTATTCTAGTCTTGTTGCCTTTCTGTTTGTTCTGCGTACAAGTTGAGTTAGCTCGACTGTTACCATCATTTGATTGCTGGCTTGATTGATTCTGTTGCCTTGTGAGCGCGTCGGGTCTGCATCTAAAACAAATTAGAGCTTTTGTCGCTGGGTCCCACCATGCTGATACTCCAGCAGGGAGGTCGTCGTTGCAGGAGCTACAATGTCCCGGGTAGAGGGTCTTAAGCTTTTTCAACGTTAAATCTCCGCTCTATCGCCTAAAAGTACGCAATTCTAAACCCCTTCTTGAACAGAGATTCAGCATCCTTTTTCATATATTCATACTCCACCGTGGTGCTCTCCAGCGCGGAGAAGCCGCGTCTGGAGCAGCACATTGTTGGGCAGCCCCTCGCTTCCGCCGAGGCGCAGCCGCCACCTATTAGTTCGCATATCGTTCTACGTGATCTGGCGGAAATGTATAGAGAAAGTGCCCTTCGTCTTTTCCATCATTAAGATAGAGACGATAGTCGGAGATGGGAGCTATTTGTTTTTTCTCCTTAACCGTCAGTAGATCTTCCAGGTGTATTTTGAAATTACCCGTGAAAACTAACCGAGGATCGTCTTGCCGATTTTTCTTAGAATCTTTGAGATTTTTTGTGAATTTCTCTACCCTTGCAGCTGTGTTAGCGACTATTCCAAAAACAAAATCTCTTTTCGGGGCAGAAGTCCTATAGATAAGGCTTCCTCCCGTGTGTAGCCCGATACCGAATCCAATGTCATTCTTCTTGGCATATTCGTCTGTTAAAAGATGTTTATTAATAGCAGAGGCAACTTTCAAACAGGTTAATGGATGGTCATTATTCCAAAAAACACAGAGGCATCCATCACCGGTATCGTTAAAAGAGAAGCAATCACCTATCGACAAAGATTCAATACGGGCAAACACGCACTTAAATAATCGCATCATAAACCCTGTATGTTCCAAGAGAGCTTTGTTATAATTGTTTGTTGATTCGCTGTAACTCTTCTTTCTGACGATTTCGGAAGAACCACGCATATCGACAATGACAGCACTTGATCCATTCTCGTAATTCTGGTCAATCGGGTCGGGAATATTAAATGACATATTTCTATGACCTCCGTATAGAGTTTCGATAGAAGATGCGCCCAACACCCAAGTTCAGACGCCTCGTTAGCGGTCGGCTGAAATGCATTCTTTAGGCTAATGGCTCTTCCTCTCTTCTTTACCTACTGTAAAATAAGGGCGAATATTTTCAAGTCTTTTGGGGCCAATTCCTTTTACTTTGAGCAAATCATCTACGGTTCTATAGGGGCGACCGGCTATAATTCTTTCAGCAAGAACGGGACCGATTCCTCTGATAGACTGAAGTTCTCTTTCTGTGGCGGTGTTTAGGTCAAGTGAGCCTTGTGGGGATTTGGCTTTTGTTATCTGGTTCTTTATTTCCTGTAATTCGCTCTCTTCACTACGTTGTTTGGCACGTAGTTCCGCAATCCGATCCGGATCACTTTCCGACCAAATGCCGACGCGTTTCAACATGGCCGAAATCTCAAGATCACGAAGTCTTTCCACCATTTCATCACGTCTTACCCCATCGGGTGTTTTCCTACCCATACCGTGAGTACGAGCAAAGCCATTTTTAACGAGTAGACTCGCCAAATCATCTCCATCAGCTGTAGTGATGAATCCATATACTCGGCCTTTGGCTGACCTTCCCAAGGCACTTGCAAAGGCTGTATGAACAGTAAAAGGTTTAACAAGGACACCTTTAACAAAGGTTTTTGCTTCATTGCCAAAATGAATGGTACGTGCAGCCTGCGATAGCCCAAAATATCGTGTTTGCTCCCGTACCCTTTGCGCATCACTTTTAGAACTAATAGAAGTCTCAGGACAATCGACAAAATAAAGCCTCACATGAAAAGACTTTCCATTAGCCTCCACAATAAAACTATCTCCATCATTTGCTTGATTATTTATCAATCTCGCATTAGGAAACATCTGCAAATCAGCAGCATGTGATAGAAAGATTCCTCCAAACATTAATACTGCTGTGAAGAATAAGGATTTGATGAGCGATTTTATCAGTCCATTCATAGTGACTCCACATTGAAATGGTTTGGCCTAACGGTTTGCCGATCAGCGGCGGCCCGAAGGGCCGTCCGGCTGGATCAGCTTGTTATCCGCCCCCGTTGAAGAGGCTGCCGATCCATGCCGCTATGACAAGGGAAATCACCCACATGACGAACTGCACCGATTTCCGAATGCCATAGGCGGCCTGCTTCCACACATGCAGCGAGAACCAGCCCGCCGGCGGTTCCATGGCACGTTTCCATTCAGACCCCTTGCTCAGGTCGAGGCGATAGACCGCAGCCCCTTCATCGTTCACCATGGGGACCAAGAGGCCTCGGCTGGCCAAGTCCATGAAGATGTTCCAGGCCCTCGTGTCTGGAATCTTAAGGCTTGAAGGGTCAGGATTGTGCTCGGTCAGGACTGGCCAGTTCCACCACATCGGCCCATCCTTTCGCTCATAAATCCATCGAGCGGCCTCGGCTCGTAGGTTTTCGTATTCGCTCACTTCCTCACATTTCTCGTGACAAGCAGTTGCCCGTACGGGTTCGTTGGGCTGAGCAGTGGGGCTGGATGTGTCTAAGTGGCAGAGAGTCTCAACCATCTGCTCCAGCCCTTGGTTATGGAGTTTCAAAGGCAATAGGCTACTCAGGATTTGTAACTTTTTCGTAAGCTTCTACAATATCCTTCACGGAGGTAGCTATTTTCACGATAAAATCATCCGCCACTTGCTCAACGTTTGGGATTTCAGGCACACCATTAGGATAGAGAAAACCTTCCCACCTATTTTGTTTGAATTTCCCCCCTGGTGATGGCAAGTCTTCAGTGAAAACAACCCCATGATACCCCTCTTTTGAAATTATGCACCATCCTTCTCCACGCTCCACTTGAAATGCAAAGTCGCGATCGCGATAGATTGATTGAAGTACTTGAGATTCATTCTCTTCGAGTTCAAGAACGATTTCATAAACACTCGTTTCATGATAACTTTTGTATTCACTTTTCATTCTTTCACCTCTTTTGTGTATTTGCTCATAACCCTGCTAAGCAGTGGGCCATAGCCGGCCTGCTTGAGCAGCGTGTTAGATGAGTCCCAAATTTCACCCTCGATTAAAGGGATTTAGGTTGCTGAGGTCCTCCTTTGTCACTTTGGTTTTGCCCAAGAGGTCATTGCGGATGGCGAGGAAAATGAGGCTGACTAGCTCACCTTCACTGTCCAGATCGCGTTTTTCCATATCAGCATATCTGATCCATGCGTCATATGCCTTGATGACATCATCGCTGCCATAGAGCAGCAGCTTATCTCTGGCTAACATCCTGTCCCGGTCTGCATCCTTTCCGGAGACATCATCGTCATGCATGATAGCCACTGCTGTCTCGGTGAAGTTCCTCAGGAAGCTGCTGTACGCCTCGCGTTTTTGGTTCGCAATTTTGAGCTTCAATTCCTTGTTCTTCTGAAGCAGGTAGGGAATCACAGCTCCTAACACGGCTATGAGAGCGATAATGATTTCCTTGTATTCAGTCATAAAAGGGGACGTTGGTTCCAAAACGATTTATAAATGATTATTGAAAAATATAATCAAGATGCAGTCGCGCCTCATGATGAGAAGGTCCAATAGCATAATACCATATTGTCTTAAAACGTATCAAGCGAATAAAGACATTTTATACTGAACCATATTCACCCGATTTCTTATCTCGTAAGTCGTGTAATTCGTTGTAGTATTTTGAGAAAACCTTTGAATAAGGTAAAGCATAGGTGATTTTTGTTCCGTTAGGCTTTCTTCTACTACAAGCGAATTTGCATAAAATTTTCAAGATGTGCTTGAACACTGACGACTCCATAGTTAGGACAGCTAGGCGTATAACGCCGAGTTGAGCGGAACCCCCGACTTGGAAGAAAATGGAGAGTTGATGGGTGTTAGAGAAAGAGTCTATGCTGGTTCACAGTGTTGCCGATCATAAAGCGGATTACCTATCAACTCTCCATTTTCTTCCAACAAAGGGGGCGGAGTCCGCCGAAGGCGGATTTCCGCTCGAACGATTTGTTCGCGCCGCTTGCGGCGGGAATAAATCGTGAGGTTCCGCTCAACCCGGCATTCGCGCCGCCACGGCGCGAACGTTGCTATCACCGGTGTGCAAGGTAGTGATAACTATTTAGATGCACGTATAATGAATACTTCGCAAAAGCTATAGCCGCCCAGCCCTGCACATCCGCGTGTATAGCAATGTTATCATCTGTTCGTTTCAGCCTTTACCATTTCAATCCCTGATAGCTCAGTAATAAATTTTGGATACAGCTCAGGATTCAATAACCACTTAACGCGACCGAAACCTTTGAACTCTGGCCAAACCACGAATACTGTTTCCGGACCAACGGGGTCGAAAATCTTAATAGACTTGGCGTCAAAGTACAGCGCTCCCTTGTACACGCCTTCTGACTCTTTAAATCGCTCAGTTCTGGTAAGGAGGGCACTGGCAATGAGGCTGCCATTGTACTGAAAAAGAACTACAGTTCCGGGGGGGCTTTCAGTCCGGCCTTATGATAGTAGTACTTACAGTCTTTTCTAGAAGGCAGTACGCTAAGAAAAAAGTCCTGCTGGACATCTTCGATGCTACGCCCGTTAAACTCCTTTCGCGAGTCCATGGGAAGAATCCTTACCATCGGTGGTATTTCAATCATGGTTTCCTCCTGATGATAACGATGGCGGTCAGGGGCAGCCAGGGCTTCCACTGACGTTTGTAAAAGATGATTAAGTTCTTGCTACCAATGCCAGCCGAAACGGCACGGCCCTGGCTGTCCACTGCACTGCTTTGTTCGGCCAAACTCCTACTTCGCTTTCCAGTACTGTTCCACAAGCTCCGTGATATATTCTCGGTCCAAGAAATAGACAGACCCGATTATTCCTTTAGGCATTTTTTCAACGATTTTCTCTCTGGCGTTTTCTGTAAATTTGCCGCTAATGGCAATTATGAAGGTCGAAATGAACCTCGGCTCCTTTGAGCCGACTTCGTAATACGGCATTGCAAATGCATCAGCGATTTGCCCGAGCAACCCATCAATCGCAGCGTTCACACCACCACTAATGTCGCCCGCTTTCGCTTGCAGACCGTAGTGCCGGTAATGACCAAATGGAGTGAGTTCAGAAAATGTAAAATCCTTTCCGTACTCTCTCTTTCCGTGTGTATAGCGTACCAAAACGAACCCCATGCGCCGAAGGAGCGGATAAAGAAGCTCGCGACAGAAGAGATTTTCATTCTTAGCGTACTCGTCTTTCCACGCCAGGCCAGATAGGGCGACTTCGGCTGTATGGATAAGGGCTTGTAAGTCCGCCGCGGCCGCAAGAATGCTGGCTTGGAGGGGATCGCCCTTCGCGATGACTCGTTTAAGTGTGACCCCTTTCCAATCGTCTTCCAATTCGATCTGCGTAACTTCCAAGTTATCGTGATGCCCAGCTTGGTCTCTGATCGCGGCAAGGAAGGTCGCGAGACCAAATTTGCCCTCCCAATACTTGTTTGGCGTATGGCACCGGAAAGCCAATGCCACTCCGTGAGTATCTCCAGTTAGCTCCAGTTCGTGAAAAAATATGTGCCAAACCCATCTTGGCTACGGATCTCAATCAGAAGACCTTTTGGGAGAGATTGAGCAGCTTGATTAGCCAAGTCAGAGAATTCGCACTCTACCAGAATGAAATCGTCGCTGGCGTCGGTAATCTCAAATGCCTTTCCCGAGATCAAGACCGTGATTTCGTCCTCTGTGCGCTCAATTTCAATCATGTCGCAATGCTCCGAAAGCCGAACGTTCAGGATCAGCAGCAACAAAAGCCGACCAAGGTCTTTCGAACTGGCAGAAAATCGCGTCGGCTTTTTGTGTAGGCTGAATCCTGATATGCTGCAATTTTGCTATCAATTTCCCCCCAATTCTTTTTGAAGGCACTTTACATAGTCTCCTCGGGGTCTTGGAGCTGATACTTTATTGCAACATGACTTCAAGGCGTTATCAATATTGGCATCCGAAAAAGAAGGGAATTCTTCTTTAACCACTTTTTTTATGTAGTCCAACTCATATTGCTCATCACATGATACAAAATTTGAATCCATCCCCTTTTTAAGTTTGTTGTCTACTTCATTCCATCCCATTTTAAACCTCCCTTGTTTAAATTTTTTTGGGTGCTACTTGCATAACGTATAGCGTTTTATCCGTCGTCCCGCAGATGGCATAGGAGTTGATGAGTTTTCAGGAGACGGGGAACGTCGAACACAGGACGCGCCCGTTGCCAATAGCGGGATGACGGATAAAACGTTGTTGAACTGAGCCGCGTTGGCGTGAACTTATCAATATTTATGGGGATTGTAAAGGGTAGGTTTCGGGATGCTCAAACCTTCATGCCTGCCTCCTTGGAGAGCTTGGTTATTTTTCAAGGGTCAATTTCTTACCTCGTTAATTCGTCTACCCTTATATCATTGGTCTAAATACCTTGCAAATTCCCCTCACCTTAACGGCAATATATCGGGGTAAATAACACGGGGAGGAACAGAGCCGGACCAAACAACACACGAATGGAGGGAGGTCGCTGCTGGCTGGTGACCATCGATACCACATCTCGTACGTCTACCGTATGTGTGCTTGGGCAGGCGGAACTACACATTCTGCAATAGATTACGATCGTGAGCCAGACAGTCTCAATAGATAACCTTGCAGTATCACAAGTGACACAATGAAGAACCCTATAACAGATCACTTGCCACGATCTTTCAGCGTTATCCCCTGATTTTTTTATAAATAACATACCAAATCCCATTTGGGAATTAAAAAGGGACTGTAGACATATCTGTTTGATAGTGCTGTCAAAAAACATAAATTCTCAAAACACACTGCCTTGCAAGATCTCTGACCGCTAATGCGACGATTCTATTGCTGATTTGATATGCGTATCTCGAATGTTTCGACCTCTGAACTGATAATATGGCGAATCCTTGAAGTGCCGGAGGCGGAAACCCAGTTTAGTCGCGGCCCGCGGCGGGCCACCAGAGATAGTAGAAACCGGTGCGCAGAGAGGTCATGGAGTCCGGCAGTCCCAAATCGATGAGGGCCAATCCGCTGCCACTATACTGAGTGGTGGAGGTGTTATAGAGGTTGTCGTCCGGGTATTCGGTGCGGCGGTAGACCACGACTTTAGTGTCTTCTGACAGTCCACATAGCTTCCTGGCCTCCACGACCGCGTCGCTTAAGTATCCAATTTTATCCACGAGCCCCAGTTGCAGGGCCTCCTTGGCAAGGTAGACGCGGGCAGTGGATATGTGGGCCAAAGCCTTTTGATCGAGTTTGCGGTGCTTGGCCACAAGGCTTACGAATCTTCCGCCCAGCTCGTCGGTAATGCCCTGGAGTATTTTTTCCTCCTCTTCGGTGGTCTGCCGGAAGGGAGAGCCCATGTCCTTGTTCTTGCCGGACTTGTTCACCTTTATGTCCAAACCGATTTTTCCCATAACGTCGGTCACCTTGGGCCGCATAAAGATGGCGCCTATGGAGCCCGTGATCGTGGTGGGGTGGGCCAGGATGAAATCGGCCGGAAGGGAGACGTAATAGCCGCCAGAAGCGGCCACGTCCATCATGGCAACCACCACCTTGGCTCCCGTCCGCTTCTTAAAGGCCATGATTTCGTGATAGAGGACGTCGCTTGCGGTGATCAAGCCGCCCGGTGAGTCGATCTTCAAGAGAACCGCCCTGACTTCCTCGTCTTTTTCAGCCAGCCGGAGCTGGGAGACGATCTCCTGGACCGCGCTCGGCATGGCGCCAGGGAACGACTTCCTTGGTGCGTCCGAGATAATCCCTCTTATGGGGATGACCAGCACCTTACCCTTTTGCGTGCCTTCGAGGGTGAACTCCTCAAGCGGGTCCGTCGCGTCTGGAAAAAGCTTTATCTTGGGAGCCGCACAACCGTTTACAAAAAACGCTGTGACCGCGAGAATGGCAAAAAGATTCATCCGCATAACCATACACCTCCAGCAATTCTTCGCAGATAGTCCAAAGATGTTTTCTGGATCAAGTAAGAAATGGTCTCAAGAGTGGTAGATTTTGTTTCCGCTTTTTGGTTCCGGCTCGTCCGGGTTAGGAAGTACCCAACAAAAAAGAGGGGGGTTGGTGGAGATGAGGGGGATCGAACCCCTGACCTCGGCATTGCGAACGCCGCGCTCTCCCATCTGAGCTACATCCCCACAACATTTTTACATTAACGCCTCACGCTGGAAAAAGCAAGTTCATTTTCCCTGTCAGGCATAAAATGCCCTAATCTTCTCAACTACATACGCCTGCTGCTCATCGGTCAATTCCGGATAGATGGGAAGAGCGAGGGTTTTGTCAGCAGCATCTTCTGCTATCGGAAAATCACTTTTCTTGCCATAGACGCCCTCAAAACAAGGCTGCATGTGCATGGGAACCGGGTAGTATATCTCCGTACCTATTCCGGCTTCATGCAACATCTCTCTGAGTTCGTCCCTTTGATCCGGAACAGAGATGATAAACTGATTATATATGTGCCTGCCATTTTTTTCTGCGGGCATCCTGATGATCTCATCCAACCCTTTATCGGCAAAAAGCTCGCAATACCTTCGCGCATTGGCCTGACGTGACGTGGTCCACCCGTCCAGACATGGCAACTTCACCAAAACGATAGCGGCCTGAAGTGCGTCCAAGCGAAAGTTTCCACCCAAGAGCTTATGATAGTACTTGGGGCTTGAACCGTGCACACGCATTATTTTGAGCTTCTCGCACAAGGAATCCGAAGAAGTCGCAACCATGCCCCCGTCGCCAAAGGCGCCCAGGTTTTTCGACGGAAAGAACGAAAAGCAACCCAAATCACCCATAGAACCTGCCCGTTGACCCTTGTATTCCGCTCCTATTGCCTGTGCTGCGTCTTCGATAACCACAAGATCGTGCTTACGCGCAAGTTCCAGAATCGGGTCCATGTCACAACATTGCCCGAACAGATGGACAGGAATTATTGCTTTAGTTCGTTTTGTAATCCTGCCCTTAAGTGATTGTGGGTCCATATTGTATGTGTCTTTTTCAATGTCTGCAAAAACCGGCACAGCGCCCACGCGAACAATAGAGCCCACTGTGGCAAAAAAAGTGTACGGCGTGGTCGCCACCTCATCCCCTGGGCCAATACCTGCAGCCATCAGGGAAATCAAAAGGGCATCAGTTCCCGAGGATACGCCAACTCCATATTTACACCGGCAATACTGGGCAATGCCTTGTTCAAGCTCTTTGACCTTTGGCCCCAGTATGAAACGCTGGCTCTCATAAACTTCAAGTGTCGCTTTAAGAATGTCGTCTTTTATCTTTTTATATTGGGCTGTTAAATCCAACAGCGGAACTTTCATGGCCGTTTCTCCACAATGAAATCGCTTTCGCGATTTCACAACTCGATGTCCTCAGCCCCAGTAGTCATTATTATGTCCGACGGGGTCATGATCAGCATGACCCCTCTCTTTCCCCCGTTGATGGCCACTTTATCAAAGGCCAGCAGTCCTGCGTCAATCACCACGGGCAGGCGTTGTTTCATTCCAAAGGGGCTAATGCCTCCTACCAGGTAACCGGTCAAACGCTCTGCCATGGCCGTGTTGACCATGGCAGCTCTTTTTACTCCTCGGATCTTGGCAAGCTTCTTAAAAGAGATGCTCTTGCTTCCAGGCAAGAGAACCACAAGATAGCCTTTCTTGGAAACTTCGACCACTAGAGTTTTGATGGTTCTTTCGACAGGCATCCCAAGGGCCTGAGAGGCAAACAGCGCACCTTTGTCTAGGTGGTCATATTCTGCCACCTCAAATGGAATACCCTGTTCTTTGAGATATCTTATGGCCCGGGTCAATCGATTACTTAGATGAAGGCTTACAAAGCTGCAAGTCTGAGGAAATGGGACAACAGGGGCCCTCGCTGTAGGACCAGGGCCACGGTCAAGGAAAGGAAATTTGCCGGAAAAAACGGCTGCTACCTACAGCTTAGCCACTTTATCGGGCGTGATATCTCCTCCAGACACTCTGCCATCCCATATTGTATTCTAGTTGAAATCGAGACCTATTTGCAACCTTTTTTAGGTTACCTCTGCAAGAACCACCGTGATATTATCGAAACCTCCTGCCGATTTGGCCAGCTCAATGAGTCTTTCCACCTTTTGAGGCAAAGCGCTTTTCGGAAAGAGGACGTCCTCGATCAGGGCGTCATCGATCATGTCCGTAAGACCGTCTGAGCAAAGCAAAAACAGGTCGCCGGGGGTGGCTTTTCCTCTCACGAGGTCAAGAGCCAGACTCTCTTTGACGCCAACAGCTCTGAGAACAATGTTCCGCATTGGATGGTTTCTGGCTTCGGCCTGAGAAATCAAGCCCTGGTCCACCTGATCTTGGACAAAGGAATGATCCTTGCTCAGTTGCTTCAGTTGCCCATTTCTAAGACGATAGGTTCGACTGTCTCCCATGTGACCAAGAACAAAGCCCTCGTTGGAAAAGGCTATCAATTCAGCCGTACAGCCCATTCCGTTGTGTTCAGGGTTGTCCTTTACATGATCCAGAACCCTCTCGTTAGCCCAAGCAAAGGCCTTTTGAACAAGATCGAGGGTTTCTTTTTCACGTCCGCTCACGGTCTTTGAAAAAACTTCCAATGCAGTTTCAGTGAAAATGCCACTCGCTAGTTCTCCGGCCGCTGCGCCACCCATGCCGTCTGCCACAAGGCAAAAACCCAGATCAGGTCTTAGGAGAAAAGCATCTTCATTATTGGCGCGTTTCAGGCCAACATCTGATTTGCCAAAATATGCAATCTGGGGCATCTGTTTCCCTGTTGTGTCAAATACCGGACTCATGCCATTTGTGCCTAAAAATTCACTTTAACTAAAAAATGCCCCAAGATCAAACGAATTCCACAAACAATTGAATAAATTGAAACCCATTATTCTCTTGACACAAGTAACCAATCTTGGGCTATAATCAAATTCAAACCATGAAAAGCCCGCCCGTAATAGTTGTTCAGCTTATTCATATCCAGGGACCGCTGAAAGGTGAAATACAGGAGTTCTCCGACCAGGTGATCTCTATTGGACGTGATCCTTCGGGCCATGTGCATTTCCCCAAGGACTTGACCATCATCTCTCGCAATCATGCTGAAATCACAAGAGAAGGCAACCGTTTTAAGCTGATTGACCAGAGTACAAACGGGACACTTGTAAACGGAAAAAGGGTCAAAGAGGCCTATCTCAAAGACGGGGATGTCCTGACCTTTGCCGAAGGCGGACCAAAGGTCAGCTTTCTGACCAAGATGATGGAGGACCAACCGGAAATACAGAGCGTCTCTCCGCCGGGTATGCCCCCCGAAATAGAGCGCGTCCCACAACCTCAAATGCAAGATCTACGACCGGCAAGTCCTCCTCCGAAGCCACCTAAAATGCCCTCGTATGAAAGGCCCCATGAGGCCCAGGCACAGCCCCAACCCGGGGGGCATGAACCGGAGATTCCAATTCAAAGGGTTCAGGCGCCACTCATCATCCAATATGGCCCCACCCTTCGTTCTTTCAAAGAACTTCCCGTATTGATCGGGAAAAACCCAGGATGTGATTTTGTTCTGGACCATACTGCAATCCTTGATCGCCATGCTCAGATCTTCTTTAGTCAAGGTCAATACTGGGCGAAGGATCTCACAGGGCAGGAGATGCTCTCTATCAACGGGCAACCTGTTCACCTTCAGGCGCCCCTCAACCCTGATGACAGTTTGGCCTTCAGTCCTCATCAAGGGCCGATCTTTCGCTTTCTGGGCGGGGGCCGTCTGGCGGAAATCGAAGAACCAGCGCCTGAACAACCCGTGTCTCCATCCCACGAGAAAGAGGAGATGCCTCCGCGACAGGAGCCTACAGACAAGAGTTTCAAGGGCGCCAAGGCCATGTTCAGGAGATTCCTGCGGCGTTAGAGCAAGTTCTTCTTGACTAGCGTATTTAAACCTGGTTCCCGTTTTTCGGAGAAACAATGCAAATCCCATCCATGCCTTTTAGGATTTTGGCCCTGGCCCCTTTTACACCGCAACAACATGCTCCTTGGTCTGAGGCCCCCATACGGATTGATAAGACAAATCTAGATCAGGTTATGGAGGACCTGAACCTGTCGTTTCACGTCCCCATTTCTAAAGATCTCTGCCCCGCCGGCGGCCTCACCTTTACCTGCAAAAGCTTGAAAGATTTCCACCCCGACGGACTCGCACAAAACAACGGTTTTTTAAAGAACCTCTTGGATGCCAAGGAATTCATCAAGGAAGCCAAGGCAAAAGGCGTATCCGCACTAGAAATTGGCGCCAGGCTCAGGCAATGGCAGGACCTTCCACCGATCCGGGTAGAGACTGAGCATCAGAAACCAAGGAGGAATTCCACGAGCGCTGTTGATGATATTTTGAAAATGGTCGCTTTGCCGGAAGGGGGTCCGACTCCTCGTGCTGAAACGCATGGCTTCACTGCGCAGATCGATTCTTTGCTGCAACGGATATTGAGCGATGTTTTTTCTTATCAGGAATTCAGGAATCTCGAAGCCGTCTGGCGTGGGACAAGGTTCATCCTGAAGCAGGGGGGAATAAATGGAGAGATAGAGCTTGAAATAGTCCCTGTGTCTCCTGAAACCCTGGATGAAACCTTGAACACCTTGGCAACAAGACTGATCCAGGATCTCCCATCTCTGGTCATTGTTGATCTTCCTTTTGATAATTGCCCAAGGAGCCTTGAACTCCTTGAAAAAATCGCCCAGTTTGCAGAGACAGTTCTTGCACCAACTGTTGGATGGATCACCCACAAGTTCTTATATCTCGACACCTGGGATGACCTTAAGAAACTCCCCTTCTTGCCCCATTATCTTGACGAATCGGCCTTTGCCAAATGGCGCCGTCTGGCAAAGACTGATTCAGCCAGGTGGTTAGCGGTCACCTGTAACCGTTTTTTGACTCGCTATCCTTACGGACCGGATAATACACCTCGACTGGTTCGCTTTGAGGAGCCCCGTCACCTTTGGATCAGCCCGGTGTGGGCCCTGGGCTGCCTCATGAGTCAGAGTTTTGCCAAGACCGGGTGGCCCACGCGATTTACTGAATGGCAGGAGGTAAGAATTGAGGATCTGGCCCTGAATAGGCAAGACACAAACAGACTACTTGCCACCGAGACTTATTTTGCCGAGGAAAGGATTCAACAGTTCATCAGGGCAGGAATCATGCCCTTGGTTGCCCCCCAGAGTAAAGACATGGCATTCATGCCGGCAGAAACAACGGTTGCAAGCGGTTCATTGAGCTACCAGGCTTTTGTCTCCAGAGTTACCCACTTCGTCTTGTGGTGCAAGGATCATTTCAAGAAAGACCTCGAACCAGTGGAGCTTCAGAAAGGACTTGAGAGGGCTTTTTTATTATTCTGGGAAAAGAGCGGCCACCCGAATCCTGAGAATTTGGAGATTTCAGCCAGCAAGACAGATCCACAAGATCGAGCTCTGGTAAAGATCATCATAGAACCATCCCGCCAAGTATTGCCCTCTGGAGAAAAGGCAGAGCTGGAATTTATTTGGTAGTCAGGAAAGCCAGAACCTTATCCAGTGGCAGCTCCATTGTAGACAACACCGTCCCTTAGTCTTCAAGGGTCGACAGATCGCCTTCTTTTAATCCTAATTCCCTGGCCTTAAGGACCCGGCGCATGATCTTGCCGCTCCTGGTCTTAGGCAGTTTGTCCGTAAATTCTATCCCGCGGATGATCACAATGGGTCCC
>Ga0209986_10002455_pt1 | contig 16952 bp, 15 predicted proteins | sample BlataG_FD_183168 | JGI IMG/M metagenome (GOLD analysis project Ga0209986, IMG submission 183168) | Deep subsurface microbial communities from Black Sea to uncover new lineages of life (NeLLi) - Black_00105 metaG (SPAdes) (version 2) | ecosystem: Environmental > Aquatic > Marine > Oceanic >...
GATCTCGGTGATGACCCGGGAGAGCGTGGACCCGGAGCGCATGACCCATCTGGATCGGCAAACTTCGGATCGCGTTTAGAGACATCTGCTCGGGGATTACTTTCTCCGGTTCGCCAGGCAATTGCAGCCTTCCTAGCCGCGCCTTGATCGCGATTTCCCAACCGCTGGCAGCGCTGAGATACAGTGTATTATCGCCATCTTGGATAACGTCACGTACGTGCTCGGATAGCAAATCGACGTCGGTGATCCACCACAGAAACGTGAGAGTGTCGAGAAGGAATCTCATCCCTCAAAGCTCTCCAGCAGATCATCCGGAAGAGGAGCATCAAAATCTGGCGAAATCACGATTTTACCAGCCGCAGTCCCTGGCTTGCGTTGCTCGGGTCGCTCATCGAACGGGACCAGGCGGGCCACCGGCTTGCCCGCCTTGGCGATGATGACCTCCTCCCCACCCATGACACGGAGGAGCAACCGCGACAAGTGCGTCTTGGCCTGGTGGATGTTAACCATCTTTTCCATGTGGAACTCCAATCTACCTTGTTCAGGAATGTGGAATTATTATAGACTAAGCTAATGACTTAGTCAAAATACTAATGCATGAGGGTCTCACATCATGAATGATGTTTAACTAAAATGGAACTTTAATTGGGCTTCGAGATGGTTACTGTTGGGAAGTGGGGATTGTATTCGTCTGCCCTGGCGGGCTAGGCCAGTGGTTCCAGTTGAGCCCAGTCAAGCCCCGTCTACACCCTTCGGGTACCTTCGGCGCGGGACGGACGGCCCCGTCTCGCTGTGCTCACGGGATGAACGACGTTGCGTGAGGGGGCGGTGTTGGAGGAGATAGTTAGTAGTTTAGTGTCCTTACGAGTTCAGGTCATGTTCAGATAATCTTGATTTCTCATGATCAACGCTATGGTTTTGATCTTTTCGACTCATCTTTATCGCCCCCTATTGTCCCCCACCGGGGGACAGTGGGGGAAACAGTTCCCCCACACCCCCTACAAAGCGGCCTCTGAGTGAGTCTTTTTTCGAAAACACCGTAGACCGCTTTAATCTCTTTTCAATTCAACCCAGAATTCACTTTCTATCAATTCGAGGTGCATAAAATGGGGAGAGGAGCGAAGCTAAGGGATGATACGAAATAGTCTTTTACTCAATGCCGTAACGTAGTGACTTGAAGGGAGTGGCGCCTGATCGCATTACCTCCATAATTTCGTGCCACAATATGGAGCTCTAAAGTTTAGAAATCACGCAGGATCACGCTTCCGCTCCAGAAAGGTATCAACCGCCCACCTCACCTTTCGTACGGAACCACCAGATCCTCGAGCATTGGATAGTGACGTCGGTTGAATGTTACCAATATTGCGCTTCTTTTGTGTGCCGTCGCTGCTATTAGTGCATCAGCCAATCCCACACCATGACTGTGATGGTATTCCTTCCTTATTAAACCTCCCTCTCGTGCAAGATCTTCATCTACAGTAGCAACGTCGAACGCAAAAAGGAAATTATCTAACGCCTCCTCTTCTCCTTGATCCCTCACACCAGAATAAAGCTCAGCCACAGTAATAGCAGGGAGAATTAGCTCTCCTTCAAGGCCCTCGAGGAATTTACTCGCTGGCTTTATACCTCGCAGGTACTCGATGAGCACATCCGTGTCCAGTAGGTATCGATCCGCCACTTAGTCGCGCTCCTTTTGTTCCGCGTATCGATCCATTTCTCGTCGAACCTCTGAAAAATCGGGTAGATCGTCACGATCTGCCCATAAACCGCGTGCCTGGCGTAATAGATCCAACCTATTACCCTCGTGGTACCGTTCGATATAGCGATCCACAGCCGTGCGGATGATTTCACTCTGGCTCCGACCCAGACGAGACGCCAGGGACTTCAGAGCTCGGCGCTCCTTCTCTGTGAGATAAATTTGTGTTCGATGCATTTAGTCCTCCCCGAGTAATGTATATAAGTAATGTATAATGCATTAGCTATTATGTCAAGGGTACCGAAGAAAGATGTGTACAGTTAATGAATTATGGGATTTGTACGTTGCGCAGCGAGCAAACTAAGTGATCGGAATGAGCCCTTCGACAAGCTTAGGGCAGGCGCCGCCGAAGGGCTCAGGTTCTGAGTCGCGCCCGGTACCAGACGAGGAAATCACCTGGGGTGCCAATCGGAAATGGCATCGCCCCCTTAACTGCCGGGTTTTCTAAGCAGTGTTGCTTATCAAACGTAATTAGGTAGTCCGCTCCAGCTGCCATCCCTGCCGCCAGGATACGTGCATCCCCAAAGTGATCTATAAGGGTTAGGACATCCCGAACAGCTTCTTTCGGTGGGGTTTCGGTCATTTCCACTCCGCTTCGGTCAAGTATCAGAGCCAAAGCACCCATGGCTTGAGGTGCTTTTCGACGCAGCGGCCCTTCAAGTTCACCTAAGACCTGAGGGCTGACCAACAAACGAACCGCCCCAGCCTCACCGAGCTTGAGCACCATCCGACCCCCACCTTCACTAGACCAGACGCCGGCGAAGAGCGCGCGGGTATCAAGCAATACCTTCACCCTATTCGGCATAACGCTTTCGTTCTTCACGCAGAGTATGTAGCATGCTCTCCAAAGACTCGCCCTCTTCGATCAGCGCCTGGGTGATCCGACCCGCCAGGTCGTCAATCTCCGAGGTTCGTGGGCTGAGGACGAACACGCCCCCGAGATCCAGCAGCGTAAACTGATCACCTGGTTTCAGGTTGTAGGTTTCACGCAGAGATTTCGGCAATGTCAGCAGGCCTCGCTGGGCCATTTGGAGGCTCAGTGTATCAGTCATTCTGTTTCTCCGTATTTCGGTTTATCTGTATGTTATTCTAGCAAGTATACTCATGCCTGTCGATCTTAAAATCTTAGGTTGGGAATTAGGATCGGTCATTAATATGCAATATGGCCTCTTTCGATCGGCCAATAATGACCTCGTTCTATGTTCAGATAGTCTTGATTTCTCATGATCAACGCTATGGTTTTGATCATTTCAGCTGATCTTTAATACCCCCCTATTGTCCCCCAAGGGGGACTCCAGTCCCCCAGACCCCCTCGTAAGCGGCGTTGTCGCATCCGAGTTCGACTCGATCATTCCTTGCCGCTTAAACGCAAGATTTATTATACAAAGGTGAAAATTAAGGAAAAAATGGTATACTTCTCTGCAGAAAATCTGCATCAGCAGAATTACATCCGGGGTGACGATTTGATGGATGCGACGATCCAAGTACGTAAACGAGGAGTTCTCACCCTCCCTTCGGAATTGCGAGAGAAATACGGCATTCAAGAGGGAGACACGTTCCGGTTGGTCGACCTTGACGGCATCTTTATATTAACCCCGATGGTACCCCTGGTGCCGGAACTTGCGCGCGAGATCGAGCAGGCGCGTCAGGAAGCCGGTCTGAGCGTGCAGGAACTTCTTGAAGGTCTGCGAGAGCAGCGCGCTAAATATCACCAAGAGCGCTATGACCGAGACCAATCCGATTAAACCGCGGGTCTTCATTGATGCTGATGTGCTGTTCGCCGGCGCCGCTGCACCAAGTGAATATGGCGCTAGCCTGGTCATATTACGCATGGCCGAGATTGCCCTGATCGAAGCCGTAACCTCCGAGCAGGTCATCAACGAAGCAGAACGTAATCTGGCTGAGAAGTTGCCCAACACACTTCCTACATTCCGCATGCTGGTTAGCCGCTGTCTTCGAGTCGTGTCAGACCCTGAACTAATAGATTTGAATCCCCATGTCGGCATCGCTGATCCGAAGGATCTTCCCATTTTGATTGCTGCAATGCGAGAAGAATGCCCCTGGCTAGTGACTTTCAACACACGGCATTTTCAGCCGGGACACTCAGATGTCACTGTTTTAGAGCCCGGGGATTTCGTTATGCACGTGCGTGACTTACTCACTCGGCTTACCCCATCCGAAAGCCTCCCGTTTTGACATTCGAGTTCCCGACTCCCCCCCAAACACCACCGGGACGAACGGTCCCGTCTCGCTACCCTTCCAGGGTGCCGAAGGTCCCGAGCACTTCGACTGTGCTCAGTACAAGCTCCGTCGAGGGGCTTCGCGACGCTCGCGGGACGAACGGCCCCGTCTCGCTACCCTTCCAGGGTGCCGAAGGTCCCGAGCACTTCGACTGTGCTCAGTACAAGCTCCGTCGAGGGGCTTCGCGACGCTCGCGGGACGAACGGCTGGACGAACGGTCCCGTCTCGCTGCCCCTCCGCTGAGCCGAAGGTCCTGAGCCCCTCGACACAGCTCGGGGCCTTCGGCAAAGGCTGAAGGGCTACGGGATGCTATGTTCGCGTGGCGTTTGGGCTGCGCGAGGAAGCGACGTTGGATGCGATGGTTAGGAGCTTTGTCACCTATCGACCTCTTTCTAGATTCAGATAGTTTTGATTTCTCATGGTCAACGCTATGATTTTGATCTTTTCGAATGGTTTTCACCCCCCGTTCGCCCCCCTTCTAGCCCCTTACGCTTCGCTCCAGGGATGCGGCGCGAGGGGACTGTCGTTCACACCAAACGTTCTTATTGGTGCGGGGGACCATTGCATCGTCCCCCGCAGCCCGGAAGATCGCCGGGCATCTTCGACCCCCGGCAAGTCGCTCCGCTTCGGCATTACACTTAAATATGCCTTCGGATCACCCTTCAGCCTCGCTCCGCTCCCTTTTCAATTCACTTCAAACCGATAGAGAGGGTATTCTTAGTTGAGTCTACGAGAAGATATTTACGCGGCCTACGGTACTTTAGAAAAAAAAGACTCACACAGAGGCCGCTTTGCCGGGGTATGGGGCGGGCCCCACGTCCCCTCGCGAAGCACCCCTGAAGTGAAACGGAAGGGGCATGAGGGGGGACGACAGGGGGGAAGATGGATGAGAATAATGTGATAAGGAGCCGTCAGCGCTCGCTGCCATACCCTGGAACCAACTGATACTTCCCGACGTCTATCTTTTGAACAGAAAATAGTGGACAATCACTTTGTAATTTCTTTAGGAGGGTCCCGGTCATGGCATACAATCTAAAGCGTTTTTTGAGCCGATATCGGCTGCCAGTGCTCGTCTCGGTCGTCACGATGGTAGCCGTCGGTGTTTTCCTTATCGTTCAAAGCTTATCCGCCGACGATTCACCAGGACACATTATCCCATCCAAGGTTGACACCCCGATGGCACCCAGTGGAGAGACGTTAACCACAGTTGACGCCGAATCCCAGCTACTAATCCGCTTGAGCGAGGGTCAGGAACAGCCCCAGGCGGTCGAGCCCTTACCGGTGGCCACCGGTGAGCCGCTCCCCAACCAGGACCTCCAGCGCGTCCTGGCGCGGCTGCCGGTTTTGACTGCCGAGCCAGAGGATAGCCAAGATTTCAGGCTTCCCGATGATGTCCTGCCTCCGCCACTCACCGGTGAGACCATCGAGGAGACATTCCCGCCCGCGCAAGCGATAGGTCCAACTCAGGTCGAAGCCGGCCCCCTGGAAGTGCTGCGCTACTCACCGGAAGGGGAGATCCCCATCGCCCCCTTCGTGAACATCACCTTCAACCAGCCGATGGTGGCCCTGGCGACCATCAGCGACCTGGCGGCTGAAGAGGTACCCGTACAGATTGAACCAGCCTTGACCGGCACCTGGCGCTGGCTGGGCACCAAGACGCTCAATTTCCAGTATGACTCCGCCTTGATCGACCGCTTGCCCATGGCGACCGAATATCAGGTCACCGTGCCTGCCGGGACCCAATCAGCGATCGGCGGCGTACTCGCCGAAACGGTCCGGTTCACCTTCACCACCCCCACCCCAACCTTAACCGACTATTACCCATCTCACGATCCACAACCCCTGGACCCGCTATTCTTCATCGCCTTCGACCAGCGGATCGACCCCGAAGCCGTGCTGGCCACCATCGAGGTGAGAGCCGGCAACCAGCCAGTCAGCATCATGCTGGCATCAGCGGATGAAGTCGCCAAGGATAATATTGTGAGCGCCAGGGCTGAAAACGCCGGCGAAGGGCGCTGGCTGGCCTTCCGGGCGAAGGAATTGCTGCCCGCCGACACAAGCATCTCGGTCGCCATCGGTCCGGGTACACCGTCAGCCGAAGGACCGCTGGTCACTCAACAGCAGCAAAACTACAGTTTTCACACCTACCCGCCGCTGCGCATCGAGGATCACGGTTGTTACTGGTGGGGCGATGACTGCCGGCCGCTGGCGCCGCTCTTTATCGAGTTCAACAATCCGATTGACGTCGAGGCCTACGACGAGGGCATGCTGCGCGTCGAACCGGAAATCCCCGGCGCAACGGTGAATATCTTCGGAGACACGATCACCATCCGCGGCGCGACCCAGGGACAGACGACCTACCGGGTAACAGTGGATGGGGATATTCAGGATGTCTTCGGCCAGACGTTGGGTGAAGATACCCTATTGAAATTTAAGATCGGCCCCGCCGAGCCTTTGCTGATGGGACCAGATGAGATCCTGGTAACCATGGATCCCGCGGCCAGTGAGCCGGTTCTATCCCTCTATACGATCAACTATAACAAACTGGATGTAAAAATCTACGCCGTCGAGCCATCCGATTGGCCGGCATTCCTGGAATACCTGAGAGAGTTCCAAAGGACGGATTCTCCACTCGATCCGCCAGGCAACCTGGTTTTGGACGAGACCAAACGGCTGGAGATCTCCACCGACGCCCTGACCGAAGTGGGCATTGACTTGAGCGATCTGATGGATGGCGACTTCGGCCATTTCGTCGTCATCGTCAAACCGCACCGCGGCCTGCTCGAGGAAGATCGCTATTGGGAAACCGTACAGGTCTGGGTTCAGGTGACCCAGATCGGCCTGGATGCCTTCGTTGATCACAGTGAAATGGTGGTTTGGGCCAACGCGCTGCAGGACGGCGCGCCGCTGGCCGGGGTGACCATCGAAGCGGGTCCGAGCGGTAAAATATATGTCACCGGCGAAGATGGCATCGCCAGGTTCGACATTCCCTCTGCGGGCGTAGCCTACCTGGTAGCTCGCCAGGGGGAGGATGAAGCCCTTCTACCTCGTTCAACTTCCTACTGGGGCGATGACGGTTGGAATCGAAGAACCCTCTACGATGAGCTACGGTGGTATGTGTTCGACGACCGCCAGATGTACCGCCCCGGCGAAGAAGTACACGTTAAGGGATGGTTGCGGCGGGTTGGCGCTGGACAGAATGGCGACGTTGGCTTGGTCGGCAGCCAGGCGACTGCGGTACGCTTCCAGATCATCGGCTCCCAAGGTAATGAGATAGGCAGCGGTCGTGTCGAGGTCAACGCCCTGGGCGGTTTTGATTTTATTTTCACCCTGCCCGAAAACGCCAACCTGGGATACGCTCAACTAGTGCTGGATGCTGAGGGCAGCCTCAGTGGGCTGACAAATACTAAGTTCTATCACAGCTTCCAGATCCAGGAGTTCCGGCGGCCGGAATTCGAAGTGTCGGCTCGCAATGAGACGACCGGACCCTATTTCGTCGGCGATCACGCGGTGGTCGCGGTTGAAGCTAAATACTACGCCGGCGATCCTCTGACCAACGCCGAAGTAGCCTGGAATGTGACTTCCTCACCCAGCAACTATCAACCTCCCAATTGGTCTGATTTCACCTTTGGCAGCTGGACTCCCTGGTGGTGGTATTACGAGCCCAGGTACGACGAGATTGTGGTCGAAAGTTACACCGGGGCTACTGATGCTTCAGGCAACCACTATCTACGCATGGACTTTGAAGAAGCCGCCATTCCGAGACCGTTCAGCGTGCTGGCTGAGGCCACGGTGTTCGATGTCAATCGACAAGCCTGGGCGGGGACCACCAGCCTGCTGGTGCATCCGGCAAACCTCTATGTGGGCCTACGCAGCGATCGTTATTTCGTCGAGCGCGGTACGCCGCTGGAGATCGATTTGATCGTCACCGATCTGGATGGCAACCCCGTAACCGACCGGCTGATTAGCGTAACCGCAGCCCGGCTGGAATGGAAATACCTGAACGGCGACTGGGGCCAGCAAGAAGTGGATGTCCAGGAATGCACCGTGGGTTCCAAACTAGAGCCAGTCACCTGCACTTTCGAGACTCCATTTGGCGGCCGCTACCAGATCACGGCGGTTGTCGCCGACGAGATGGGTCGCCAGAACCAGAGCCGGTTCACCCGTTGGGTTAGCGGCGGGCAGCAGCCTCCATCCCGGGAGGTCGAACAAGAAGAGGTCACCCTGATACCGGATAAAGAGACCTACCAGCCGGGGGACGTGGCTCAAATCCTGGTGCAGACGCCCTTCACCCCGGCAGAAGGCCTGTTGACCGTCACCCGCAGCGGAATCCTGTATACCGAGCGTTTCCGCATCGATCAGGGCACTATCACTTTACAAGTGCCCATCGAAGAGAAATACATCCCTAATCTGAATATTCAGGTGGACGTCGTGGGTTCGGCGCCGCGGACAGACGATACCGGCGATGTCATAGCCGATGTGCCCCCGCGACCCGCCTATGCCAGCGGTCAGCTCAACCTGAGCATCCCTCCGCTTCAGCGTACGCTCTCGCTCAAGGTTGCCCCTAGAGAGACGGAGCTAGAACCCGGTGGGGAAACCACCGTCGACCTCTTCCTGGTGGATGCTGACGGCCAGCCGGTATCCGATGCTGAACTGGCCGTGGTCGTGGTTGATGAGGCCATACTGGCGCTGACCAACTACCAGCTCGTCGACCCCATTTCGATCTTCTATCGACATCGCTCGTCAGATCTCAGCAGCCGATACAGCCGGGCCAGCATCATCCTGGTAGATCCGATGGCGCTAGCCGAAGCTGGAGGCGAATTAGAAGCTCAGGCCCATGTTGTTAAAAGTGAAATGGTTGAGGAGTTAGCCATGGAAGCCCCCGCAGCTGCGCCTGAGGAAGGGGCTCTTGACCAATTTGGGAGAGGAGGAGGGGCAGCGGCCGAGCCCGAGCCTATCCGTGTGCGGATGGACTTCAACCCGCTGGCCACCTTCGCCCCGCAGGTGCGCACCGATGCCAACGGGGAAGCCCGGGTGGAGGTGACACTTCCCGACAACCTGACCCGATACCGGGTGATGGTTGTCGCCGTAGATAGTGGGGGCAGTCAATTCGGTTCAGCCGAGGTCAATCTAACCGCCCGGCTGCCGCTGATGGTGCGTCCATCTGCACCCCGCTTCCTCAATTTCGGCGACATCTTTGAGCTGCCGGTTGTGCTGCAGAACCAGACCGACGATCCAATGACCGTCGATGTGGTCCTGCGAACCGCCAACCTCGAGCTCACCGGCGACCCTGGCCTGCGGGTGGTCGTGCCGGCGCACGACAGGATTGAGGTCCGCTTCCCGGCGACCACCGAAATGGCCGGTACAGCTCGCTTCCAGATCGCGGCGGTGTCGGGCGACTATGCCGATGCAGCCACGGTGGAACTGCCGGTCTATACGCCGGCGACGACCGAGGCTTTCGCCACCTATGGCGAGATCGACGAAGGGGCTATAGCCCAGCCGGTCGCCGCGCCCAGGGATGTCTTCCCGCAGTACGGCGGCTTGGAGATCAACACCTCCTCCACCGCCCTGCAAGCCCTCACTGACGCTGTGCTCTACCTGGTTTCGTACCCCTTCGAGTGCTCGGAGCAGTTGGCCTCGCGGATCCTGGGCGTCGCTGCCCTGCGTGACGTACTGACCGCATTCGAAGCCGATGGGTTGCCTTCAGCCGAGGAAATGGAGGCGGCCTTGGAGCGGGATATCGAACGGCTGGGTGGGCTGCAGAACTGGGATGGTGGTTTCCCCTACTGGCGGCGCGGTCGGGACTCGATCCCATTCATCACCATCCACGTGGCTCATGCCCTTCAGCGAGCTGAATTGAAGGGCTTCGAAGTGCCGGAGGATATGCAACCGCGCGTGCTCGAATATTTGCGCGATATCGAGAGCCACTACCCCTACTGGTACAGCACCCGCACCCGCCAGACGCTCAGCGCCTATGCGCTCTACGTTCGCACCTTGATGGGCGACCGGGACCCGGCAAAAGCCCGTAAGTTGCTGAGTGAAGCCGGGTTGGAGGAGCTGTCTCTCGATGCTGTGGGCTGGATCTGGCAAACATTGACGGACGATCCCAATTCCAGCGCTGAATTGGAAGCCATCCGCCTGTACATCAACAACCGCGTGGTGGAGACCGCCGGAGCGGCCAACTTCACCACCCACTACCACGACCAGACCTACCTGCTGCTCAGTTCGAACCGGCGAACGGACGGGATTCTGCTGGACACCTTGATCATCGACAACCCTCAGAGCGACCTGATTCCCAAGCTGGTCAAAGGGTTGCTGGCGCACCGCACCAGGGGCCATTGGGGCAACACTCAGGAGAACGTCTTCGTTCTGCTGGCTCTCGACCGGTACTTCAACACCTTCGAGGCGGAAACCCCAGACTTCGTCACCCGCATCTGGCTGGGTGATACTTATGCCGGCGATCATCAATTCGTTGGGCGCACCACCGAGCGGCACGAGACGAAGATCCCCATGGTGTATCTAGTAGATGAGTCCCTGGGTGGTGGAGAGACGCAGGACCTGATCCTGAGCAAAGAAGGTCCGGGCCGGCTCTACTACCGGCTCGGGTTGCGCTACGCTCCAACCGACCTTAGCCTCGATCCGGTTGACATGGGTTTCGTCGTCCAGCGAGTTTACGAAGCGGTGGACGACCCCGAAGATGTCTACCAGGATGACGACGGCGTCTGGCATGTCACAGCCGGGGCGCGGGTGCGAGTGCGGTTGACGATGGTGGCTGATAACCGGCGTTATCACGTGGCGCTGGTCGACCCGCTGCCGGCTGGATTAGAGATCGTTAACCCGGCGCTAGCGGTATCTGGCAGCGTCCCTCAGGACCCCGACAGTTCGGATTACCGCTACGGATGGTGGTGGTGGTGGTGGACCTGGTACGAGCACCAGAATATGCGTGATGAACGGGCCGAGGTCTTTACACCGCTGCTGTGGGCCGGGGTGTATGAATATACATATATCGCCCGGGCGACCACACCAGGCACCTTCGTAGTGCCGCCGGCTAAAGCCGAAGAGATGTACTCTCCGGAGGTATTCGGCCGCAGCAGCAGTGATTGGGTGATTGTGGAGTAGCAGGTCAGACTTCGAAATTAAGAGGTTGCATTCGAGGTGTACCCATCCGCTGCAAAGCACCCTCCCGCAGGTTTGGAACCTGCGGGAGGGTTTTTTTCACCGACCTCGCAGGTCTGAAAACTCCTCATCTCCGGCTGAAGAATTGACTTGATAGCCGTGTTCTTCCCACGCCTTTCGCATCACCGGGTTCCTACTCAGATACTCGTCCACAGTCGGTTTAGGAACGGCGTTGAGTGGGCATGAGAAATTCACACATCGCGGGCAGATGTGTTTCTTCAGGCTGAAGGCGAAGCTGACGAACCCGGCCAGGGTCACCACCGCCAGGATGTACTCACCGCCTAGTATCAGGAATGGAAACGGGTACGCGACCAGTGCCCCAGCCCCGACCAGGAACTGCACTTTCTCCGTGGTGCTCATCGGCTCCGGTCGGAAACGCCATATTTTGAACACTCCATAGTTGGCCAAGCAGTGCAGTACGCGTGTCTCCTCAGCCCAGTACGGGCAGTGACTGCACAGTATGCGTGCTTCCCACACAAAAAAGAAAAAGACCATGTACCCCGCCCAGCCGGCCAGCCACCAGCCAAACCCGCCCCTAATCATCCCGGCCACCGCGGCGATTGCCGGTGGGGAGAACAGCGCCAGGAAATACAGCAGGTCGCCCCAGTTGAAGCGGCAGTTCAGCCCGCCCTCGATGCCACATCCCGCGCAGTTGGAATTATCTTGCCACGTGCAGACACCGTAAGGGTTCCGCGTCTCATAATGATTGAGGGTCATGGTTATTCCTTTGTTGGTGTTGATTATGAGAGGAGACTTTCCATTCAGCCTAACATCAGCTTGAGTGCCAGTCCCCGAGATGTATCCTTAACCAAAACCGTATATTGACTGCACTGAGAAAAAGCCCAAGCGCAATGTTAACCCAAGTCTTTGGTGAACTACTCGCAGACTCGAATTCATTGGCACGGCGGTTATAAAAAAAATACTTCCCGAGGATCTCAGGAAGCGCTACAGTGAAGTGCCAATGAAGCACTCCCTAATTTCCCCGTTTTCGAACGAGGTATATCGAGGATGCTTTACTCTAATCCTCCGGCGGGACGATACGTTCCAGCACGTCTACCAAATCTGGCAGATCCAATCTAGCAACCGCCCAGATGATGTCCTCATCAACCTCTAGGTAGTCGTGTACAACCTTATGACGCATACCGATGATATTCGCCCAGGGGATTTCGGGATGAGCCTTTTGAATCTCAAGGGAGACACGCCGTGCCGCCTCACCGATCACCTGTATCAAGTGCACTAGAGCAAAACGAAGGTTCTCGTCCTGATCATAATCTGCTCTTGAGAGACATGATGTCTTAGTTACTACTTTCCTGGTTATATCGAGCATATGTCCCAGATACAGCGAGTTATCCTTCGTCATACTGCACCTCAGCGCTGGCTAAAACACGATCTCGTATGCGTCGATTCAGGAATTTGGGCGTGATGAGATCCACTTTGTAACCGCCTAATAGGCTCGATAACTCCCGCTCAATCTCGATGAAACGCAGGCCAACGAGCTGACCAGGCTCGAATTCGACCAATACATCAACGTCACTCCCCCGACCGAAGTCATCTCGCAATACCGAACCGAACAGCGCGAGCCGACGAATATGGTTCCGTCGGCAGAATTCTGCAATCTTGTCACGATCGATTTGTATTTGAGGGCTCATCCTTCGCTCTCCAGGATGCCTTGCCACCTTCGCGAAAATAAGATGGTTAGGACTTGCTTCTCCGTGGCCTGGCCCATGACTAAGGATACTTATACTTTCCGATCCTGTCCACCCTGACAATCTCAGCTTTGCACATATTGTGTAAGACCTCCGAGATCTCTCAGACCTCGGAGGTCTGCTTATTTCTACCCACACTTTTTGGAGGAGATCCGGAATATTTTCTACAGCATAGCGCATCACCAGTTTGCAGAATGTCGCCACATGAGATATAATGTGGCTACTATGATCAATTGTGGAGGCTGTTATGACCGAACTGGAAGTAGGTGTGAGGCAATTGAAAAACCACTTGAGCAGATATTTACGCGAAGTAAAAAGGGGTCGGACGGTCGTGATCACCGAACGCGGAAAACCCATCGGTCGGATCATTCCAAAAGGTCTGCCGGTTGCAGATCGCATTGAAGCGCTGGCCAAAGCAGGTTTAGTTGAGTGGAATGGTAAGCGAATAAACCCCACTGAGCCAGTTGTTGTCAATAGAAGCTCCCGGCTTGTATCTGATATCCTTGTGGAAATGAGAGAATGATTGTTTATATTGATGCCAGTGCTTTAGTAAAACGGTATATCAAAGAGTCGGGCTCGCCAGAAGTCAATGATTTATTCGCTGAGGCCGCCTCCATGCTGACCAATTTGATTTCACGAGCAGAGGTGTCTGCCGCCATCATGCGGGCTGCGCGCACGGGAATCATTGAACAAGATGCTGCCGAGCGTGTCCTTCAAAAGTTCCGTTCTGAATGGGAAAGCTATCAGCGATTACCCGTGACCGAGGCAACCGTTGCCCGTGCAGATGCTATCGTCAGTGAATATGATTTACATGGTTATGATGCTGTGCACCTGGCAGCCGCTATGCTCTGGCAGGAAGCGATTGGCATACCGGTCACATTAGCAACCTTTGATAGCAAGTTGTGGGAAGCTGCTCGACAAGCAGGATTAGATGTTTGGCCAAACAAGCCATAATCGCATAATCAGTGAATAGGCTTCTGATTAGCACTATTATCAGGAGTTGTACGGAGATACACATACAACAAAGACCATCCACTCTACCCACCTGAACCGATCTTCACCCCCAGTTCTTTCGCCTCCGCCATCAGACTGTCATTCTGACGAATCTCACCTGCATTATCGGCGCTCCCATAGACCATCCCGACAATTTCAGCGCCAATATAGTTGTAAGCATCCTGGAATGTGCGTAATGCGTTAACCGCTCCGGAGTTGAATGGATCAGAATCGCCATAAGTCAGGACGATGCCGATTTGTTTCCCTGTAAGCGCGTATCTCGTGGGATCGCCGCCTCCCAAGGCATAACATCGGTCCATGAATAACTTGGTTTGTGCGGACAAAGTAAACCAATAAACCGGGCTGGCAATCACCAGAGCGTCCGCCTGGCGAAGCTTCGGATAGATGGTCTGCATATCATCATCGACGATGCATTCATCTTCCATGCTCGCGTGACATGCTTCACACGCGTCGCAGGGTCGAATATCCATGCCATGAAGGTAGAAAACATCGACCTCCGCTCCTACCGATTCGGCGCCGGCTGCGACCTGGTCGGCCAATATCGCGCTGTTTCCATTCCTTCTCGGGCTTCCTTTTACAATGACAACTTTCTTGGCTAACATAGTATTCCCTCCATATATCTCTAAAATCGATGACATACATATTATGCCAAATATCCATTTAACAACTAAATATCTGCAGAGGCAGCTACTCGCTGAGTATACCGCAGCCCTTCGATCTTGCCGAAGGTCCCGCGCGATGTAGAGTGGCTCAGGACCTTCGGCAAAGCATAGTGGGCACGCCGCTGTTTGAACATGTGTGGGGAACCCGTTCTGCGATTTTTAGGCCAATGTTGAACAGATTCACAACTGCACATGCTTTTAGGAGGAGACCTGGAAATACAATGCACCAGCGACTTTCTTCCTGGGTGGCGACTGGATGCGTACTCACCCGGAGGAAACTCTGCTCCTGGCGGGTAACTCATTATTCGAACTTGGCAATCACTCTTGGAGCCATCCTGACATGAGGGAACTGACTGAAGCTGAAATCAGCGCTGAGGTTCTCAAAACTCAGGACATCATGTACCAATTGACTGGCGAGCAACCCAGGCTCTTCCGCATGCCCTCCGGGTTCTACAATGATTTGGTCTTGAGCGTCATCGCCTGGCATGGACTCTATACTATTCAATGGGATGTTGTTACCGCAGACCCCGTGCCGGACAACACCGCCGAGAACATGCTCGAAATTGTAACGGACCGCGTTCAAAATGGTTCGATCATCATTATGCACGCTAACGGTCGTGGATGGCATACAGCTGAGGCTCTCCCGTTGATTATTGAATACCTGCGCGGCGAAGGGTACACACTGGTAACAATCTCCCAACTCATCGGCCTGGATCCTACTCCTCAAGAGCAGGATTAGATGAGAAACCAAGCTTCACGATCCCAATCCCCACCTATACCTTGGATCAGCAATAAGCTATGTGTCCAGTTTTTAGAGAGCAGTAGAGTATGGGATGACGACCTGGGAGCAACTTTAGTAGACTTCCCCGCTCCACCCAGCTGTCCTTAGACGAGCAGATTATGTACAGCCATTCACCCATTCGCCGGCTCAAAGCTGATCATCTATCAATCTTGTCTCCTCATGCTCTCGATAGCTTCTAATTCCTCTAAAGCTTCGGCGAGTGCGTCAAAACCAGATTGCCAAATACTAGCTGAAGTGATGTCTATCCCCGCTTCTTTTAGAATCCGTGCTGGAGAATCCGACCCACCTGCCGTCAATATCGGCAAATAACGCGATTTGAAGGTATCACCCTCCATCTGATGCTGCCGATAAAGTGAGAGCACGAGTAATCGGCTGAAGGTATACGCATAAGCATAGAATGGCAGATGATAGAAAGTCGAAACGCCTAACCACTCGTAACGGAAACCACCACTTAAGTCAATCGAACCTGATAACTGATCGGTCAGATTCTCAAAATAGATTTCGCAAAGCTCGTCCACAGTAGCCCCAGCGTGTATATGATCATGTGCGGTTTGTTCAAACATCACAAAGTATGCCTGGCGCATTATTGTGGCATAAGCGTTATCCATCCGCCTAAAGAGGAGCTCCCACTGCATCTCAGGATCGCAATCAGTGGCTAAGAGATGATCTATGGCCAGCATTTCGCAGAAAGTCGAGGCCACTTCAGACAGCATTCTCGACGCCTTCTGTGTGAACGCTGTGTGCTGGGCTGCCATCATGTAGTGAATAGCGCGACCAAGTTCACGCGCCAACCCAGCGACATCCTCCAACCCCCCCTCGAAGTTCAAGGATATCCCTGGCGTCAGGCCGGGCTCGACGACAGCGCAGAAGGCCCCCGGTCGTTTCCCCTCTCGTACTTCGCTGTCTAAGTGATGTTCTTTGAAAACTTTATCCGCCAAGTCGGCGAATTGGGGTTCAAATCGGCGGAAACTATCCAGCACCAGATTAACCGCATCCTTAAATTCATAAGTTTTTTCGCTTCTGATCACCGGGGCATAGATATCGTAGCGTCGGAGGCGCTCCATTCCAAGGGTGCGTGCTTTCAACTGGAAGTACTTGTGGAAGAGGGAGACATTATTCCGGCAGACTTCTAAAAGTACTTCAACAACATTATCCGGGAGGCCGTTAGCTAAGTTGCGTACGGCGATTGGTGAAGCATAGCCACGCAGGACAACATTTTCACCACGCCAACCCCGCACCCTATTCTGATAGATCTGACCCAGGATAGGCGCATCCTGCTCGAAAGCGCGGAGATATTCCATGTAAGCTGCCTCCCGAACGTCAGGTTCTGGGTAGCGCACGTATTCTTTGAGTTGGTGACGCGTGAACTTATTTACCTCCCCATTGATATCCAGCTTGAACATGTAACGGCTGGTGATGGCCTCGTAGAGCTTGATAAGCGCCTTCAACCCTGTGGCATCCTTTAATATAACAATCTTTTCTTCGATTTCTGATAGAGTGAATGGTTCCTGTAGGCGCAGCGTCTCGAGCCAATGTCGGTAGTCATCAGCGGCTTCCACTAACTTCTCGTTTGTCTCTTCGTCGAGGGTATTCCA
>Ga0209986_10002457_pt1 | contig 16947 bp, 14 predicted proteins | sample BlataG_FD_183168 | JGI IMG/M metagenome (GOLD analysis project Ga0209986, IMG submission 183168) | Deep subsurface microbial communities from Black Sea to uncover new lineages of life (NeLLi) - Black_00105 metaG (SPAdes) (version 2) | ecosystem: Environmental > Aquatic > Marine > Oceanic >...
TCTCCCTCACCTTGTACCGTGCTGCCATCTCTGGCTTAAGCACTCCCAGTTTCACCAGAAGATCCTCTGTGTTCATAGCTGACATTGCTCCCCTCCAACAACTGTGATAAGCCGCCATCGCGGTAGGGCCCCAGTTATCCGACAGTCCCCGCACAGATCCTTATGCAGATGGCTTTGGCCTGTCCGATATGCAGATAGCCGTTCGGCTCCGGCGGAAACCGGGTATGAACTCGACCGCCGAACTTGTTTGTCCTCAAGTCTTCCTTGATGGCATCGCGGATAAAGTCAGAGGGGCGATCGGAATCGTTTGTAGTCATACTAACAGCTCCCTTCTCGGTTTTTGAGATTTCCCATCTAGCAAAGACCATTGCACAACCGCTCCTGTATCTTCTACAAACTCAACAAGCTGTGGCGATGCCAATTCGTTTGCTGTAGCGTAGCGAAATCCTTGTGGCGGGTGAAAACCTAACATCTGTTCTTTCAAGTCCTGAAGTTCTATTGGTTCGGGAAGAATCCAGATATTACTAAAGAAGATACCAACTCCTATCGATGTCCCGTCGAAGTAAGCATCAAATTCCTCGCGCGTGACACCGGCCTTGTCATGTACAATCTCCCAAAGCTCTTGTACCGGTTTTTTGACAACCAGGTCTACTTTGAAGGCTCCGACCAGAGATTTGATGGGTGATGGGACATAGATGAGGGCCAACGCTCCCTCTGTCATGTATTTTGGACGAACACGGCGCAGCTCTACAGTCTTGGTACCTTCAAGTATTTTGTTCGCATATTGAGGGCGAATTGATAGAAAAATCGCATTGCTTGGCATGACACCACCCCTCTATTGTATTTTAACACCGATTTTGTAAAGACGGAAAAATCGCTGCCTCGGAATAGAAATAGGTGTCTGAATGTGAAATGTGCCTCCCGTTTCTTCCCTCCAGATTTCTTGTAGATCATCTCTACTAATAGGAGTACTGAACACCTCTGTATTGCTGAACCGAAAAGCCATAATATCTTGGCCAACTTGCCTTTTAGCGACGTTGAAAACATCTTCCCACCGATAGATCCCAAGCCGTCGGAATTGCGAGAACAGAGCCTTGGGCTTATCGACAACAACTTCATCAAGATAAGAACTGGCCCGAATTGACATGGTCCCTTGGTACTTGCCTCTTCCGCTGCTAACGTACCACAAGATGCGAGCTGGGGCAGAGAGCACTTCTGGACGGCTAGCACGGTAGTATACATTCTCCACATTGAAGATAAGGCTCGGTTCTCCTCCAAATAGGTCTTGACTGGCGATATATGGGTCAAATAAGTGCATAGCCCACTCAGGTCTGATAGGTATAACAAATGCAGGTATGTCTATATCTGTCAACTTCGCAGGCCATAGAGACCGCTCAACCTGCAACATCGTCCGAGTGTTGTCGACTGAGTGAGCTGTTTCAAGGGTGTCAGCCATCTGTCGGAAGTATTGACTTGCTTGAGGGAAATCGGTACTGAGGGATGCCAATCTGGAGGATAACGCATCAACTGTTTCTACCATAGGTATATTGGCTTTTATCCAAAATCCACCCGTGAAAACAAAACCCATTTCTTGAAGTGCATCAATAGCGCCATCCGATAGGTAGGGATCAGTGACTTTGGTCAATACTCGTCCTTCACCAGATGAGAGCAGGACAGAGTAAAGAATCAGATACCTTGCCAGAGTAGGTGATAAAGAACTCTGCACCATTCGAAATACAGGAATCTCCAATTCGCGTGGATTCTGGCGCCCGTGAATTATCAAAGCCAAGGGTTGATCTGCACTTTGTACAATGTCAGTCTCAAAAATGTGGGGGGCAGTTAAACAGGGCTGCAACCGTTGTCTGAACGCTGCTTTGGTTTCCTTCTGAGGCGCGCGAAATGTGTCTTGCAACAAAGCACCCTGACTAGAGTGGACACGCTTGATCTTTACTTGGGAGCCTGCCAGCCGGGCTGGCTGATACTCAGCTTCCCGGATAAGAGCATCTTGATGGATAACCAAATCAGATGGGCGCATGATACGTATCCCAAAATCTTCATAGATAGGTTCAGCCATTTTCAGCAATGGCTCATCTCGGGTAATAAAGAATTGTACATCAGCAGCGATTGTTCTGGCCAACTGCCGAAGGTCAGATTCGTCGCTTGTATCCATTTGCTCGGGAAAGAAACTACGCAGACCTCTGCAAATCCTTTGAAACACATCATCTCGACTGGGAAGTCGAACAAATGTGTGGGCAAATGCCTTGGTACGCTTTCGCTTGACCTCATCATCCTGACGGTTTATTTCATTGAAAATCTCGCTTGTCAGGCATAATTCAATGTTTTCCTGCAACCAGTCAGCCAACAATGATAGAGACTCTTCACTCTCAGGCATCGGAGGTTGTGCCAAATCAAGAAACACATTAGCATCAATGGCGACTTTGAGTTTTGATCGAGTACGTTGCGTATCTGCGAATGTGAAGAGTGTTGGATGCTCGTGGTCAAACCACCATATCGTTAGCGTAGTCCCTTGCTTGCTGCGCCCAGGCATCTCACTTATAGCGTTAAAGCCTAATATGGGCCAGAGTCTGCTTGCATCATAATCACGACGGCAATGAACTCTAATACCTCTGTATGTGTCTTTGGTTATTTTTTTCAACTCGTCAAAAAGTGCTCGAGCGACGCCTTTGCCCCGCTGAGACTGTTTAACGCAAAGGTGAACTATGTAGGCTAACATTTTCCTGCGAGAGGTTCCATATAGCAGATAGCCCAAAACGTTTTTCTTGTCATCTATAGCAACAAGTATTTGGCTGTGAGTTGCGTAGTTAATGAGGGCACCTTTGGGCAGGAATCCTAGAGTAGAGGTATTCGCACGTGCCAATTTCACAACTTCTTCTAAATAGGGAGATTCTTTACCAATGACAACAATTCGCACGACTTTGCCTCATCTTGTATAGCTACTAGAAAGTATGTTCTACTTATTTTAGCAGAAACATGCAACTTGTGCAACTTCGAGAGGAAAGGGGAGCAATATGCTGTGACAACTTCACATGTTGCTCTAATTATACTATGCCACCCCAGTTTGGTCGATAGTGGAAACAAAAAAACTCCCCGCCGGGACGTGACAAGACCGGCGGGGAGACGCCCACCAGAGCAGATGATGGATCGCTACTGGCCCGCCAAGATCAGGGGGAAGGTGTGCACGTTGTCGTACTTCTGGCCCATGGTCACGTTTACATCGCCGGTGCTCATCCCGTAAACAACCGACCATTGTGTGCCCTCTTGGGACACTGCGGCCAGGAGGTGTATGGCGTCCTGCGTGGTAAACTGACCCTCAGCCTCTGTGAGTCGCTGGCTGATCTTGTCGTACCGCCAGCATTCCCCTTCGGCAGACTCGCCGGTCGAGGCGCGCAGGAAATTGGTCGCCTGATGCCAGGGCGTCTCGTTGGGGATGACTACCATCTCACCCTGATAGAACTCCGCCAGCACCGAGCGCCCCGACGAGTCGGCGATCAGGTAATGGATGGGGGGACCGCCTTCCATGTCAACGTTATAGTTTTGCATGATGGCGACGGCCTCGTCCACGTTGCTGGCGTGATCGAGCATCTTACGGATCACCATCAACGAGCCGATGGTCTCTTTGCTTGGATCGGGGAGCATGTGCCCCGGCGGGACGGCTGCCATGCCAACGGCCAGACCGTGCTCGTTCATGCCATCGAACGGCCAAAAAGGTGCGTCTAAAAGCGCTTGGCGCTCGATGAGAGGCAAGTCGGTCAGTGTGCCCGCCTTGGTTCCCTCGAACCCGAAGTAGGCAATATCCACCATCGAAACCGAAGCGTACCCATCCGGTGGATCGGTGAACAGGAGCACGGCCGGGCTGTATTCCCAGTCGAAGTTGCGGCCATAGAGCTTATGGGCCGCATCGCCGAGAGCCGCGAAAAGCGAACAGCCCCATGCCGGCAGCGACGCCGTCTCAGTGGAAGACAGCCTCTGCTCGTATGCGCCGTAGTAGCGCATGGTGTAGAGCGGATAGTCGTCCACCTGTTTCAGGCTGCTGAGCGTCGCGACCTCCTCATCCGACAGGCCGTCGGCGCGGGTCTCGACTGTTGGCACGGTGGTTGGGGTTGAGGTCGGTGGGACTGGCGTAGGCGCAACCGCAGGAGCACTGCACCCGACCAAGAGCCACAGTATCAATGCTATGCTAATTATCTTTTGTAGCAACTTCTGGATGTTTATCCTCTCCTCCTGTCTCTAAACTCCTCGATCTGCGTGTGGTGGGTTTTCTCATCTTTGATTTCCGCTTGAAGGAGACGCGCTATCGTAACTTTGTAACCCTTATAGCGCACCCCTCTGTCTTTGTCAAACTCTTCGGCGGGAATGGTCTCCAAAAAATCTATGAGCTTCTGGAGGGAGTCCTCTACTGACGAGAGAAGGTCGGCAGAAGCGTCCCTTTTGTACTCTGCGACCAAGCGAGCGTTGTAGGTCTTCCAATCACGGTCGTGATAGGAGTAGAAACTCGGAAGCTGCCCAGCGAGGATTGCCTTTGCGGCTTGCAGATTGGTGAAATCCCATCCTACAAGGTGGGCCAGCAGGTCTTTTACGGACCAAACGCCAAGAAAGATTTCGTCTTGCTCTGCTGGAGACAGCGAAGACGCCGCGTCGAGGATCTTCCTTCGTGTTTCAACTAGCTCCCAAATGATCTTATCCTTCTTTGCCTGGGCTTTAGCACTCACTAGCCACCTCCTTAACTCATCTGACAAGATCCCCAGGGTGCAATCCCCGCCCGCGGGGCACCCACTCGGTCGGGTTGTTCCAGTCAGTCGCTTTCCAAGGCATCTTGTCCGGGCGGACCAGCGGGATAATTTGCTTGAAGAAGGCCAATCGCTCTTCGTCAGTCATCGGCTGGAAGGATTCGGCAATGGCTAGGTTTTGCTCCAGTTGGGCCATGGTCTCCATTCCCACAATCACCGTGCTGACCGGCAGAGCGAAGGCATAGCGCAGGGAGCGTGCCACCTCGTGGGTCAGGCTGCCCAGCCCCAGCACTTTCATAGCAATAGTAGCGACCCCTTTCGCGTTGGCGAGGGGCAGGAACTCCTCGGCGAAGCTGAGGATGAAGTGATCCAGCGCGGAGAGAGCGCTGAGCGCGCTATCAAAGGGGAATCGGTTGAGGGCTTCGATCAGGATTTGCGGGTCGGTGTGGCAACTGATGCTGATGTGGCGTACCAACCCCTCCTCGCGGGCCTGCACGGCCGCCTCCAGTGCCCCTCCCTTGCCGGTGAATTCATCCAGCCGGGCATAGTCCCACACGTTGTGCAGCCGCCACTCGTTCACGTACTCGGTTTGCAGCCGCGTCAGGCTCTCCTCCAGTTGGCGGCGAGCCCCGTCACGAGTGGTGTCCCAGGTCTTGGTGGCGATCCACATCTCCGACCGCCGGTGCTTGACCACCTTGCCCAGGCGGGTCTCTGCCTGTCCCTGGGAGTAGATCCAGCCGGTATCGAAGTAGCGGATGCCCCGGTCTATGGCGGTGTTGACGATCGCGATGGCCTCTTCTTCTGTGCAGTTGTGCTCATCAACAATCCGTTGCCCGCCAAAGCTCAGGATGGGGAACGATTCTCCGGTTTTGCCAAAAGGTCTGGTTTCCATTTTTAACCTCCTGATAGTATTGAGTTTAGTCTAGCTCGCCCTCCATCAACCCCAGCGGCAGGGGGGCTGGTCTTGAGCAAGGGCTGGTTATCTCGATGTGCCTGCCGGTTTCCGACGATTCCTCAAAGGCGTGCATGATGTCGAGCACGTGACACGCCATCTCGCCGCTTGCCCGGTGGGGACGGCCGGATGCGATGGCGTAGGCCATATCCGCCACGCCGATTCCCCGGCCCACCTGGGAGCTGTGGGTGAGCGGCATCTCGCTCCATTCCTCGGCCCCAGCCCGACGGACCAGGACACGACCACTAAAAAAGTTGGGGTCGTGCGCGCTGAGCGTGCCCTCTGAGCCATAGACCTCGATGTGAGGCAGATTGGCGGCCCAGATGTCGAAACTGGTGATTATCGTAGCTATCGGCCCACTGACAAAGTCGAGCGCGCCGGTGACGTGCGTGGGTACCTCGACTGGTATTCTCCGCCCGCGATGCAACTTGCTGGTGGCGATGCGTTCGGGGAAGGAGATGCGGGCCGAACCGGTCACCCGCTTGACAGGTCCCAGGAGGTTAATCAGTGCAGTGATGTAGTACGGTCCCACGTCGAGCATAGGCCCTGCCCCCACCTGGTAGAAGAAATCCGGGTTCGGGTGCCAAGACTCTGGGCCGTGGCCGTGACCGGGCAGAAACGCCACCGCCGCCACCGGCTCGCCGATCCAGCCGTCGTCAATCAGTTTGCGGCACGTCTGTGGGCCGCCACCCAGGAAGGTGTCTGGCGCGCAGCCGACCCGCACCCCCTTTTCCTGGGCAGCGGCGAGGACCTTTTGCCCGTCTCGGCGAGTCACGGCCAAGGGCTTTTCAGAATAGACGTGCTTGCCAGCGTTGATGACCGCCAGGCTGACTTCTGCGTGGGCCTTTGGCACGGTGAGGTTGACGATGATCTGTATCTCTCGATCGGCCAGCAAGTCTTCAACGGAGCAAACGCGGGCGATGTCGAACTCCTCAGCCTTTGCCTCCGCTTTGCGGCGGTCAATGTCGGCACAGGCCGCGATTTTTGGGATGTCAAAGACACGACACCCCCTGGCGTAGGCCCCGAAAATGTTCCCCGTGCCTATGATGCCGATTTTAACTTTTGTTTCCACGGGCTAAACCTCCTTCTACGAGATACTGATAGCTTTTCTCGACGGCTTCCATCATGTCGGTGGCGCAGTGGTCCAACTCGACGATCAGCCACTCCGCTGTACCCTCGGCGGCCTGGACGATGCTGGGAAAGTCCAGCACGCCATCACCAACGGCGACGTGCGCTTCATCTCTAACAGCCGGACCGTCCTTGATGTGCAGCAAGGTGGCACGCGGGCCGAGTTCCTTCACCACTTTGGCCGGGTCGAGACCAGCAGTCTGGACCCAGTACGTGTCAATCTCGAAGAATATCGCTGGATCGAGGTGTTCCAGCATCACCTGGTAGACGTACCGGCCTTCAATTTGGAGAAACTCCCACCAATGATTATGAATCCCAAACTCCATGCCGGTTTCGGCTGCGACCACGTGGGCCTCGTTGAACAGATCGCAGGTCCGCTGGATGAGGCCCATCGTCTCAAAGCTATCAGGCCCTTTCCCGGAGACGATGCGCTGGCAGCCAAACGCGGCCATAAAGTCCAGCACCCTGTTGGCGTCTTCCCCGACGGGCAATGGGGCATGGGCGCTCGGCACCTCAAGCCCCAGTTCCTTGAAGAGCCTGGCGGCTTCTGCGGTCGTCGTCCCAGGAAGGCTGAAGATAGGTTCTACGCCGACGTAGCCGATGTCGGCGACTTTCTTTATCACTCCGACAAAGTCTTTGGCCAGGGCTTCACGTACAGAGTACAGTTGAAGGGCAACAGGAACAGTCATGAACATCCTCCTTGTTCTAATGTGAGCGTTCAGGTGCCAGGCACTTTCATCAAGGATTTCAAAGCAAAGGGCGCTCTCCAATCGTCCTCGCGGCTGGGCTAGATAGCTTTCTCGGAAGTGCCTGGCACCTCTAGAACAATGCCCGGCGGGAAAGGTATCCACCGGGCTTTTTCTACTTACAAAAAGCGGTCGCCGACAACGCTCTAGTTACTCAGCCGCCGCTCGCTGGTCGTAAACGTGCAGTTGGGTGAGGTGCCGGATGAAGATCACTCCTACCCCGCCGATGCCCAGCGCCATCACTTGCGGCGATGCGTAGCCTAAGCTCCCCAGCAGCCAGAAGGCAGGCACCATCAGCACGCCCATGATCATCACCGCCCGTGGGCTTCGTCGTGAGCGCTCAGACGAACGGCTATTGCGCAGCAGGAGGTAGCCAAGCCCCCACCCAGCCACGGCGACGAACACCGCCAGCGGTTGCTGCCAGAGGAACAGTCCCGACAGCGTGCTCAACCCCATCCCCCCGGCGAATCCAGCGTAGGCCGACCAGCAGTGACCGGCGACGGCGGCCATGCCTGCTGCCGGCAATGCCCACGGAGTCCCCGTCAACCTCAGTGCCAGCCAGGCGGCCAGCACTCCCTTGCTCACGTCCACCAGCATGGTGACCGCACCCCAGGCGATGCCAGCCAGGCGACAGACGTTCAGCCCGCCGGTGTGGCCACTGCCGCTGAAGCGCAGGTCTGGTTTCCTCAGCAGACGGGTCACCAGCACGCCGGTGGGGAAAGCGCCGACGATGTAGCCGAGCGCGGCGGCGATGAGCAGACGACTTATCTCCATTCTCTCCACCCCTCAGCCCCGTCTGCTCATTAACACACCACCCGTAGGCGACGCGGCAGCGCGCTTACCTCCAGCCGATGGGCGTCGGTGCGCATGATCTCCCCATCCACGTGCACCGGCAAACCCTGCTCCGAGGCGACGACGATGTGCGCCGTCCGATCCACCATCACCGTCGGCTGCGTGGCGTGGGTGCCGCGGATGAAGTAGGGGAGCAGGCGAAAGATGCCCAGGCGGCTCACCTGACGGGCCAGCGTCACGTCCAGCAGGCCGTCGTCCTGCACCGCCTGCGGGGCGATCATGAACATGCCTCCCGTGCGGCGGCCATTGGCCACAGAGACCATCAGCAGTGGCAACTCTATCTCCTGATCGTCGTAACGCACCGTCACCAGGGGCGCTTTGTAGTACAGGAAGATGGTCTTCAGCACCGCCACCAGGAAGACCAGGGACCCGCGCAGGTAGCGCACTTTGTAGCTTTCCACTGTGGTCGCGGCGTCGAAGCCAGCGCCGAAGTTGTTGCAGAAGTAGCGCACGTTCCCCAGCTCATCTTCCACGCGGCCGATATCCACCACCCTCGTCTTCCCGGAGGCCAGCACGCGGCAGGCGGCGGCCACGTCGCCGGTGGGCACGCCCATGCACCAGGCGAAGTCGTTGCCCGTGCCAATCGGTATGAGGCCCAGGGCCCCGGCGGGCTCTCCAGCCTCCCAGGCTGGTGTGCCCAGGCTGGCTTCGATGATGCCGTTGAGCACCTCATTGGCTGAGCCATCGCCGCCCACAGCGGCGATGATGTCCCATCCCTCTCGCACCGCTTGCGCGGCCTGGGCCATGGCCGAGCGTTGTCCTGTCGTCTCGACTATCTCGAAAGTTGCTTTCGCTTCCGTCAGTGTATGACGGATGGCCTCCGCCGTCCGTTGGCCAGCTCCCCGCCCTGAGACGGGGTTGAGAATGACTTTGATGGTGGGCATTGCTCTTCCTGCTGTGCGCTGTTGCTACAGTCATACAACACCACAGACTGGTTGGAGTTGCTGTGTCAAGTAGAGAACAGGTGTGGGTGCGTCACCGTTCGCAGTGAATGCGCTGATCCGTCCAACCGTCGAGAGTGGGATGGTGGGCGGCGCGGTCAATCGTGCCCCACGTATCCACAACGCCGTTGAATTCGCAGTGGGCGTCGTTCTCCCAGTCGGTCATCCGGGGCGAACCGCTGGTGTTCCCAGACTCGACGAGCGTCCCCACCAGGTCCAGCCCCTCGATCAGGTAGTTCACCTGGGCACCGGAGACGAAATTGTCCTTGAGCGTGAAGGTTTCACCCGCAGCCACGTGAGCCCATACCTGGCAGGGTTCGTCCCAAGTGCACAGCGTTCCGAAGGGCTGCGGAGGCTCAGCCACGCACAGGTTGGGATTCCCCACTGCTGAGGGGCTGGCAAGTCCCACGCACCCGCCTCTCCACATGTGCGTACCAATGTTGATGCCAGCGTGGATGCCCCCGCAGTTGGAATCCCCTTCGTTGATGACCTGGTTGCCAACCACCTGGACGCCCGAGACATCTCCAAAGATCCACGGGTGAACGGCAGCGCCAGCAAACGCGCCATAGTTGCCCGCACTGGCTCGCACGGTGTTGTCTACAATGACGGTGTCTTTGCCCCCGAAAAAGACGATTCCCACGTCTGACGGGTTGATGATGGTATTGCCGGTGATGACGTGCCCTGGCCCTGTAAAGGTGATCCCATCTGACCAGTCCCCAAGTCCTTCGTCGCTTTCCGTCGGCGTGCAGCCAGAAGCGTGAACGTGATCGCCCGCTGTTTGAATGGCTGAGTTCTGAATGGTGCCGGCTGCCCCATCCAAGTGAAGCGCTGTGCCGCACTCGGTATTCGAGATAATGAGGTCATCTACTATGAGCCCGGTGCTCCACCGCGACGGGTTCCCCAGATAATCCTGGGCTGCGTCTTCCCAGTCCATCGCCCCCGCCATTCCCAGGCTACCTGCCGAGCACCAGGGATCGCCGTACTCGGAGCACTCCGCCAGCCAGGAGCCCCAATTATCGCCAACGCCGTTCTCGATCTCGTCGTCTCCGAAGCAACGCCGCACGTCCCGGCCCCCATGCAGGTTCAAATGGCTGATCGTGATATCGTCAATGTCCCCCGGGTTGGGTACCCGCGAGCGGGCGAAGAGACGAACCACGAACCCCTTCAGGTCCGCAGTCGCCTGCAGCAGGGCATGGTTGGCCGGGTCGGTCGAGGTGAAGGTCAAATCGCTCTTTGCCGTGGTCGCCACCAAGAAAATCGTCTTGTCCACCCGATACCCCTGGTAGCCAGGGCTGTCCACGCCTGAGGTGAAGGTCACCGTATCCCCGTTGCAGGCTCGGTCAACGCAGGTCTGGATGGCGTCGCTGTCGGGATTCGTGTCCCACGGACTAGCCCCACACGAATCCACGTTGATCACGGCCGGCCCAGGCGGAAGCGGAAGAAGCGTGACCGTGACGCGGCGGATGATCTCCGCCCCGTCACCCCTGTCATCAATGCGGAAGTCGGCCCCATGGTCGCGATTGGCGAAGTAGGCATCGCACAGGGTGAAGACAGCCATCTGGAAGCGCCCGGTGTCCGTCTTGATAACGGAGCCAGTATCCTTGAATCTTCCATCTGCGAGGGGGCCACCGCTGAGGGCATCGTACTGGATCATAAAGGTGTCTGTACCCTGGTCGAGGTATTCGACCTCGATCCGTATGCGCGTGGTAGGATCACCGGCGAAAATCGCGCCGTCGTCGGCCCGGAACTGCATGTAGTAATCCGCGACCTGATTCCCGTCCGGGGAGGGCAGGACCTGACTGTTCCCTGTGCGCCGGGCCTCCGTCGGTGGGCTGCCGACAGACACGACCTCGGTGTCCATATCGCCCCCGTAGTCTAGGAAGAGACCTTGCTCAACGTTGTTGTGGCCTAGCAGAATCGAGAGGGTGGGAGGCGGTGACCAGTTCTTGGCTACGAAAGGCAGATAGTTGAAAGCCGTGGGAGTGATGGTGACTTGCGATAATGAACGAACACTAGTTGAATCATGGAAGAACAGAGATGCCAATAACACGATCAATCCAATGGTAAGCAGTGAGAAAGATGTCCGCTTTAACACGCTCCTCCTTCCCTGTAGTGAATCCGCCTTCAATCACCCCCCACCTCCCGCTGCAATTCGTACAACTTACTGAGCGCTTCCAGCGGGGTCATTGACTCCAGGTCTAGCTTCTTCAGTTCTTCGATGAAGGGGCTGACCTCGGGGAAGAGGGCGAGCTGACGGATTTCGGCGATGCGCCTGGGTCTTATGGGTGCTCGGTGGGAATCGCGCTCCAGCTCCTTCAGTATCTCCTCGGCACGGTGGATGACGGTCCTGGGCAGGCCCGCCAACTGCGCCACGTGGATGCCGTAGCTGCGGTCGGCGCCACCGGGGATGATTTTGTGCAGGAAGATGACCTTGTCCCCATCCTCGGCCACGGCCACGTTGTAATTGCACACCCGGGGCAGGAGGCTAGCCAGCTCCGTCAACTCGTGGTAGTGGGTGGCGTAGAGGGTCTTGGCCCTGAGCCGGGGGTGGTTGTGGATGTACTCGACTACCGCCCAGGCGATGGACATGCCGTCGTAGGTACTGGTGCCGCGTCCAATCTCGTCCAAAATGAGCAAGCTGCGGTTGGTCGCATGGTGGAGGATGTTGGCCATCTCGATCATCTCCACCATGAAGGTTGATTGACCAGCCCAGATCTCATCCTGAGCGCCGATGCGGGTGAAAATGCGGTCCACCAGTCCCATCTTGGCCTCGTCGGCGGGGACGAAGGAGCCCATTTGGGCCATCAGGACGATGAGGGCCACCTGGCGAAGATAAGTGCTTTTGCCGCTCATGTTAGGGCCGGTGATGATCAGAATCTCCTCCTCCTGGGAGAACCGGGCATCGTTGGGCACGAAGGGTTCCTCCCGCCGGGTGAGTTCCACTACCGGATGGCGGCCAGCTATGATCTCGACCTCGTCACCATCGGTCAGGACAGGGCGGACGTAGTTGTTGCGGATGGCTACGTCGGCCAGGGCCACATAGACGTCCAGGCGGGCCAGGGCACGAGCCGTGGAAAGTAGCCGTTCAGCCACGGCAGCCACCTGATCGCAGACCTCGCGGAAGAGGCGGGCCTCGATGTCAAGAATGCGCTCCTGGGCGTTCAGGATCAGCGATTCGTACTCCTTGAGCTCCGAAGTAATAAAGCGCTCAGCGTTTACCAAGGTCTGCTTGCGGACATACTCCTCGGGCACAGCATCCAGGTTGGTTCTAGTCACCTCGATGTAGTAACCGAAGACCTTGTTGTAGCCTACCTTGAGGGATTTGATGCCCGTGCGCTTCCTCTCGGTCCGCTCTAAGTTGGCTACCCAGTTTTTGGCATCTCTAGAGGCGGCGGTGATGCTATCCAGCTCCGCTGAGAAGCCGGGCTTGATCACACGAGCGCTGGTCAGCGTAGCTGGCGCGTCATCCACGATAGCCTCTCCGATGAGAGAGGCTACCCCCTCACAAGGATCCAATAGGGAGAGCAAGGTATGTAGAGGATGATCACCTTCAACTGCCTTAAGCTGTGATAGCGCTTCTCGAATCTCCGGCACCTTCTCCAGGCTCTTGCGAATTCCCACCAGATCTCTCGGTACCGCAATGCGTTGTACTGCTCGACTGGTTAACCTTTCCAGATCGGCCAGTTCTTTGAGAAGGGCCATCACCCGCGTTCGTGTCGGCGTATCCTGATAGAGGGCCTCCAGGGCATCTAGCCGCTGCTCCAGCTTATCCACATCCAGTAATGGCTGGTTGAGCCACTGGCGGAGCAGTCGCCCGCCCATGGCCGTGACCGTGGCGTCCAGCACGCCCAGCAGCGATCCCTTGACAGCGCCGGTGCGGATGGTCCGGGTCAGTTCCAGATTTCGCCGGGTAGATGCATCGAGAGTCATGAACTCGCTGGTGGAATAGGTCCGCAGATCGCTCAGTTGGGCCAGGGCCGCCTTCTGGGTCTCCCGCAGGTACTGGACGATGGCCCCAGCAGCGCGCACGGCCAGGGGCAACCCTTCGCAGCCGTAGCCAGCCAGTGAGGCGACCTCGAAGTGATCGAGGAGAGCCTGGCGGGCGTTGCCTAACTCGAAGCGCCAACTCTCGTATAGAGAGAAGTGAACGCCTATGTCCTGTATCTTGAATTCTGTATCCTGGATCAGACACTCCGCCGGCCGCAGCCTCTCTAATTCCTCCACCACCGCCTGTTCGACATCGTCGCCCGATAGTTGAGTGGTGGCGAATTCACCCGTGGTTATGTCTGCGTAGGCGATGCCTGCCCTATGGTCCTCTATTATCAAGGCGGTCAAGTAGTTATTGCGCTTTTCTTCCAGCAGGGTCGGTTCCACTACGGTGCCCGGCGTGATCACCCGTATCACCTCGCGGGGCATCAGTCCACGCACGGGCTGGCCGCCTACCTGCTCCACGATGGCCACCTTGTGCCCCGCCTTGATGAGCTTGGCGATGTAGCCCTCGACAGCGTGATAGGGCACCCCGGCCAAGGGCACCCGTTGGCCCTTCCCCACCGGCCGCGAGGTGAGGACGATGTCGCAGGCCTTGGAGATAGTTTTCGCGTCCTCGTCGAAGGTCTCGTAGAAATCGCCCAGGCGGAAGAGGACAATTGTGTCGGGGTACTGCTTCTTGATCTGCAAATATTGGTGGCGCATTGGAGTTAATCCCTTAGCCATTGCTCACCCTCTTTTCGACGTGATTGTTCAGGTGCCAGGCACTTTCACCGAGGATTTCAAAGCAAAGGTGCTTTTCATCGTCTTCGGCGTTAAGTCAGCCGGCTTTTGCGGAAGTGCCTGGCACCTTACTCCAGCAAAGTCGTCACCCATCCTATGTCCAGCTCGTATAGCTTGGCCGCGCGGGGCACCCCTGAGACTGGATTCCAACCCATCATCTCGTAGTAGAGCGGCAGGGCAGCCTCCACAGCAGCGGGGTCTATCGGCTGGCCAGGGCGGTGTCCTGAGCCCTTTGTCCCTGGGCCAAAGGACCAGGGGCCTGTCGAAGGGCCATCTGGGCCGAGGGGCTCTGCCATGCGAGGCGGCAGCCGGTCGTCGGCCGGGGTGAAGCCTTGCCGCACGTTGAAGGCGCGGGCCATTGTCACCAGCCGTTCAGCGGCTTTCCACAACTCCCAGGCGTTGGTGTCCCAGCCAGTCACGGCCCGCACCGCTTCCACCACCTGATCGTTGCGGTAGGGCAAGAAATTGCACAGGCCCAGGCAGTTGTTCAAGTGGGAGCGCAGGCTGCCATAGATGATAGCCCGCACCTTCTCCGGACCGAGCCAGGTGGCTGGCATCGGCTCCAGTACGCCCAGATTGCGGACGCTGTCCATGCCCGCCTCGTGCTCGTAGTTGCTGTCAAAGGCATTGTGGCAGTGATCGGCGCCGGTGTAAGAGACAGCGTAGCCCAGCCCCAGGCCGTGCTGGATGCGGGGATCGTGGTAGGGCAACTCCTGCCCCTTGACGTGAACGGCGAACCGCTCTGCGCCACCGCCGATTCGCTCAGCGGCCCGCTTTGTTCCCTCAGCTAACAGGTCACCGATGCCCTGGCGGGCGGCAATCAGCTCCACCAGTTGCAGCATGGCCTCTACGTTTCCAAAGCGCAGATCCAGCCCCCTGGTATCCTCCAGCGTCAGCAGCCCCTCCTCAAAGCATTCCATGGCAAAGGCAATCGTCCCTCCGACCGAGATGGTGTCCAGTCCCAGGGCATTGCACCGCTCGCTGGCCTTGGTCACGGCGTAGACGTCAGTTACCCCGCAGTTGGAGCCAAGGCCGGCCGTCGTCTCGTACTCTGGGCCACCGTAAGCCGGGTCCACCGGATACGGCTCGTCCAGGGTAGCCACCTTTTTGCAGCCGACGGCGCAGGCGTAGCAACTCTCCATGCGAACGACGACGTGCTCGGCCAAGCCCTCGCGTCCCAGGACGCTGGCGCCGTCCAGGTGGCCATCGCGGAAGTTGTGCACCGGCAATACCCCGGCCTGGTTGTAGGGGATGACACTGACGCCGGTGCCCAGGTCGGGGAATTTGCCCATCAGGTCTCGGTAATTATCTCGCATCCAGCGACCCAGCACGCCGACTTGAGCTGAATCGGCCAGGGACAGCTTGCCGGTGCCCCGAACGGCAACTGCTTTCAAGTTTTTGGCGCCCATCACCGCGCCCAGTCCAGTGCGTCCTGCCGCGTGCTTCAGATCGGCCAGGATGGCGGCGTAGCGAACCAGCTTTTCGCCGGACGGCCCGCAGATGGCGATCCTGGCCCGCTTCTCGCCCAATTCCTCCCGGATGGCGGTGTGGGTCGGTTTGTTCTCCAGCCCCCACAGGTGCGCGGCGTCTCGCAGCTCTGCCTCGCCGTCGTGCACCCAGAGATAGACCGGCGACGCCGCCCGTCCTTCGGCGATGATGGCGTCAAAGCCGGCGGCTTTCAGTTCCGCACCCCAGAAGCCGCCCACGTCCGACTCACCCATCGCGCCGGTGAGTGGTGACCGAGCACCGATAGCGTTGCGTCCACTGCCGGCTAACGGTGCGCCGGTGAGCGGTCCACAAGCAAAGATCAGCCGGTTCTCTGGCCCCAAGGGGTCGGTGCCAGGAGGCACCTCTCTCAGCAAGTAGTAGGCGATAAAACCTGCGCCGCCCAGGTAGCGGCGGTAGAAAACATCGTCAGGTGTCTCAATAGAGATGTGACCATCAGTCAGGTTAACGCGCAAAATGCGGCGGTGGTATCCGAAGGACATTCTAACACCCTCTCCTTGGATCCGTATACGGTGTAGCGACCAAAAGTTCCACCCTACCTCGACAAGGCTTTACTTTGCAGCTCAAATAGCTCCCGGGTACCTCTCTCTGCCAAATCCAGTAACTCGTGTATGACCTCGCGGGCAAAAGGCTGGCCCTCAGCAGTGCCTTGGACTTCCACGTATTCTCCCCCGGCAGTCATGACCACGTTGAAGTCCACTTCAGCCACGGAGTCTTCCTCGTAGCAGAGGTCGAGCACCGCTTGACCGTCCACTACTCCAACGCTGACAGCGGCTACAGCCGTTCTCAGGACATCGGGGGGAAGCAAGCCACCGCGGATGAGTTTATCCAGGGCTATGACCAGGGCTACATAACCGCCAGTAACCGAAGCTGCGCGGGTGCCTCCGTCGGCCTGGATGACATCGCAATCTACGGTCAGGGTACGCTGGCCCAACTTTTCCCGGTTGACGGCGGCTCGCAAGCTCCGGCCAATCAAGCGGCGGATCTCCTGGGTGCGTCCCCTGAACCCCCTGGTCTCGCGAGGAGTGCGCACCTGGGTGGAGCGGGGCAAAAGGGCGTATTCAGCCGTGACCCAACCCTGGCCGTGACCCCGGAGCCAAGCTGGCACCGTTTCCTCCACTGTTACGTTACAGATGACCCGCGTTGCGCCCATCTCGATCAAGACTGAGCCTTCAGGGTACTGCACATAGTCCGGCGTGATGATCACCGGCCTGAGCTCGTCGTTCCTCCGCCCGTCAACCCTCATAGTCACTCCTCAAACTCACTACTAGAGACCTCAAGACTTCCGAAGTTTCGGCGATGTT
>Ga0209986_10002458_pt1 | contig 16938 bp, 14 predicted proteins | sample BlataG_FD_183168 | JGI IMG/M metagenome (GOLD analysis project Ga0209986, IMG submission 183168) | Deep subsurface microbial communities from Black Sea to uncover new lineages of life (NeLLi) - Black_00105 metaG (SPAdes) (version 2) | ecosystem: Environmental > Aquatic > Marine > Oceanic >...
TGTCCTTCAGGTGCGTCGAGGTGCGGTCCTGCTCGATGTGCGAGGACTCGATGACCGCGCAGCGTCGATCCACGCCGAGCCTATCGCCCGCGCCCGTCAGCTCGACCTCCTTCAGCACAACCTCGGGGTTGATGAGCACCCCTGGCCCGATGAGCAGGCGCGCCCCTTCGTAAACGAATCCACACGGGAGCTGTCGCAGCCCGAACTTCTTTCCTCGGGAGTACACCGTGTGACCGGCGTTCGGCCCTACCCCCGCTCGCGCGACGATTTTCGGCTTATCATGAAGCGCGAGATATCCGACGATTTTTCCCTTACCCTCATCACCCCACTGGCCTCCCGCAACAATCATGCAAGGCAAACTCTCACCTCTGCCCACTAGGCAGCACCGCCTTAAATTTTTATTGAAACCCCAACACGAAGCACACATTTTAGGATGAGTGAGAAAAACGTCACGTAGTTCGAAATTTGGCCTTGATAAGCGTGACCCGATGTGTAAAAGTCTTCCCCACCCATGTAAAGCCATTAAAAACTCGATTTTCACCAAAATTGCCGTTTTACGAGCCCATTTTGGGAAAGGTTTAAATACTGCCCAAATAAATGGAAAATTTGCCCTATAAGTGGTTTGAAATAATCGAGGAGGCGGATAAATGGTTGAATTGCCTGTCGCGGCGATAGATCGCATTATCCGGAAATCGGGTGCCAAGCGGGTGAGTGAGGGCGCGGCCGTCGCACTGGCCGAGGTCCTTGAAGAGCGCGCCATCACAATTGCGAACGAGGCAGCTAAGCTCGCGGAGCATGCCGGAAGAAGAACCGTTCGAGACGTCGACGTACGATTGGCCGCAAAAAGGATATAGGTGACGCCTCCCACGCTTGAAAGCGCGGGCTTCCGTCTTGTGGGCTCTTTGAATTCTTCATTCAAATCATCCCCGCTTTCAGCCCGTCAACTCGGCATCGAGAAGCTATGTTGTGGGCAGAATTGAGATCCGCATCATATTTGAGGTTGCAGTCCTTGCAATGAAAAAGCTCTTGGGTTGGGCGTTCGGTGTTCGTCGAGCCACATCGATGACAAATCCGCGAAGTCCAAGCCTCTTCAATCGTTACAGCATGGATACCTCGCTCGGCGCACTTGAGGGTTATGAACCTCGTTGCCCGTGCATACGCCCAGCGATGCACTCGCTTGCGAAGTTGCTTGTCTCCGTCCCCTTTGAACATCCGCCGCTTATAGTCCGTGCGGCCGATCGCCACGATACAACCATTAGAATTCGATGCTACTCGGTTCGCCAGCAGCCAGTCATGGTATCGCGCAATGTTCGTTCGCTTGTATCTTAGCCTCCGAAGCTTCGCCCACTTTTTTCCTTGCTGCAACTCCGCAACCACTTCGTTGAATTTTTTAATCTGCTTCTTTCTCTCCTCATCAGCCCATAGCTCCTCAAGGGGTTCGCCTCCTTTTGGCAGCAACACGGTTGCCACGGCGCGGTTAATGCCGAGGTCGATACCCCTGACGGATTTTACTGGTCGAGCTTGAACCTCACGCACGATTGAAATGTGCGCGTAAAATTTACCATCACGTTTGACGATCTCAAAATCACTTATCTTGCCAGCCCTGAGTTGTTTAAGATGATAACGGGCTGGGTTGAGCGGGATGCAGATGGTTTCGCGCAGCTCCAGCGTTGAGAGCTTCAACCAGAGTGGGGCGAGCTTGCTTTTCTCAGCAAACTCAACACAACCAGTCCGAACGTCGAAGCGAGGAGAAATTTTCCTCACACTTTGCTTGCCGTGAAAAGGCGGCGAGGGTTCTCGCTTCATAAGTTTCTTCAGCCATTTCTCATCGTTCTTATGTTGGGCTCGCTTGACTTTTCGCGCCCAGATGTGATGGCGCCTGCGATAAGATTTCCACATCCAAAGATCCTTGTCTTCACATTGCTGGATGAACGCTGCATTTAAATCGGTTCGCCTGCGGATGCCATGCTCCTTTACCTTCGCTCGTAGTGCCTTGCGCGAGCGGATGTCGTATCGCTCGATAAGCTCAGACAGCAGATGGATACAATAAGTCAGACGGGCAGTGAGTCGGTTTAGCTTATTGAGCTTTTCCTTAGTCGTCGCATAGTGTACGGGAATCTTAACTGTTTTCACGACCTGCATTCACATCCTCCAATCGAGCAATGGTCCAAAGCATTCAAACAATTTTCGGGGAGAGAGGGCACCGAAAGTAATTTATAAAGCTATAAAGGGACAGAATCGGCTTTCGACACGCGATTCATCCGACAGCTAAAGCACGTGAGGTTTCTCGCTCGATTCTATGCTAAATTTTAAATTCTCCTCGCCCCAATGATTCTTGGGATTTGATTGAGCGAAGCCGAGCCGCGCGTAAGCGAGATGCCGCGCCTCTATAACGTCTTCGACATGCCGAAGCTCACGTCGGTGCGATCAACTACAACGCTTCGCTCAAAAGTTAATCTCAAAAAAATCCTCGAGGGAATCCCCCGCACGCGCAAGGTGAAAACATCAAACAAGGAGATTGTGAAATTTGAACTCAGCCGGGGCACTTACCTCCTTCTCTTTCCCTCACACTACATCGAGGTCCACGCTCCTGATGAAGGAAGCGTCCGCGAGGTCTTGCTGGCCTTCAGGGATGAACTTTTTAAAAGCGGGCTGATTAAATAGCTGGTCCTAGCATGCACGGCTCGTTAATAGGTGCACGGATAGCGGTAGAAACTTGTATGAGCGTCAAATCGGGAGAGCGCGTCTTGATTGTTACAGATCCCCCGAGGCGAAAGATTGCCGAAGCCCTTCTCGAAGCCGTTCGCATCGTCGGGGGCAAAACAATGCTCATCTGCATGCCAACCGGAACCAAGCACGGCGAAGAACCGCTAAAGCTCGTGGCAGATGCCATGCGCACCGCCGACGTCGTATTTGCACCCACCACATATTCACTCACCCACACCCAAGCTCGTCTCCACGCGTGCAAAGCCGGCGCGAGAGTCGCGACGATGCCCATGATAACCGAGGACATGATGCGCCAGGGCGCGATGCTCGCCGATTACAACCAGGTTCGCAAGTTGACGCTGAAGGTTGCAAAAGTTTTGGATAAAGCATCCGAAGTTGAGGTTCGGACCAGGGCTGGAACTCATTTAACCTTTGGCATCAGGGGGCGAAGGGCGCACTCGGACACGGGCATCTTTCACAAGCCTGGAGATTTCGGCAATTTGCCAGCCGGTGAGGCCTTCATCGCCCCGCTTGAGGGCACAGCCAACGGACGCGTGATCGTTGACGGCTCGATGGTGGATGCCCTACACGGGGGAATCGAACTTGGGGTGAAGAAAGGGAAGGCAATAGAAATACTAGGCAAACATTCTAGAAAGCTGACCAAAATGTTAGACAAGGTCGGAAAAAGGGCCTACAACTTGGCTGAATTCGGCATAGGTACTAATCCGAAAGCGAAACTCATCGGCAACGTGCTCGAGGACGAAAAAGTTCTCGGCACTTGCCATATCGCGCTCGGCGACAACTCGACCTTCGGTGGGCGGGTTCGGGCGGGGATTCACGTGGATGGTATCTTCTTGAAGCCCACAGTCAAATTCGATGGAAAGATGATAATGGAACGCGGGAAACTCAAAGTTTAGTTTTATTTTACCATTACCGACTTAGCGAGCTTTGCGCACAAGCTTGGACGCAGCTTCTTCGTCAAGGATAAAGATACAGTTGGGATGCTTCTGGAGAATAGACGAGGGCACATCGGTAGTTATCGGACCTTCAACGGACTTGACAACGGCCTCCGCCTTTCCCACGCCGCTCGCTAGGAGTATGATCTTTCTCACCTCCATGATGGTCCCCATCCCCATGGAGAGGGCTTGGCGAGGTACTTCATCGATGGATTTGAAGAATCGTGCATTATCTTTTATCGTTCGCTCCGAAAGGTTCACAACCCTCGTTCTGGAGTCGAATGGTGAACCTGGCTCGTTAAAAGCTATGTGTCCGTTACTCCCTATACCTAGCAGTTGGAGGTCGATTCCGCCTGAAGCTTTGATGGCTTCCTCAAACTCTTGGCAGGTCTTCTGGGGATCGTCTGTTAGAGCGTTCGGAACATGTGTGTTCTCTATTTTGATGTTTATATGATGAAAGAGGTTTTCGTCCATGAAGTGTCGATAGCTCTGGGGGTGGGTTGGTGACAACCCGATGTACTCATCGAGATTGAAGGTTATAACGCGAGAGAAGTCGAGTCCCTCCTCCTTGTGCATGCGGATAAGCTCCTGATAACAGCCCACGGGAGTACCGCCCGTCGCCAGGCCAAGAACCAAGTTCGGCTTGTTCCTTATGGCATCAGCGATTATTCTCGCGGCTCTCCTGCTCATTTCACCATAATCTTTTACGATGGAGAGATTGATTGGCATATTCACTTGACCCCTCTCTTCTTCAGTTCTTGTTCTAGCAGTTCGTGCACCAGTTTGCCATCGGCCCGCCCTCGTACCCGCTCCATGATGATTCCCATGAGTGGGGCAATTGCCGCTCGCCCCCGCTGCTCGATGAGTTCGCGATTGCTCGCAACGACTTCCCTCACGAGTTTTCTGAGCTCTGCCCGCCCCATCACGGCGAGCCCTAGCTTCTCGATCGCCGTTCGAACGCTCACGCCCCGCGCGGTCTCCCTCAGGACCTCTGGTACTGCTTCTTTCACAAGCTTTCCCTTCGCCACACTCGCGAAGAGCTCCTCAAGCGCTGCTTTTTGGATGACCTCAACCCGCACGCCCTCGCGCCTCAAGCTAACCAATGTCTCTTCAAGGGTCGTCGCGATCAGGGTAGGGTTGGCTTTGGACTTTCTGACTAGCTCCTCGAAAAGCTCCAGGTTTTCCGACAAGCTCATTCGCTCGGCCAGCTCCTTCCCAAGTTCGTATTCATCCATCAAGCGCGCGCGCCTTTTCTCAGGTAGCTCTGGCAACCGTACCTTAATTTGCCTCAGCCTTAAGGGGGTGATTGCGATGGGGGGGATGTCCGTTTCGGGGTACATCCGTCCGGCACCTGGCAATGGGCGCATGAACTCGGTATTCCCATCAGGCAGGGCCCGACGCGTCTCCTCGGGAACACCCTCGAGCGCTTGATTTGCTCTGCCGACAACCGCGCTGAGCGCGGCCTCCGCCTTCTCCTTGGCGTCCGCTACGAACACGATTGCATCGCCTTCCACAGCACCCGTCGCCCTCCTCAATCCATTGACCTCCTCCTGCGAGATCCCATAAGCCGGTAGCTCGTCCGTGTGGAATAGGCCGCCAACCCCGCCATAGAGCTTGGCACAGTCAGCGAGCTCCGTGCCGAACCTCCGGGCGGGCTGCAACTCTTTGCCCAGGAGCCCGGCGAATTTGGGCAGCTTGATGGTGAGCACGCTCCCACCAGCTCGAAGCGTGTTTTGGATGACCCTCGAGCCCGTCTTGGAGAATAACTCTGTCACATCGACGACCTTTTTAGCGATCCTCCCGCCCCCGCGCCACTTTATTTCATCTCGAATCTCCAAGAGAACCAGTTGTCTCTGAACCTCGCGTTCGATCAACGTCGAGATGAGGGCGAGTTCCTGCAGACCCTTGACCTCTTGGCGCGCGCCCCCAGCTATCGAGATGTTTATGTCCTGACGGATGGTGCCTATCCCCCGCTTGACCTTGCCGGTAGCGCGGAGGAGTTGTCCGATGTAGAGCGCAGCTTTAGCCGGCGTGTAGGAGTCGGAGAAATCTGGTCCCGTGGCGATCTCGACGAGCGGGATACCTAGCCGGTCCAAACGATAATCGATGAGCTCGACGCCCTCACCCATCTTCCGCGCCGCATCCTCCTCCAAACAAATGGTCTGGATCTGAAAGCTTTTCCCATCAACCTTGACGCGGCCACCTGTAGCTATTAGGAGAGTCCGTTGGAAGCCACACGTGTTACTCCCGTCTATGACTATCTTCCGCATCGTGTGCACCTCATCGAGGGGCCTAGCGCCGAGCAAGAGTGCGGCCTCAAGGGCGATGTCGAGCGCCTCCTCGTTGACGGGATGCGGGGGTTCCTCATCCAGCTCGACCAAACAAACGCTATCGGGATAAAGCTGGTACTTGAACCCCTTGCCCTTCAGCGCCTCCGCTAGCGCAGCGCGGTCCACCTCCCCCAGCTCGCTCTGGGTCGGACGTAACCTTCGCTTCACCCCGAGTCGCGGCTCTTCGTCCCGCAACCCTGAAGGGCAGTTGCAAAACAGCTTGTGGGTGTCAAGCTCTTGGTGGATCTCAAATCCGACGCGAAGGCCAAGTTTCCTGTAATTCAATTCCATCTAAAACTCTCTCCGACCCAGCCAGCCTAATCACTGGCTTTCAGGGAGAACATCGGCTTCAGGAATACGTCCGGCCTCGTCCGCGGGGTGATCTCGCCAGCCAGATTCGTGCGCATCAGCTTCGAAACCTCCTCGCCCCCCTTAGCATGGGGGAGCACCCACATTAATTTTACATAAGCGGTCTCGGGAAGCATGTCCTCTCCAGGAATCACGCCCAGCTGGAGCAAGTCGCGACCCGTCGAGTAGACCTTCATGTCGACCCGCCCCCAGAGGCATTGCGAAGTCATCATCACCGGCACGCCTCTCTTGACTGCACGCTTGATTCCGTCAAATAGCGACTCCGGCACGTGTCCTAGCCCTGTTCCCTCAAGCACGATACCCTTATTCCCGGCCCTGAGCATGCCCTCGATGACGCTCGAATGCATTCCCGGTGTGACCTTCAGGAGCGCCACCCTCGGCTCGAATTTCCCATCGACCTTAACCTCGCCCTCCAGGCTCGCGCGGTTGTAATCTTTACGGAAGAGCTTCAACTCGGAGCCGCGGACCATTCCTATCGGGATGTCGTTGATTGTCTGGAAGGTGTCGCGGCGGCTCGTGTGGCATTTCCTGACCTTGGTGCCCCGATGGATTAAGCAAAAATCATCCTCCGTCGACCCGTGCATTAACACACACACCTCGGCGATGTCGGACTTGCCAGCCACCGTGACCGCCCCTATCAAGTTTAGCGCCGCATCGCTGCTGGGGCGGTCCGAGGAGCGTTGGGAGCCCACGAGCACGACCGGCCTGAAGAGGTCCTTGAGCATGAAGCTCAGCGCAGCGGCGGTGTAGCCCATGGTGTCGGTGCCGTGAGCGACGACCACGCCACTAGCGCCCGCATTCAGCTCCTTTGCGATCGCCTTTCCAATTTTCACCCAGAGCTCGGGAGTCATGTGCTCGCTGAAAACGTTGCAGGCCTCGATGACGCGTATGTTTGCTAGATCAGCTAACTCTGGCACAGTGCTGTAGATCTCCTCAGGCGTAAACGCTGGATAAACGGCACCCGTCCGATAATCGACGCGAGAGGCGATGGTACCCCCCGTGCCGACGATGCTCACATTAGGTTTTGAGGAGTCTCGTTCGATTTCGAGGGGGGGTATGCCCAACCTCGGTGGCTTTCCCTTCTCGATCCTCGCCAGCTTTACCTCCCTACCGAGCTTGATGCCAATGTTGTATCCGCTGGCGAGCTTGAGGACGATGTGATTTGGATCACCTAGTTCAGTTCGAGGCATGAGCACGCCCTCATAAACTGAGCCGGCCTTCTCCACCTTTACTCGATCGCCAACCTCAATCGAGGCGGAGCTCAGCAACTTCTGAACCTTACCCTTGTAACCAGACATCCGCACCAGCTTGCAGTGACCACTCCCATGCTCAGAAATAAAAGTGTGAGCTTCTAGCCTTCCGACCTCTTCGGCTAGTTCATAGCTGATTAGGGCTGAGTCAACTTCAACCCCTCAGCTCCAAAGCACCGTTAGAGAATTTGTCTGGTGCGACGTAATCACCGTATTTTTTTCTCGCCCCATTTAGTCTCCGCTTTTGCTCTTCCAACATCTCAAATACTATTTGCGGTGTATCTCGGACTTTGGTCTTATAGATCTCTTTTATCCTTTCGATCTTGGCCAAGTTTTCCGGAATCCTTATCGTAAATTGCTCAACGTATTTTTCCTTGGTATAGTCCCTATCGAGCACTTCCTTGAATAGCCTCTTGAGATCCTGATATTTCGGTATTCGCCCTGTGGGTGTCTCTATCGCTTCAACTTCCTTATGCGAGCGCAGTTCCATCCATTTGAGCCAGATTGCCTTGTCATTTTTGTCGGCCAGGAAATTTCCGTCCGCGTCTTTCAGGAAATAATTCACATCGAAGATATGGGGAGTGTTCTTCAGTCCCGCCCCCAAATTGAGATGGCTCTCGATGTATTTGCCTATGGGTATAGGTAGGAAGTCTAGGTTGGACATGGGGTTAAACTCCTTGACACCCACTTTGCCCAGGGTGGCAGCCGTAGTTTCTGATTCTAGTGATGCGCCCATTGTTATTACACCGTGCCTCCAGCCAAAGGATTCTTGCACGGGTACCGATGTTTCCGAGTCTCTTCCACCATAGATTATCCCGCTCACTCTCACGCCCTCGAGATTGTCCAGTTCCGGGTCCAAGTTACTCAGCAGCTTCATATCAAGTGTGAAGCGAGCGTTCGGGTGCGAAGGCGGTATCTCGTTGCCCTTGGCATCTTTTTTCCCGAGGGTCCATTCGCCCGAGTGGTTGATCCCTTTTCTTGGAACTTCCCCATCCTTTCCTATCCAAAAGACATTTTTTTCCTCGGTGACTAGCACGTTCGAAAATATGATTTCGCCCGGGCTGTGAAGAGTTTTCCATAAGATGGGATCATCTTTGGAGTTTATCTCTCGGATTATCCCGAAAATCCCCTTTTCCACATTGACCGCGCGTACTTCCCCTTTCTTTTTCCTCATGTAGACTATGTCGTCCCCAACCACAGTTTCGCCCTCCAGCATAGCAGTGGAGGTCTTCCCGCAGAGGGAGGGAAACGCTCCCGTGAAATAGCTCACCCTGCCTTTCGGGCCATGCACTCCCATGATGAACATGTGTTCCGTTAGCCAGCCTTCTTTCGATGCTCTGTTTATCGCCAGACGCATTGCTAACTTCTTGTGTCCGATGGTGTTCCCGCCGTATTGGGTGTTCACGCTGTAGACGGTGTTTTCTTGGAGATCGATGTACATCCTGCGCTTGTCCATATTTTTGCTTACCCCTCCCTCCAGTTCTCCTTCAGAGTGTACGAACTTGAAGAACTTGGGATAACTACCCACTCTTTTGAATTCATCATACCCCGGCCTGTAGAGCAGAAATTCGCTGTGCGCAACATAAGACGAGTCGGTGAGCTGGAGAGCGGGTATGGAGAAATCAGAGTTGGGTGGCCCTAAGCAAAAAAACAGCACATATAACCGGTGCCCACGCATGATGTCTTTCAGTATGGAGCGAATCTCTTCAATTCCTGTTCTCCTATCCATCGAGTTTATGTTTGGGCCTAGGTCGACGCCTTTGGGTATGAGAAATTTGGTGTGTTTCCTATCCCTAGCCTGGTCGTAGTAGCCGTCAAAATGAACCGTGTGGCCATCCACGGCGAGTTCCTTTTCTTCTCCCGATCTGATCGCCTCCTGCCTGATGTATTGAATTTCACCAGGTGAATCAGTGCAGACGAAGACCTCGTCTGGATTGCAAAGTTCCACGTACTCAGCGACGAACCGGTGTAGCGCTGGGTTTTTTATCTGGAAAAGTTTCTGGAAATTGTCCTTCCCCAATCTAGTCCTAAGCACGCTTGAGGTTTTTTTCACTTGCCCAGCACGCTTTTGGCGCATGAATCCACCATTTTTGGTATAAAACGTTAAGCTTTTAATAGTTTTTGTTAACAAAATGTTAATGATATGAATGAGGGAATTGGACAGGAGAATACTACTCCAGCTCCTTAAAAATAGCGGGCAACCGGTAAAGGAGATGGCAAAAAAAGTAGGGGCTTCTAGACAGACCGTAGCGAAAAAAATCGAGCAGCTTAAGGCTGAGGGTATAATCACTTCATTCACCGCCAAGTTGGACCCGGAAAAATTGGGTTTAGGCACGAAAGCTTACATTCTCCTTCGTGAAGATCCGCGGAGCGAACTCAGAAGGAAGAATGAAATTGTGATTAAGCAGTTCTACCAAGTCACTGAAGTCTACCGCCTCTTCGGGAGGTACAGCGCGGTCCTTGAGGTTTTGGTGAGAAACAGCAAGGAGTTGGCCCAACTCGTCAAGCGAATCCACGGGCTGAAGGGCGTGAAGGAGACGGAGACTTTTTTAGTCCACAGCACGGTGAAAAATGTACCCGAGGCTCCTTTCGTGCGAGTCCTGAAATCCTCCTAAATGAGTTGAATGCGTAAACTGAATACATCACATCACTTTATCGCCTTGACCATGTAGGGCCCCTCTCGCTCGTAGCCGAATCGTCGGTAGTAGTTCCGTGTCCCTATACCTGATAGCACGATGACTTTCCGCGCATCGAACTCCTCAAGGGATATTCGCTCCGCCTCCTTAATCAAACGCTCGCCCCAACCCCGGTGCTGCCACTCGTTCGCTCTAGCCACTTCACCGACCTGCACGAGCGGACCATAGACGTGCAACTCCCGCACGAGCATCGAGCGAGTGGCTTTGGCCTCTGGCCTGTGCGCTTTCGCGGAGGGTTCCCTCAGCCTGAGAAGTCCAATCAGGATGTCATGCTTCACGTCCTCAAACGAAAGGAAGAGCTCCTCACCCTCAGATGCACGATATCGCTCGACCACGAGCTTTATGTCATCCGGGTTGGGATTTAGCCCGAGCTTGTAGTGCACGTGTCCGACCTCACGACACCTTATGCACCGGCAGCATGTTCCCTCTCTTCTCATTTTCTCCTGAATCATAGCTCTCAGGTCGCCTCGCTTAACACCCTCCGCTATCAGGTTAACCGGGATGTCTCGCTGGATGCGCTGAATTCTAACCCACTTCGGTACACGCCGCTTCACCTCAGTGATGAGTTCCACAGTTTGCTCAAAGGGATATGGTTTGTACTCGCCTCGCCGCCATAGCTCGTGGAGCTTTGTCCCCTCCATGACGAGCGTCGGGTAAATTTTCATAGCATCGGGTTTGAATCGCTCGTCTTCGAAGAGGGTTTTAAATGCATCCAAGTCCCGTTCGTAGCTGGAGCCGGGCAAGTTTGGCATCGCATGATATGTTAGGGCAAATCCGGCGTCTCTCGCTATCCGTGTTGCCTCAACTACATCGTCAACGCTGTGGCCTCGCTTGACTAGCTGATAGATATCATCGTATACCGTTTGCACCCCGAGCTCGACTCGTGTAGCGCCTAGCCCGAGCATGAAATCAACGTGTTCTTCCTCGCAGTAATCTGGTCGGGTTTCAAGTGCGATATCGCTGACCCGGATGGGAGCGGTCTCAGCAACTCGCTGCGCTTCCTCGAGGGTCTTCGCGTTTGCTCCCGACATAGCATTTAGGCATTGGGTCACGAACCACTCCAGATAGTTCCGTGGGTAGGCGGTGAGGGTGCCTCCGAAGAGTATCAGCTCGACCTTATCGACTTCATGCCCAATCGCGCGAAGCTGCTCTATCCTACTTTTCACCTGACCATGGGGGTCGTAGTTGTGTTGAATCGCGCGCATGGCGGCTGGTTCATGACCGGTGTATGACTGAGGAGTACCGGCTGTTGGACCTCCCGGGCAGTAGATACACGGCTCGGGCTTCGGGCAGGGATAGGGCTTGGGCATCACCGTGATGACCGAGACGCCAGAGATCGAGCGCACGGGCTTCAGCCTGAGCAGTTGGATTACTTTGGCCCTCTGTTCCCCCGTCGCGGCTGCCAAGAGTTCCGAGTTGCTGAGCAGCCCCGATAACTCAAACTCGCGACAGGATTGTGTTTTAATCTTGGCCAGCCCTTGAGCATCGACGATTTTGCCACTAGAAATCTTTTGTATGATAGCGTGGCAAGCAGCCGATCGAGCATCCACCATGTTTTCCCCTAAGTTAATTTGTGTTCAAGGGTATTTTCTTAGTGGTGTGTGAGTGAAAGTTGAAGAGCTGTGCGAGAAGTACGGGCTCCCCAGAGAAGTTGCTACTGCATTAGAAAAATCAGGCATAACCACCCTTTACCCACCACAAGTGGATGCGGTGAAAAAAGGGGCCCTTGATGGGAAAAACCTCGTGTTGGCGATCCCGACCGCGTCAGGTAAGACGCTCGTCGCCGAGTTCTGCATGTTCAAATCCGTGCTTGAGCGAGGAGGCAAATGCCTTTACATCGTGCCCCTGCGCGCGCTTGCGAGTGAGAAGTACGAGGAGTTCAGGAAGAAGTACGGACCGCTTGGGGTGAAAGTTGGAATAAGTACAGGCGATTTAGATGTCGCCGATCCGAGGCTCGCTCGCTATGACATCCTCATCGCGACTTCCGAAAAGGTCGACTCCTTACTCCGCCACCGCGCAAAATGGCTCGCTGACATCATCTCGGTTGTGGTCCTTGACGAAATTCATTTAATTGATGATCCCGGACGTGGCCCTACACTCGAAATTTTGACGGCCAGGCTCAGACAGGTCAACCCCGAACTCCAGACACTCGCGCTCAGCGCAACCATAAAAAATGCGGATGAGATGGCCGAGTGGCTCAACGCGAAACTTGTTAAAAGCGAATGGCGCCCCGTCCCTCTGAAGAAGGGAGTGTATTACAATGAAAAGATAAAGTTTGACGACGGGAGCAAGCGGGCGGTGAAAGTTAAGATCAAAGAAGAATTCGCAGCGCTCGCCATCGACACCGTGCAAGAGGACGGACAAGCATTGGTCTTCGTCGGTACCCGGCGCTCGGCTCAAGCCGCGGCTGCGCTTGTGGCAAGACATGTGGGGGAACTCCTTTCGCGGGGGGAGCGCGAGAAGCTCGCTGAGATTGCTAAACATATCGAAAGTGTCCTTGGCGAATCCACCCGTACATGCCGTAATCTGGCCGATTGTGTTCGGCAGGGCTCGGCCTTCCATCACGCAGGGCTACACCACGCCCAGAGAAAAGCCGTTGAAGACGCATACAGACAAAATCTGATAAAGGTAGTCTGCGCAACCCCCACGCTTGCCGCGGGCGTCAACCTTCCCTCGCGCCGGGCGATCATCCGCGACTATCGCCGCTACGTCGAGCCTTATGGGATGCAACTCATTCCCGTGCTCGAGTTCCACCAGATGGCCGGGCGAGCCGGGAGGCCGCAGTATGACAAGTACGGTGAAGCTGTGCTCATCGCGAAGGGAAAGGGCGAGCTGGAGGCACTGTTCGAGGAGTTCATCCGAGCCGAGCCCGAGCGGATAACCTCGAAGCTCGCGACCGAACCTGCGCTCCGGACCCACGTGCTCGCCTCGATCGCAGCGGGTTACGTGAACGACGCCGATGGGCTGCTGGAGTTCATGGGACAAACTTTCTTCGCTTACCAGTATGGGACGAGCGATGTCGCGCGGGTCGTCGAGCGGGTACTCGATTTCCTCGAGCATGAGGAGATGATCCGTAAGCAGGGAAAACTTTTGCTCGCGACTCCCTTCGGCGAACGCGTCTCGAAGCTCTACATCGACCCGCTCTCAGCCGTGGTATTGCGCGACGGCATCAAGGGCATCGCCGCAAAGGAGCCCACAGCCCTCGGCTTACTTCACCTTATCTGCCATACACCTGACATGGAACAACTCTACCTGAGACGGCACGACTACCCCAACCTCGAAGAATTCCTTATAGAACACGCCGATGAGCTCTTGACGCCCATCCCAGACCAATACGGCGAGCCCGACAAATACGAGTTCTTCCTCGCGGAGGTGAAGACCGCGCAGATGCTCCAGGCTTGGCTTGATGAAACCTACGAGGACGACATCCACGAGCAATTCGGCGTGGGAGCCGGCGACATCCGGAGAAAAGTGAACACCGCCGAGTGGCTGCTCTACGCTGCCCACGAGCTCGCTGGGCTATTCAAAGCCAGGCCGGCGTTGAGGCCCCTCCGGAAACTGCGGGAGCGCGTGCGCTATGGCGTTAAAGAGGAATTGTTGGAGCTTGTGCAACTTCGGGGCATTGGGCGTGTGCGGGCACGAAGCCTTTTCCAAGCTGGGTATCGAAGACTCGCGGACATCAAGCGGGCGGATGAAAAGGAGCTAGCCCGGGTCCCCTACATCGGCACCGAGATCGCGCGGAGCATCAAGCGACAGGCCGAAGGAATGGCAAATTAGCGACCAGGGTGTGAATGCGCTGAAGTTTGAGAGGAGAATTGTATCCTAATCAACCGCAAAGCTTTATTGCGCGCCAAAACTTGTCGATTGGGGGTTGAGGTTGCCCGTCCATCCGATTGAGGAGCGCTATGGAAGCCGCGAAATGCGCTCGATTTTTGAACTCGAAACCCGTTTTCAGCGTATGCTCGATGTCGAGGCGGCGCTCGCGAAAGCCATCGCAAACGTGGGTATGATCCCGAATGCAGACGCGCGCAAAATTGCCCAAAACGCATCGGTCAAGCGCGTGGGAGTCGCACGGATTCGAGAACTCGAGCGAGAAGTCAAACACGAGACGATGGCCCTCGTTCTTGCGTTGGCCAAGGTATCGGGCAAAGCTGGGCGATATGTGCACTTCGGCGCTACCAGCAACGACATTCTCGACACCGCTGCAGCTCTGCAAATTCGTGAGGGATTAACAATAGTTGAACGTGACCTTCGGAAGCTGCTCGGGATAACCCTCAGGCAAGCCACCAAGTACAAAAAAACCATCATGGTCGGACGAACCCACGGGCAACACGCCGTGCCCACGACGCTCGGCCTGAAGTTCGCAATCTGGGCGTGCGAGCTCGGGCGGCACTTGGAGCGACTCGAACAAATCAGATCCCGTGTGATCGTCGGAAAGATGAGCGGGGCGGTTGGGACTGGGGCCGCTTGGGGAAGCAAAGGACCAAAAGTTCAAGAGATCGTAATGCAGGAACTCAAGATACCAGCCGCTACGACTTCTAACCAAATTCTTCAGCGCGATCGCTTCGCCGAACTGGTTTCATTTTTTGGGTTGGTCGGGAGCACCTTGGACAAAATCGCCCGTGAGATTCGAAACCTTCAGCGCACTGAGATCGGGGAACTAGCGGAACCATTTGCTGCGCGACAGATAGGGAGCAGCACAATGCCCCATAAACGAAACCCGATAAGGTGCGAAAAAATATGCGGGCTCGCTAGGGTCTTGCGCGCGAACGCGCAGGCGGGGCTCGAGAACATCGTCATTGAACACGAGCGAGACCTTACAAACTCTTCGTGCGAACGGGTGCTTTTGCCTGAGTCCTTCCTAATCATCGACGAAATGCTAAAGACATCCCTTTACGTGCTCAACAACCTCCTTGCGTTCCCTAAACAAATGAAGCGCAACCTCGAACTTACCCGCGGGTTGAACATGGCCGAGGCGGTGATGATCGAGCTCACCCGACGAGGGATGAACCGCCAGGAGGCCCACGCCTTGCTGAGGAAGTGCAGCTCGACCTCGGTGCGCAACAACGTCCCGTTGGCCGCGGTGCTGCATCGAGAACGCAGGGTGACACGATACATTCCGGGGCGGGAAATCGAGAAACTAATAGACCCGCGGAAATATCTTGGGAGCGCCACCACAACCGTCGAGCGCGTGGTCAAGGAACTTCGGCCCCTGGCAAAGAAGTAGGGCTCAACCAGCTCTTTTTATCGTTAGCTTTCTGAGCGCGAACTTGACAAATTTATTGAGATCCTCGAGCAAGTCTGGGGGCAATGGTCCTTTCCCGATACCGTACTCATCTAGATAGAGAACTCTCTTACCTTTCCTGCCGAAGTTTGATGGCTTCATATCAAGCATGTAACCTTTCTCACTTGCCTTTCCGATCAAGCCGAAAATCGCCTTCAGCGTCCCGATTGAATAGATGGGAAGGGGACCCACGTACTCATGGAAAGTGATTATCACTCGAGAGGGAGAGCTGCCATCCCTGACCTCGGCCAAAACTGTCCCGTAATATGCAGGCAGAAAAGTCAGCTCCCGCCTGATCTTCCGTTGGTGGGAATCTATTGCCGCCGCCCTTCTCTGCAGCTCCTTGATCCCCTTGCTACGATCTTTCTGAATTTTTAGCACGAGATTTTTAACTTTAAAAACCCGCCTGTAAAGACCCTTCCCGACTAATTTCGGCCTGCCCCTAATGCAGCTTATGCGCATAGCACCTAGCTCGTCAGCTCCACAACTGTGTAACTGCCTTCCTCAAGACCCGCGAGCTCGGACGCTTTGCGCAGAGCTTCCTCATAATCGCCGATCTCGTCCACGAGCCTGTACGGGAGTGATTCATAGCCCCAAATGGTCGAGCCGTCTCTCAACTCATCAATGTTCACAATTTGGGGACGGTTAATTTTAATTCTCGCTATAACCTCGTTCATCAAATTATCGACCAAACTCTGCAACCCAGCACTTTCCTCGGGGGTTGGGCTGCGATACGGCGCCCAGAGGTCCTTCATTTCCCCACTGGTCCATCTGTAATATTCTATGCCTTCCCCTTTCCATTTGTTCTCATAACTGACCCATACCGCGACGACGCCCAGCCCCGCGGTAACCGTGGCGCTGCGCGCGAAGATGTAATCAGACGCCGTAGAGACGAGATAAGCTCCTGATGCAGCGTATCCTCCCATTGTCACGACGACGGGCTTCTCCATGTTTAACTCCCTAAGCGCGGCCTCGGTTTCGAATGACGCCTGCACTGTTCCACCCGGACTGTCGACGACCACGACAACGGCCTTGATGCTGGGATCCCTGAGCGCATCGTATGCCTGATCTGCATACCTGAAGTCCTCGATGCTCCCACTCACGCTGATTACCCCGATACGGGTTGTATATTTTGAGTACCAATCGCCTGCGTAGAATAGAGCAGCTAAGACGAGCAGCACCACTATGGCCCACTTCAAATAGCGTTGCCCGGCCGTGCGTTTCCTCTTTCTTGCCAAATTTCCCACAACTCCGTCGAACCTAACTCAACCAACAAACATTATTAACCCGGTGCTTTAAAATCGAATAGCATCGAGGGGGACCGAGGAGTTTGAAGGGCATATTGAA
>Ga0209986_10002459_pt1 | contig 16937 bp, 18 predicted proteins | sample BlataG_FD_183168 | JGI IMG/M metagenome (GOLD analysis project Ga0209986, IMG submission 183168) | Deep subsurface microbial communities from Black Sea to uncover new lineages of life (NeLLi) - Black_00105 metaG (SPAdes) (version 2) | ecosystem: Environmental > Aquatic > Marine > Oceanic >...
ATTTGATCGATTAATAGATAGGGCTGAGGGTATATATACCTTTCAGATCATAGGTGCCTATTGTTAGCAACTTATCTAAAAATTGCCGCAATATTTATATAATAGAGTGTCACTCAGAAATCCCTATTCTAGCTCCCAGAATAGATATTCTGTGACTTCTTCACGGTGTTCTTCAGCTCTTCTGAGCCATCTGGCTACACTATCTTTGTCTACACTCATATCCCTCGCTGTTCCCCCTATGCTGCCTCTTTTCACAAGTACTGCCATTTACTGGGATACAACATATATATTTTCTGTGAAGTGGGGACATACACAAAAAAAATAGAAAAGTTTATATATACCCTATAACTTTTCCTTCGTACGGAGGTGAAAAAATATGGCAGAAAAAGATTTGAAGGAGTTGCTTTTGTCGGCAATTCTTAACAAGGAGCTTCGCCTTGCTCTTGCAAAGGATCCCGAAGCCGTGATAGAGAAGAAGGGATACTCAGCGACACCGGAACAAATAGCAGCATTGAAGCAGCTAAACCCCGAGGATTGGACAGATATAACAATTAAGGAACTGGATGAGCGATTTCAAGGCCTAAAAGAGCGTGAGCTGGCAGGAATACCAATTGAAGCAGAAGAACAGACAAAGTAGTATAATTTGAAGATTGCGCGAAGCTTCGTGTTAAGCATCAGCGTCTTTTGTATAAAGCAGAGAAAGCTTTTGATAAAGTATTTCTCTGCACATATTTTTTTGTGATTAGGAGGAAAAAATGAAATTTTTACTTATTCCAAATCCTTTTATTATTAACAATTCTCCCAGAGCTTGTGTCCCCCTGGGATTAATATGCATTGCCACAGTACTGCGAAATGCAGGTGTAGAAGCGGAGATTATAGATATTAATTCTGTCGCGTCTGATGCTACATTTAATAATGTGCCTGAAGAAATCATGGCAAAAGAGCCGGATATCATTGGCTTTACAACAGTGAGCGCCTACTATCACATAACCCTGCGCTTGGCACATCGCTGCAAGGAGATGAACCCCGATGTAAAGATTGTTTTCGGTGGACCTCAGGCAACCCTCACAGATATAGAAACTATAAAATCTTTTCCCTATGTAGACGTTATCGTGCGCGGTGAGGCGGAGGGAACAATAGTGCAGGTTATTGAGGCACTGTCCAACCGCAGAGACCTGCACGAAGTATCTGGAGTTACCTTCCGGAACCAAAAGGGAATCGTCAGGGCGCCACAGGCTCCGCTCATTAAGGATCTGGATGCCCTGCCTGAGCCCGTGTATCATTTGTTCCCTTCTATGCACAACGTAAATGCTATTTACATTGAAGAAGGGCGGGGATGTCCTTATAACTGCTCTTTTTGCTGTGCAAATCAATTCTGGCGCAGAACTTTCCGAGTGCGACGTGTTGAACGGATTGTTAGTTTAATCAAGAAGCTTACGATTGATTACGGAAACGAAAAGACGTTTGTCTTTGTGCAGGACACCCCCTTCTTATCCCGAGATAGAATGGCTAAACTGTGCGAAGCAATAAAAAGAGAAAACATGGATATTCGATGGCGCTGCTACTCCAGAATAGACCTTTTGGATGAAGATATTCTTCACCTGATGGCTGATGCGGGATGTGAGAGCATTTTTTTTGGTGTAGAGTCGGGATCCACACGAATGCAAGAGTTGATTGGCAAAAAGCTGAATTTATCTCGTGCCATTGAAACTGCACGCTGCATCACTGGTCAAGGTATTGAGTATACTGCTTCTTTCATCATGGGTTTTCCGGATGAGAAACTTGAAGACATTGAGCAAACCATTAATCTTCTCACGGGGCTAAAATACAGTAGTGGAAAATGCCAGGAAATCCAATTCCACAGGTTGAACCCCCTGGTTGGGAGCAGACTCTACGAGGAATATGGCACAGAATTGCTATTTGATGGGAATTTCTGGGGCGCCTGGAGTTATAGCAAGTTATGTGACGAAGATGTTAAAATGGTTAGAGAACATCCTGAGCTTTTTCCTTCCTTTTATTATTATCCCTCCAAGTACCTTGACAGAGAGTTTTTGTTACGAATCCATTTTGTCATTAGCAACCTTCAGTACTTGCCTTATACCGGATTTATCCTTTACAAAAACGATTTGCTAAGATTCCCTAAATGTATCCTTAAATACCAATCGCTACTTAATCCCCCTCAAGACTATCAGAAAAAATTTGGAACATATGAATCTCTGGTGCAAATTTGCAGGTTTCTGGAGGCTATACTTCGTCAGTTAGGTATAGAAGAACATTTTATCCGCGATGTGATGAGATACGAGCTGGCGGCGAAAAAGGTAAGAGACGCTGAAAATGTGGAAGTACCTAAGGAGATTGAGGCATTCGACAATGATGTGGAAGGATTTATTAGCGAAATAGACACCAATGCATTCCAGAGATTGCCCGAAGTTGTCGGATGTGAACGTTATTTCCTGCTCTTTACGAAAAAGGATGAAAAAGTGGTGACTGTGAAACTACCTGCTAAACTTGCACCAATATTCTCTCTTCACAAAAAAACTCAGGAGCCCATATACGATTCAACAGGCGTTACCGTCTAACATCATAAGCAGGGGGAGTAAATGATGCCAGAAAATAAGATGCAAAGATTATATAAGGTGGATACACCAGCAAATACAATTGAAAGAATCACGCAAATCCTGAAAAATATGGACATTACCGTTCATCAAGAAATGCTGAAAAGCGTTGATGGACTTCTATTTTCCTGCCGTTATTCCTTAGACGGTATCGACGCTCTAACACAAAATGGGAAAGGCACGAGCAGGGAGTTTGCGGTTGCCGGTGCTTTAGCGGAATTGATGGAAAGATTGCAAAATCTTACAATGTTTACCTCAAAAATCGGGATGGATAAAACGGATATTTTTCGTGTAGTTCCAGATATGGTAGAAATTGATAATTTAGATAAGCTTCACTCAATCACTGATAAGGAATGTGAATCTGATATTCACAGAGTATGCGATGAGTTAATAATAAGTTCATCCGGTCCAATCTACGTGGATAATTTTTACGATGTTAAAAATGACAAGGTGGTATTCTTGCCGCACATAAATATGCTATTCACAACCGGGAGCAATGGCATGTGCGCGGGCAATACACCAGCAGAAGCAATGGTGCAGGGAATATGCGAAATCATTGAAAGAGAAGCGTTAAAACAAATCTATGCCGAGAACGTAGTACCCCCCGCTATTCCCGATGAATTCATAAAAAATTCCAGTGGTTACAAAATTATCAAAGCATTGGATAATAAGGATATTTCAATTATGGTAAAAGATTGTTCTTTAGGAAGAGATTTCCCCGTGGTAGGTGTAATAGGGGTAAATATGGTCACAGGGAGGTATAGACTTGCGATTGGTTCGCATCCCGTGTTTGATTATGCGCTGCAGCGTACTCTTGCCGAACTATATCAGGGATTCGGTGAAGAGGAGATTTCTGAATTGGGCAAAGAAATGAAATTAGGAAATGACCCCTTTGCAGAATCAGACACACGAGTAGATAGAGACGTTAAAAGAACTGTTAATTATATGGATCAATTCACGGGAAGGAAAGGTGAAATACCTGAAGGTATTTTTTATAAGGAACCAACTTATGAATTCAAGCCGTGGGACACATTTAGCAATTCATCCTCCTACGAAGAAGATCTTAAAATCCTTAAAACCCTCGTTATTTCCAATGGTTCCAATATATACGTAAAAGACCTCTCCTTTTTGAATTTTCCCGCTTATTACGTTTATATCACGAAATATTCTCCCACGACGTATAATCTCCCATGGAAAAATACCGGTATATTAAAAAAAATGTATGAACTTCGTAGAACAATTAAGCCTGAATTACACCAGATTTACAGTAATTTGGCTAACAGCTCAATTCCTGAAGTATTGAATTTGTTGACTTTCGTCGAATATTATCTTTCGTGCCCGGAAATTTCAAAAGATGAAAAACCGCACGGTTGGATAGAATCAATATTTCACTCGAAGATACCTGAAGAGTTTATAATACCGCCAGAATACTTACTCGCGTTATTATATCACAAAGTAGGGAATTACAAAGCGAGTTATAAAAAAATGGATGATTTATTCAACCGGTACGGATTTGAAAGAGAGAGGCAAAAACATCTGTTCGCATTTAGAGATGCTCTATTTCTGTTAAGCAGAAAGTGCAACGCCGACGAAATTGAAAACCTGTTGTCAAATTATTATCACAAAGAATGTGTTTCAACGATGTTGTCTATGCTCACTGATAAAGATATAATTCTTAAGACAATAAAGATCCCGAAACCTTCAGATTACAAATACCATCTGGAGTGTGAATCGATTTTTGAAAAAATAAGACAAAAAGTTAAAGATAGTTCTATCGATCAGTACACAACAAGAGATTATTTTTGGTAATGTTCAGTGATTATCATGAGAGAGGGTTAAGATGCAACAATTTCGACAACAGCGCCTTTTGTGCATGAAGCCGATTCTCTGCCTGCACAAATATCACTGAATTGGCGGAGTTCATCACGCCCTCCGTTATTTCTTCTCCTATATGCACCGGCATGCAGTGCATCACGATTACGTCCTTCTTCGCAGTTCGCACCAAATCCTCGTTTATCTGATAATTTTTTAAATCTATCTTCCTTTTCTCGCTTTCGCTCTCATCTCCCATTGATACCCACACATCGGTGTATAGCACATCGGCATCCGCAGCGGCTTTTCCTGCCGTGCCCGTTATGAGTATCTCACACCCCATCTCTCTCGCTTTTTCTACTATTCGCTCATCAGGCTCGTAACCCGCTGGACACGCTACGGAGACATCCATGCCTGTAATCGCAGCACCACCAATTAGCGAGTTACATACGTTATTCCCGTCTCCGAGCCACGCTACTTTGACACCCGCCAGTTTGCTCTTATATTCCTTTATCGTCATCAGGTCTGCTAACGTCTGGCAGGGGTGCTCAAAATCAGTTAACCCGTTTATCACGGGAATCGAAGCACGTCTCGCAAACTTCTCCACCGTGCTATGCCGGTATGCTCTTATCATAACTGCATCAACGTAAGCGGAAAACACTTTTGCCGTTTCTCTTATCCTTTCCCCCCTGCCCAACTGCAGCTCATTCCAGTTTAGACTTATCACGTTCCCGCCTAACTCATGCATTGCAACCTCAAATGAAACACGCGTGCGAGTAGAAGGCTTTTCGAAAATCATCGCTAATGTCTTCCCTTCTAAGTCATTCCTCGCTCTTACGCCTTCTTTTCGCTCTCTTTTCAATGCTTCCGCTCTTTCTATTAGCGCTTCTATTTCCGCCTGCGAGAGGTCAAATATCGAGATGAGGTTCATAATAAGGAATAAAGAGGAAAATGTATAAATAAAAAGACGTTACTCTTTAAAAGAAGGGGGAGATCAATTGGCGTATGTAATTTTGATATGGGGTGATTAAAGGGGATGAAAAAAGAGATGTCCGTCCGAAGGGAGATATATACGGACTTGAGTTCGGATATAACGAAGTTATACGCCATTTTTGTGGATTATGATTTCAGTAAAAGATCTTAAAAAAATTGCAAAAGATAGATTAAAGGATTCCGAAGTACTTTTTAGAAACAAACGATACGATGGGTCTATTTATCTTTGTGGATATGCAGTTGAGATCGCTCTAAAGGCTAAGATATGTAAAACATTAAGATGGTCAGGGTTTCCAGAGACTGGAAAAGAATTTAAAAATTTTAATAGTTTTAAGACGCATAACTTAGATGTATTGTTGAAACTATCAGGGATGGAATCGAAAATAAAAGGTATGTACATGACAGATTGGTCAATAATCGCACTGTGGGATCCAGAAGTGAGATATAAGCCAATCGGAACTGCAAAGAAGATTGATGTGCAGGATATGATTTCATCTTCTAAGAATATTTTAGGTATATTATGAAAAGTTTAGTAGATAAATTTAGGACTATTGAAAAAACGATTTCGGAAGAGAAGGGTAGTTTTGTCCTTTTCGCATTATTTGTGAGAGAAGAAGCGCAGGATAAATGGGATTTGGTTCTTAGTGCTAACTGGTTTGCAGATGAAAAAAGGAAAATCTTAGATTACCTTGTTGAGAAAATCAAGGATGAACTAGCACAGGATATAACCGAAATATCTAGAATCATACTTTTACGACCGTCAGATCAGTTTGTAAAAACTGTAAATAGTATTATTAACATTGAACATGGTGATGCAGAAGTTGTAGATTCTCGATTCGACGAATATAACATTAAACATGCGTATATAATAACATCAAAGAGTTAAATAACAGCGTATAGAAAGCATTTACGGCTTCTTTTCACTTCGCCTAACCTGCTTCGCAAGTTCGTAAATTCTCAATCGTTACCTACAATTCGTTTCCAGACACTTTTAAATTAAACCTCCAATTTTTAAATACCCGTTCACTTCCCTTTAAACTCCGCCTTCCGCCTCTCCAAAAACGCTTTTAACCCTTCCTTTGCATCCTCAGTCGCAAGTGCCGACCCAAAGCATTCCGCTTCGTAGTCCAATGCCTGCTCCAGGTCCATTTCTATACCCCTGTTCACCGCATCCTTTATTATCCCAAGCGTAACGGTACTTTTTGAAAGCAATTTTTTTATAAGTTCGTGAACCTCACCGTCAAGTGTATCCGCAGGGACAACTTTATTCACGAGTGTTAGCCGAAATGCTTCTTCCGCATCTATGTGCTCTCCGGTCATCAGCATTTCCATCGCTTTCGTCGCCCCTATCAACCTCGTTAGTCGCTGAGTGCCGCCACCACCCGGAATAATTGCCAGATTTACCTCCGGCTGTCCAAATATCGCTCTTTCCGATGCAATCCTGAAATCACACGCCATCGCAAACTCCAACCCACCGCCCAAACAGAACCCGTTTATCTTTGCTATTATCGGCTTCCTCATCTTTTCCATGTCCGTTGTTATCGCTTGAACCCACCTTGACCATTCGCTTGCTTCTATGGCACTTTTCTCAAGTAATTCTTCTATGTCCGCACCAGCACAGAAAGCCTTATCGCCCGTTCCCGTTATTACAATTGCACGCACCTCGACGTCGGCTTCTGCATCTTCCAGCGCCGCTCGTAACTCCGTCAACAAAGCCGTGTTCAACGCATTCAACGATTTCGGCCGGTTAAGCGTTATCGTCGCTACTTTTTCCTTCTTCGCATACAATATGTTTTCGTATTTCTTCTCTTCGCTCATTTTTATCAAAAATAAAAAAACAAAGTTCAAAGATAAACGAGTTCTACATTAGCCATCCTCAAATATTCCAACCCTTCCTTATCGCTGTATTCCCCGGACATCGCTACTCTTTTTATACCCGCATTTATTATCAGCTTTGCACATATCTTGCATGGGAATGCGTTTACGTAAAGCGTAGCACCTTCTGCGTCTCTACCCGCCTGTAAGAGTGCATTTTGCTCTGCATGCACGCCCACGCACTCCTCGTGTCTTTCTCCCGAGGCGATATTCAATTTATCTCGCCGGCATCCGACTTCGAGACAATGCGGGAAGCCGCGCGGTGCACCGTTATACCCGGTTGATATTATCACGTTATTTTTAACCACTAAGGTGCCTATCTGCCTTCTCAAACACGTTGAACGTTCCGCTACGTCGTTTACAATGTTCATCCAGTATTCGTCCCAGGGTATTCTCTTTGGCTTTTCCTTCTTTTCTCTTCGGTTCATTCTCTTTCCAACCTCTTAATTTCCTTTCTGATTTCTTCGATAACCTCAGGATTATGGATGACTTTCTTTTTCCCTTCCCTTACCGAGAATACGATAAAGACCCGCCCACCGAACTTTTCCTGGAATTTGCGATGGGGTGTTTCCTGCATCTCTTCCCATTTATAGTCTTCAAATGTATGCTTGAAGGTGATTGGTTTTATTTGCAAGCCGATATACTTACCTTTTATTTCGATAAAGAAATCCACGTTGTAGAGTCTGTCCCATTCATCCGGTGCTGGTTTTATCTGGATGCCGAGAGTTTGCTGTAATTGTCCATAAATGGTCTGTATCTTTGATTGGTAGTCATCAAATGTTCTATCTATGACCCTCTTATACTTATTCCCAATCCAACCTTCCTCTGTAGTATCTTCAACTTCTAAAGGAACCGCTTCTGTAATATATCCTCTTGTTATCTTGACACTCCCTCTAGTAATGCGATAGATGATAACAATTTTTATAGTGGATGTTCTATTTTTGAAATATTTATTGAAAATTTCATTCCTTAATTCGAGTAGATCGTCAGATATTTGCTCATTTACAGAAATTTTCAAATAGTAACCGTTATAAATCCTTTCTTGCATTACTAAAGTGCTTAAAGCGCAATTATGAATTATTATGTCTTTTGCTTCTTCGTGATCGTATCCATCTTGTAACAGATTTCTAAAAAGGTAATCAAACGTAAATCTATCGTATACTTCGTAATTTCCCTTAATGTAATCTTCTAAATATTCCGTAAATTCTTCGTTGTATTCCATCATTCTAAATATTTAAAATTCAGATTTAATCTGCTTTTTTTAATTTGTAAATCCAGACTGAAAATATTATTAATGTCAATTCCTAACGGTGTAAGATATATTCTATCATACTTGGAAGCGGATTTTATCCTGTCCACTAAACCTAATTCCATACACCAATTACAGGCAAAGCTCAAAAATTCGTACATTGTCCTGTTCTTATAACTCACACCAAATAATCCATTTACAATGTCCAGTTTTAAATCGTCAAAATCTTTTATATTAGGCAACCATTCTCCATTGGTTACTTCCATAAATCTTAAAAACCAATAAATATTTACCTTATGTGCGGTCCAATTACCATTAGTAATGACTCTCAATAGAACTTTCTTTTGTTCATTTGTCATATCTACTGATGACAAGTTTGAAGCTGCTTCAATATCAATATTAAAATTATCGATATAATCCCTTCCATTTTGAGTGATAACATAAAAATTGCCATCAGATTCAATCATTTCAAAATCCAATGCCAATCTCAAATAACATCTGAAATTTGTTGTTTTCGGGGAACTAAAATAATGTGCCAATTCATCTACCGTTAAGGTATCCTTTGAAAAATCATAAAATGGTTTCAAAATTTTATTTAGCCACCTTAAATAACAAATGGTATAATTCCTTGGCTTTGGTAGAGCTAAACCAAAACTCAAACTCAGTCTTTCAACTGTTTTTGTGTATAGATTTTTAACTTCATTGATAGAATACAATCTAACTAAAATGTCATTAACTTCCCCAAAATTATCAATTATTCTTTTCGACTTTTGCTTTGTTTCAGAAGCATATAGAATACAATATTCAGTTTTATCAGAAAAGCTAACATTCTTATAGTTAAGAATTTGATTGAAACAATAATCTAACTTATTTTTGTTGTTAAGAATTGTTTCTAACTCAACAATTAGCTGGTTTTTCTGGTAGTCTTCTACTATAAAATCTATTCTCCCATAATCAGTTGTAATTTCTTGACCTTTTTTGGCGGCAATATCGAATTTCAACCATTTTCCAAGATAATCCAGATTATTTAGAAGAGTCCATTGTACTAAAGATTCATTCATATTTTATTCACCTAATATTTTATACCACTTCCTATAAAAAGGTTTAGAACGGTATGGCTTTGCTACTAAAGTAACTTTTGCTACTAAAGCCGGACGGTTGCTCCCAAAGTCAAAAGGCTGCATTTTTGAGGTGATATAAATTGGATCCTGATGATGAACATCTATTGTTTGCAGTATTGGATATAACATTACTCGTGATGTGGATAGGTTATTGGCTTCTCATCTATTAATTAAAACATTGATACCCTATGACATTCGTTCCACACCAAATCAAGGTTGTTGATATACTCCTCATAACTATCGTGAAAGCCAATCTGCCTTTCGTCTCCGTAATCCTTCAGTTGCCAGTATGGCGGGGAGGTAATAATAAGGTGAACTGACTCGTCAGGGACTTCCTTCATCTGTCTTGAATCGCCAATGATTATCCTGTGCGAGGTTTTCATAATTTACAATTTTGATTGGCGCCTGGAACTTAAATCGTTTACTACGCTCCTTTATCGTTTCTCCTTCTTATCCACCCTTATCTCCTCTATCCACGTATGCGGGTAATTTCCCGTTTCGTCCTTCTCCACCGATTTCACCATGTCCCAAATCGTCAGCAATGCCACACTCACACCATGCAGTGCATCCATCTCCACACCTGTTTTTCCAACGGACTTCACGGATACCGCCACTTTTATATCACCCTCAGCTATTGAGAATTCCACCTTCACAGCTTCTATACTTATTGGATGGCATAATGGAATCATGTCAGGCGTTTTCTTCACTGCCAGTATCGCGGCTGTTTCCGCACACCCGAGCACGTCTCCTTTTTTTATATCCCCACTTTTTATCTTCTCCACAGTGCCGTTCTTTAATTTTATGCTACCAGAAGCTACTGCTACTCGCTCGACGTCTTCTTTTTCGCTTATGTCCACCATGCTCGCGCCGTGCCGATGCATTGTTTCTCTTTCTTTCAAGGTGTTGGCCAGACACCGTAATATATCTCCAGCCCCAATATCACGACGGCAACGAACACGCCAATGAGCAGTACCGTCTTCGGCGATAGCTTAACCGCAGACTCCTCCACGTCGTAATACCGCATCAACCCGGCTGAGGACATAAGTCCACGCTCTTCTCCTCTTCCTTTTTTCTTCGCTTTCCCCGCTGCTTTTCCTTTTGCCATTAAAACTTTATTTATTTTACTTCTTTAATTATCACCACTTTCGTGCCATTAACGTCAAGAATATCACCCTCGCTTTTAATCTCACTCATGTTTTTGCACAGCTCCACCTTCGTTGCCGTCGCATTCTCTATATCCTCGGTATCCAAACTCTCCACGTATACCTCTATTTTACCCAGCGGTGCACTTAGCGGAATCCCACGCTCTGATTTGTATCTTCTGACTGCCCGGACAATATCAGCGATTAAGTCACCCTCATTCTCCGCTTCTGAGTCAAGCATATCCGGCTTTACCTCCTGCCATTTCGCTTTATGCACACTCATTTCTCTTTCTCCTTTGGCAATCTGTGAATACATCTCTTCGGCATAAAAAGGAACGAAAGGTGCGAGGAGAATAGAAAGCGTCTTTATCGCTTCGTGTAACGCGTATTTAGCCGATTCCTTACCTTCGTCTCCTGACCGTCCATATAACCGCGACTTCACCAGTTCTATGTAATCGTCTGCAAGCACGTTCCATGCAAAAGCTCTTATATCTTTCATCGCCTCGTCGAACTTGAAGTTCTCCATCGAATCCGTCACCGACAGGATGAGCTTGTTCAGTTTCGAGAGCAGCCATTTATCAACGACTCTCAAATTACTTTTTCCTTTGGTAAAACCTTCTTTTTTAAAGAAAGGTTTCTCATAATCTGATAGGTGAATCATAGCGAATCTGAGAATGTTCCACAGTTTTTGCATGAATTTACTCGCGGCTACTATATCCTTCCATTGGAATTGCACGTCGGAACCCACGGCACCGCCAATTGCCGCCCACTGCCTGAATACGTCCGCACCGTGCTTTTGAATTACATAATCCGGTGAAACGGTATTACTTCTTGATTTGCTCATCTTATACCCATCCTCACCCAATACCATCCCGTTTATCAAAATGGTGCGCCAGGGTATTTTTTTGGTAAGAGCAATGGAACGAAGGATGGAGTAGAAAGCCCACGTTCTTATGATGTCATGCCCCTGCGGTCTCAGTTCTACGGGTTCATATTCAATTCCTGACGATGCGTTAAAGCTCCACCCGGCAGCCCAGAGAGCAGTTAGCGAGGAGTCCATCCATGTATCTAACACGTCTTTCTCGCCTTCGAATTCGGTACCGCCGCAGTTAACACATGGCTCCTCCGGGCTCGTCATCACGGGGTCCACCGGTATCTCTTCCTCCCCGGCAATCTTCACTGTACCGCATTGTTTGCAATACCAAACCGGGATAGGCACGCCGAAAATCCTCTGCCTCGATATACACCAGTCCCAGTCCATGGACTCAACCCAATTTTCCAATCGAATGCGAAAATGCTCAGGATACCATTTTATCTCCCTCGCTGCGTTTAATATCTCCTCCTTCTTCACACGCACAAACCATTGTTTCGTGGAAATGATCTCGATTGGCGTTTTACACCTCCAGCAAACTCCCACATTCTGTTTTATTCCTTCTCGCCTTTTAAGCAGTCCTTTAGCATCTAAATCCTCTATTATCTTCTGTTTGCATTCTTCTACGCTTAACTTCACATACCCTCTTGCGACTTCGGTCATCCGCCCTCTTTCGTCTATTGAAGCTCTTAGCGGTAAATTATGCAATTTCCACCATCTCACGTCCTGCCGGTCTCCAAAAGTGCAAATCATCACAACTCCGGTTCCAAACTCGGGGTCCACGCTTTCATCTTCATACACCTTCACATTATGCTCAAATATCGGCACTTCCAGCTTTTTTTCTACGATGGTTTTATAACGCTCGTCATCCGGATGCACCGCCACGGCGACACAACTCGCAAGCAGTTCAGGTCTTGTGGTCGCAATTTCTATCTCGACGTGCTCTGCTTCTTTTTCCGCTCCAGCCCTCTCGAACAATAAATAATTCAAATAGGCATCTCTATCTTCATATTCTACCTCTGCAAAGGCGATTGCAGTCTCACATCTGGGACACCAGTTCACAGGATGCTCTGCTTGATATATTAACCCCCCGCGATACATTTTTAAGAATGAAAGTTGAGTATATCTTTTATAGCGGTCGTCCATCGTAACATACTCCTTGCTCCAGTCTATGGACATGCCAAGCCGCCTCATCATCCCCTTCATTTGCTCTATATTCCCTCTCGTAAGTTGCCTGCAAAGCTCTCTGAACTCCTGCGTGCTTATCTTATGCCTGGATGTGCCATGTATCTCTTCTACTTTTACCTCTGTCGGCAGTCCATGACAGTCCCAGCCCTGCGGAAACATCACCTCGTAACCTCTCATTCGCTTATATCGAGCGATGAAATCAATGTAGCACCAGTTCAGGGCATTACCTATGTGGAAATCCCCGGTAGGGTAAGGTGGTGGCGTGTCTATGATATAAGGTGGCTTATCCGAAGACGCATCGAAATAGTATATCGAGTCGTCGCTCTTTTCCAACCACTTCCCTTCTATTTCCTCATGCTCGTATGCTTTCTTCATCCTTCACGTCCCCCTTTTGCCGCTCTAAGTTAAGATTTGATTATTGTGTAATATTAAAATACCCGCATGGATTTTAACTATGATAATGCAAGAGTATAAACAATGCGTGATTATCCGAGAGGATTTAAAGCTGTCAAAGGGTAAAGCAGCAGCACAAGCCGCTCATGCCTCGATACTAAGCTACGAACTTGCTGCAGTGCGGGATAGAAAGAAATGGAAATCGCAAGGGCAGAAGAAAGTCGTGCTGAAGGTAGATAGCCTTGCGGAAATATACAAATTAGAAAAGGAAGCGAAAAAGCTTGGACTGCCTTTTGCTATCGTAGAGGATGCGGGTCTGACTGAAATCCCGCCGGGAACGGTGACTGCAATAGGGATAGGACCTGCAAGTGCTGAACAAATAGATAAGGTTACGAAGCATCTGGAGTTACTATAAATAAACCTTCTCTTAGAAAGAAAAAATGTTTTTTGAGGAACTGGAAGATTACGGTGTGAAGCTGTACCGACTAATCTCCTTTGAGGAAGGACCGATAAAGCTGTTTATCGGTGGTCTGCACGGAAAAGAAGGTTTATATACAGCACCTATTCTCGAGAGTTTGGCAAAGGAAGAAATATACACCGGAGAGGCGATAATCGTCCCCAGCCTTGTCGAAAACGGCAAATATATAGGTGTTTTATCAGAAGAATACTACCGGAGTAAAGAAGGTATGACCTTGATTCAACTCATCCAACACCACAAACCTTCTTTTTATTTCGAGCTGCACGCTTATGAAAAGCAGTCGTATTCTCGATTAACTGATCCTGAGCGCGTGAAGAAAATAGGAGTTCCTCCTTTCGTTGATCTGCGAGAAGGGATTCTCATAGGCTCTATCGCACCTATATTGAGGCATAGATTCAGCGAGAACGATTTTTGCGTGACCATAGAGGTTCCAAAGTGGCAAAGCGAGAGGGTTAGCGAAGAAGTTTTACGGATTTTGAGGCTTGCGTTAAGTAAAGCGAAGAGAGAGGAAGTGATGGAGGAGCTTAGAATGAGGTATCCGACACGAATAAAAAAGGCTGAGGAGTTATTTCGACAATACTATCGTAACAAGTTGAAACCGTTTTGAGTTTTCGGGCTTTATAACCTTCATCCACTACATATCCAGGTAAATAATACCTGAGCTTTGCATTTAGTTCATCTTGTGTCATTTTCTCCCCCACTTAATTGCATCGTAATTGCATCGTAATTGCATCATAAGGTGAAGTGACTGCCTCTCCCCCTGCCTTCTTGTTTTAAAATTTTTTTCTTTACCATATCCATCAATTCCCTTGTTGCTGTTATTCTTGAAACCTTGTTGAGGTTTACATACTCTTTATTTGTTATCTTGCCCCTTTTTTTGACGTGCTCTAAAGCCTTTTTCTGCCTTTCATTTAAAATTTCCAATGTGTCTTTCAATTTGATTTCCTCTTCCAAAGTCAGTCTCACATACTTTCTGCTTGGTTTGAAGGTTATCCAGAAGTAAGATTCATTGTATTCTATCATTGGCTCTGGAGCTTTTGCGTTTTTGCATATATTTCTCATTCTCAGTATTCCTGAGCCCAACTTTTCACCAAAACCAATTCTTGCGAATAAATCAGAAATGATATGATTTCTTCTGAAAGTTGTTTTCCCTAATTCAAACCCTTTTGGCTCTATCCAGACGTTTTCTATTAAAATTCTGTCAGGAAAGAAACGCAGTATATTGTTGTGCCCTTTCTCGAAATAATCTCGATGCATGACGGAATTGATTACCGCTTCTCTAATCGCTTCGAGGAGATATTCATAAATCTCTTCTCTCTTTGGTTTACCTGTAAATTTATACGCTACTTTTGTGTATAATTTCACAAAGTCCATTACTTTATCAACAATTTCAAATAAAGAGCCTCTTATTTCCTTTCTGTCTATAATGTCCACACCCTCTCTGTCTTTAAATAGAACGACTGTAAAGACGGACCAGGGGACAAATTTCTGCGGGTCGTCAGCGAAGAACAAAACGCCTGCATTATTGAGATAAATCCTGTTCTCTTGCTTTTCCGCCACACCAAGACTGGGTAAGATTTTCTCAGGGCTTAACGTTTTAGAAAGCCCTGCGAGTTCTAAAAATGTGTCCAACTTTTCTTTGTCAAAATCCAGTGGATAAATGAACTTTTCGTTAATTAACTCGTCAAATCTTATCTTTCCTTCGGATTTGAAGAATTCCATGATTTCATCTCTTGTGAGTTTTTGTGATATTGCGCCTATTCTTTTATAGAATCCGGAGGAGCATTCGTAAGGTTTGTCCTCTCCCACTCTGACATTGACAATGAGAACATCTTTGTTGTCAAATTCGATTTTCTCCATGAAGATTTTCACTTTTGGTCTGCAATTATTCGCTATATCCTGAATTTGTGTTTTCAATTTGTTCGTGATGTTTATTCCCTTGATTTGTTTATCGTCAGTTATGCCTATGAATATCCGTCCACCGGAAGAATTGGCGAAGGCGACCATATCTTTATCAATACCACTGATTCCTTCCTTGATTTCTATTTTATAGCCTTCTCCTTCTTGCAAGAGCATGGCAAATTCTTCAGGATTCATTTTCATAAAATACTTACCATGATAATTGATTTACTATTCTAAAACACATTAATAAAATATTAATCTTTCGACACGAAAAATGAACCAAAAGGCCAACATCATCGCAGTAGCGGGAAAAGGAGGCACGGGAAAAACTGTAATCGCCTCGCTAATACTAAAATTCCTGGCAGAAAATGGGACGGGAGGAGTGCTTGCGATAGACGCCGACCCTGCAACGAGCCTTCCAAGCACGTTGGGCGTGAAAGTAAAGAAGACAATAGGAGACATAAGGGAAGAGATAGCATCGCCATCGCAGGTCTTTTTCTCTGAACACATGCCCACTGATATGCTGATTGAATATAAGATAGAGGAGATAATGGTAAACACACCTCGGTTCTCGGTATTAGCCATGGGACGTTCTGAAGGTCCGGGCTGCTACTGCCTGATAAACGATATGTTAAGGCATTTTATTGATAAGTTGTCTGCTCGGTTCTCCACAATCTTGATAGATTGCGAAGCGGGGTTGGAGCATCTAAGCAGGAGAACGACAAGGGACGTGGATACAATGCTCGTGGTTAGCGACCCCACGAAAAGGGGCATAGACACCGCATTAGCCATAAAGAACCTTGCCGAGAAGTTGCAGATAAACTTCCGGCGAGTATATCTGGTGTTGAACAAGGTTACAGAGGATGAAGCGGTGAAGAACGCCCTGCCTGCGATGGTAAAAGATAGCGGGCTTACGCTCATAGGAACAGTTCCGGAAGACGCGAACATAAGAGCGTATGATTTAGTAGGGATGCCGATAATAGAACTGCCTGAGGATTCTAAAGCGGTCGTTGCGGTGAAAGAGATATTTGAGAAGGTTTGTGGCAGTTAAAACGAATACAGGCTTCTACTTCTAGTGTCATGTCAACCATGTAATGTCGCAAGAGATATAATGTATGTTCTTCATAATCAACTTTGGAGGATTGAATATGAAGAAATAGCTCGTGACACTTGCGAAAGAGGAGCGCGAAGCTCTTGGCGCACTTACTTCCAAAGGCGAACACAAATCACAGAAAATTCTCAACGCTCTGATTCTACTCGGGTGCGATGAGGGTGAATATCAGGTGAAACGTTCGACC
>Ga0209986_10002461_pt1 | contig 16935 bp, 15 predicted proteins | sample BlataG_FD_183168 | JGI IMG/M metagenome (GOLD analysis project Ga0209986, IMG submission 183168) | Deep subsurface microbial communities from Black Sea to uncover new lineages of life (NeLLi) - Black_00105 metaG (SPAdes) (version 2) | ecosystem: Environmental > Aquatic > Marine > Oceanic >...
ATTTCATGCACGCCCTAGCAATCAGCATTGAACGTCCACACCACTCAATCCTGAGCAGTATGTTATAATCACCTACAAAATGCCCGGGATTGTACAAGTTCTTGGCAGCTGTTGCATACCCTCTGCAGGCCAAATCGAACTCAGGCGGTAAATCCTAATACTTGTGCGGTAACCATCTTTAAGAGTCATGGAAGGGAAATAGAGTGACCCGACGCGTGCTTACTCACAAGTTCAAGCTTGTCGCTTTGGGAGCTGGAGGAGTAGGTAAGACTAGTTGTATCAAGAGGTTCACCGACCGCTCGTTTAGTGAAAGCTACACGGCGACCATTGGCACTACGATTGCCATCAAGGCGGTAGATGTTGATATGCCAGATGGCGAACACATCAGTGCCGAGGTGGTCTTCTGGGACCTTGCGGGTCAGACAAGATTCAGTATGTTGAGGCGGCGCTACATGGCTGGTGCCAGCATGGCATTCATTGTCTATGATGTAACTCGACCAGGAACGTTCATCGAAGTTACCGAATGGTACGACAGGTTGATTGCTGTTTGCCCAGATGCAGTAGTCGCAGTAGTGGCTAACAAGATTGACAGAAAGGATAGATTTGTTCCACCCGAGGCTGGGGAAATGGTCCAGAAGATGTGGAACGCCATGTACTACGAGACATCAGCCAAGACGGGTGACAACGTCGACTTGATGTTCAAGGACCTTGTCAAACGAGCCATCGAATCTTATGAGCTCAGAGTACAGCGTGAACGGTCGCGTCATGTCTAGTGGGCGTGGATTGTTCAAGCGCAGAGAAAGACATCGTCAACACATGATCTCTGTGCACCCATGATACACGGGTCAGTGTTTCCAGTTCCTCAGATTCCTCAACGCAGCCAGCAGGCCCTCCCACGTCACATCACTTGGTCCCCTCTCTGGTTCTAGGGTTAAGAGACCTCTGTACTTCCAGCCTTCCTGTATCTTAGCCAAAGCCTCATCAAATGTGAATGTAGCGTTGTCAATAGCCCACCACTCGTTCTCCAAGTGCCCTCTTAGATGAACGTTGATGATTCTATCCTTGATGCTCTCGAACTTGTCCAGTTCATCATACATGGCCGCCCATCGAGTGTCAAGCGTTACATATTCGAACTCTTTCACGAGATCGAAAGGAGTATGGTCCACAAGATGTGTTGGCACGTTCTCTACAGCGGCAACAACGTTCGGGTATTGAGAAACGACATCGCTCATAAGGCCTCGTAGGAAGGCGGGATTAAACTCTTCTTTCCAAGTGTCCCAGAGGTGGAATACCGCCACACCAGCACCAACATTCTGAGCCAGCGCTAGGGTCTCGTGCATCATGTCCTTGCCTCGTGTAATCTCCCTGGGGTCATCTGAGCAAAGGCAAATGCCCACGTCCCTGTTCGCGTGCACCGACAGAATCGGGACATTTGATTGTTTGAGCAGCTTCGAGAGTTCCTTGACCGTGTACTTGGGTGCGGCCTTCCACGCATCCCGTCTTGTGAATTCCTTGTTGTCATCTCGAGGTGGGCCATCCCTCTCCCACTCTGCCAGCTTCTGAAACTCAAACCCGTCGACTGCTGACTCGGCCCATATTCGTTTCATTATGTCAATTGTGGACTTGATATCATAGTACATCCCTTGTACAAGACGGTTCAATGGTGCGGTCGTGACTGATACTTGGTTCAAGCTGAATCCAGTCCTCGAAGAGCAATTCTGGAGCGACGAAATTCCTACAGATCTCTAGTAATTCTAAACATAGAGATGTAAGAAACATGTAAGACTCCTGCAATACATGGGAGCCATCCAGCTTATACCTGCATCGCCATGACTCCTACTCAATCCATCTCATTCCTGACATCTTCCTTGGGATACCCTGATACACCGGTCCCGGAGAGCTCGGACACAACTCTTAAGTTATTTTGGTTTGCAATTGCTATTCGTTTCAATTTTAGCGAGAGGGAAAAGAAAAATGTCGAAGAAACAGAAGAAGGGAGATCATAAACTGACAACTGCGTCAGGGATTCCGGTAGCAGACAACCAGAACTCAATCACAGCTGGGCAGCGCGGGCCTCTTCTGGTTCAAGATTTTCACTTATTCGAGAAACTAGCTACTTTCAATCGAGAGCGTATTCCTGAGCGTGTTGTTCATGCCAAGGGTGCGGGAGCTTTTGGTGCCTTTACAGTAACTCATGATATAACAAAGTATACCAAAGCCAAGCTATTCTCCAAGGTTGGAAAAAAAACAGATGTCTTTCTCCGCTTCTCAACAGTTGCAGGTGAGAAAGGGTCTGCAGACACAGTGCGTGACGTAAGAGGATTCGCAATAAAGTTCTACACTGAAGAAGGAAACTGGGACATGACCGGGAATAATACACCGGTCTTCTTCGTACGAGACCCTCTGAAATTCATGGACTTCATCCACACGCAGAAGCGAGATCCACAGACCAACCTAAGAGATGAAACGATGTGGTGGGACTTCTGGTCCTTATGCCCGGAGGCTCTGCACCAGATTACGATACTGTTCTCTGACCGCGGAACGCCAAAGGGTTACGCTCATATCAATGGCTATGGCAGTCACACATACAGCTTCATCAGTGCCAAGGATGAGCGACACTGGGTGAAGTTCCATTTCAAGACCCAACAGGGCATCGAGAACTTCAGTGCTGAAGAAGCAGCTCAACTTACCGCTGAAGATCCAGACTGGGCTACCCGGGACCTGTTTGAGCGGATTGAGCAAGGCGACTATCCTAAGTGGGACTTCAAGATTCAGATTATGCTAGAGGAAGAGGCTGAATCATATCGGTGGAATCCCTTCGATGTGACAAAGATCTGGCCACATGTCGATTATCCATTGATTGATGTTGGAGTCTTGGAGCTAAATCGCAATCCTTCGAACTACTTCGCTGATGTTGAGCAGTCTGCTTTTGCACCCTCGAACATTGTTCCTGGCATATCGTTCTCCCCTGACAAGATGTTGCAGGGTCGGATATTCGCGTATGCAGATGCTCAACGATACCGATTGGGTGTGAACTATCAGCTCCTACCAGTTAATCGCCCACGTAGTGGGGTTCATACCTATCTGCGAGATGGGCACATGAGATTCGACGAAAATGAAGGAGCTGCTCCAAACTATGAACCAAATAGCTTTGGTGGACCAGTCGAGAATCCTGCATATCGAGAGCCTCCATTGAAGATATCTGGCGACGCTGACCGCTATGACCAACCACGAGCCGATGATGACTTCATTCAGCCTGGAAACCTATTCAAACTAATGTCAAAGGACGAACAGGCACGACTCATCGAGAACATTATTGGCTCTCTAAAGAACGTACCAGAGTTCATCCAAGAACGAATGGTGAAGCATTTCCAAAAGGCTGATCCTGAATATGGTGCAGGCGTTGTGAAAGGACTAGGTATCTCTGTGAAATAGAGTTGCTAATAGGCGAAATCATTTCGGGGGTTTCGCCTTACCTTTTCTTTTGTTATGTCAGAAGTATTCAGTCTGCGGCTGACTGGCGGCACCTACGGGCTGGGGATATAGCAGTTGCATCAAGGACTACTCCAGTGTCAGTTCTGTTCTCTCTGACCTAATGATATGTCAATTGTGGACTTGATATCATAGTACATCCTTGTACAAGACGATTCAATGGTGCGGTCGTGACTGATATTTGGTACAAGCTGAATCCAGTCCTCGAAGAGCAATTCTGGACATCCTTGAATAATGCATGCCTATCAAATTAGCTGTGCTTCACGTGTCCAGACAGGTCAATGTCCACGCGATCGTATTGAATTCTCATTCTTGTGCTCCAGGGTGCTTGGATCTTGGCAGGGTGAACGTGAATGTGCTCCCCTCTTCAGATGAAGTTTCTAATGCAACAGTACCGCCAAATTTCTTCACGATGCGCTCAACAATAGACAACCCCAACCCATGCCCCTTGGCGCCATTGCCTCCAACAGAAGCGAAGGAAGAAAAGAGGAGGGGCCGCATTTTCTCTGGGATGCCATCACCATTATCGCGAACCCAGAAGCGCACCATGCCATCTTCTGTTTCTTTGCCCCCAAGATATACACGCGGAGGACTTCCACCATACTTGATTGCATTGCTGATGTAATTGTCCCACACCTCTTCAATCCAAGGTGCATAGCCTAATGCGGTAGGCCAAGCCTCAGGCAAGATTATGTCAGCCTGATATTCCTCAATCATGGCTCTAAGGCGATTCTTGACTTCGTCTATGATAGGGACCATATCCAGAGGTTCCAGAGTCAGTGCTTCTCTTCTGATTCCGCTCAAGAGCATCAAGCTCTCGATGATGTCATTCATCTTCTGGGCGGCAATGTCGACTTGTTTTACGGTAGTCTGTATCTTTTCAGGGCTCATCTCGGAGTGTGACCCCATTAGCAATCCACAATGGCCCATCATGAGCTGCAGCACATTCTTCAGTCCATGTGCCACTGTATGGGCATAAGCATCGAGTTCCTCATTCCGAGCCCGGAGTTCAAGCGCATGCTGCTGCAACTCCTCTTGTGTGTGTCTTATGTCAGTAATATTGTGCAAGACGAACAGGGTTCCAACGAGATTATCCTTCTCGTCACGCAGAGGTGAGATATGGACTTCGTAGTGTGGACGATCGGTCTTCTCACTCCACGTAATCTCTTTTCTGCCATACTCTCTGCTGAGAGCAAAGCCCCTCAACTCAGACCATCGGGACAGCAACTGTCTTGCAGGGAGACCACGCACATCAATCGTCCTCTGACCGACCATCTGTTCCATTGCTGGATTCAGATGTACTACTCTGTTCTCCTCATCAAGTACGATGACACCATCATTCATGCTTCTGACAGCAGAATCGAGAGCTAGCGGTACAATCCCCAATAAGCCTTGACGCAAGACGGCCCAAGCAAACAGTAGAGAACTGATAGAGAAGAAAATGGGTGTGATATCTAAGACGGGAGGGGGAAGCAGACCTGCAGCCCATATCACGTGACTGATCATAGGAAGTATCATTGCTGCTAGTATGGCCGCTGTCTGTGCGTAATAGAAGCGAGACAGGTGTAACATCTTCCAAATGATCAATGCAGCACCAAGACTGAGCAGAAAGTATCCGTATGTGAGGTCCATAATAAGACCAACACCAAGCTCGTACCCTAGACATGGAAATGAACCACTGGTGTCTATTCGCGGGGACTGGTGGATTAGCCCGTGAATAGGATCGGTCAACGCCATGACTACTGATACACACGGTGCAAGAGAAACTAGTACCCAGAATCGCCTTGTCAAAAACCGCCCATATCCGCTGTACTCCAGCGATAGCGCAACCCATGCAACAGGTATTGAAACTATTCCAATGGTCTTGATATTGTCCCAGAAAAGCATGGCTGCTAGGTCTGTGACCATTGCCTGGAATGCGTTACAGAATGCCCACCAGGTGGCTGAGAATGATATGATGGCAATCATCTTCGCTCCCGGGGCAGGTCTTTGCCGCCAAGAGTAGACGCCAACTCCAATGGTCAGCAAACCCGCTCCAAGAGATGCAAGCACGTATGATGCCCACTCAAAGCTCATCTTGCAGAACCACTCCAGCGACAGTCATCCGGGGAAATCCCAGGGGTATAGGGGACCGGAATGAACTGTGAAATCCCTGCGATTCTATACGCAAACCTCCTGAAAAAAGAATCTCTTATCGAAACATCTTAAATTGTTCTTAAGCTTCCCTAGGAATGGAAACGCTTCAAAGCAGAACTCTTCAAGAAACAAGTCGGATTGGAGAAGACGATGTCCGAATTCAACTCCACCAAGAGCTACAGGGATGCAGCTGAATACTACGACCTCTTCATAGTGAATGATGACATTCCTTTCTATCTGAGTATGGCAGAAAAGTACGGATCACCGATTCTGGAACTGGCTTGTGGAACTGGAAGAGTAGCACTCAAGCTTGCAGAAGCAGGCTACGAAGTTGTAGGCGTAGATGCCACAAGGCAGATGCTAAGCGTGGCTCGAGCAAAGGCAAGCAACCTTCCAGATAATGTGCGGTCCCCAGTTTCATTTCTGAGGGGTGACATCACAGATCTCGACCTGCAACAGAGTTTTCCTCTAGTTATTATTCCTTCATCGTTCCGGTTCTGCTTGACGGCAGAGCAGCAGTTGGCATGCCTGAGTTCCGCTAGAAGACACCTTACCGAGGACGGTGTGTTCATCCTCGACTTGTATCCCGGAGACAGTCAACAAGAAAAAGGTGAATGGTCTGAGGATGCGCATACGACAAACGGCAGGCATGTAAAGCGTTCTGGCGTCTTCATCGCTGATTTCTCAAATCAGATTCAACGCCGCACATTCATCTTAGAAATAACAGATTCGGATGGAGAAACTTGGACGATTGAAACCGAGAATGCTGTTGCACTGATAGACGACAAAGAAGCCGACCGCCTTCTCCAACTCTCCGGCTTTAAGGTACTGGAGGAATACGGTGATTGGGATTTCAAACCGTATAGTCCGGGAATGAGAAGGAGAATTCTGGTGTTGCGGTTGACGGCCCCAGGTGGATGAATCGCAGTAGGATGCTATTCAGACCTTTGGAACCTACCGATAATCTCGTCCTGGACTTCCTTACTCAGGTCCACGAAGTACGCGCTGTATCCAGCAACACGCACGATGAGATTGCGATAATCTGCGGGGTTCTTCTGGGCGTCACGTAGAGTTTCCGGGTTCATCATGTTGAATTGGATCTGCATACCTCCAAGCTCAACGTAAGACCTGAGTAGATTTACAAGGGAGTCAAGACCCTCTACTCCGGATACGAAGCTGGGGTCCAAACCAAGGGTATAAGCTACTCCATTCGGATAGAGAGTATGATCAACGCTTGCAACAGAACTAAGGGCCGCTGTCAAACCCCTCACAGGGGCTCCAATCGCAGGTGAAGCGCCATTGCTTAGAGTAGTCGTAGCTAATCGTCCGCTCGGCAATGCACCAGTAAAGAATCCAAACGGAATATGAGAAGTCACAGAGTACATGCCTGCAATGAAAGTGCCGCCTCGGATGTTCTTGTGTTTTTCCACTTCCTCGCTGTACATGCGCGCCACGAGTTGAGCGTAGTCATCAGCCATCTTGTCATCATTACCGAATTTCGGGGCTTTGTTCAAAAGCAGTTGTCTAGTCGGTTCGTAATCATCAAATCCGTCCCTAATAGCCTCCAGCAGTTCGGCCATGCTCAACCGTTTCTCTCTGAAGACAAGTTGATCCATTGCGGTGAGTGAGTCTGCAACATCAGCCATTCCAACCCCCTGAACTCCAGTGAAGTTGTACCTTGCAGAACCGGTCGTTATGTCTTGACCCGCCTTAAAGCAGTCCTCTACGCAGAGTGAAAGCAGTGGCGAAGGCATCAGTTCAGCACTCGCGGTCTCAAAGTGATTCGAAGCTTCAGCCATTAGTCCTACCATGTAAGAGAGTTGTTTCCGGAATGCCTCAATAACGTCATCTATTGATTGGAACTCCAATGGATCACCTGTTTCGAGTCCAAGCTTCGACCCCAGCAGAACGGTCTCGCCATTATTCAAAGCAAGTTCAAGACATATTGCGATATTGAGTAGCGCCGCATCTGATGAAGTGAAGCTAGTTCCAAATGGAGCCAGCTCAACGCAGCCCACAGTTGCGTAGTTTCTCGCCTCTTCTGTTGGGATTCCTTGACGCTCCCAGGATTTGACGATTACATCATCATTGAACATGGCGATATTGTTTGTTTCAGATGCCACAGTTGCTGCGACTTCTCTCATTAGTTTCAGAGGGGTTTCCTTATGGAGCCTGATGTGAACATTTGGCAATGGAAGCCCCGTATTCTTGGTTGCTTCCAGAATTATGTAGGTCATTTCGTTTGTTGAGTCAGCCCCTTCCGGATTGATGCCACCAATTGTAGCAGCTTGCGTCGTCAACAGACCATCAAAGTACAGCCCTGCGAAGCTATCATAGACAGGCACCAGTTCGTTTGTCTTAATCCACAGCAGCTCTATGAGATCTCTTGCTCGGTCTCGATCTAGTATCCCTGACTTGACATCAGCCTCATAGAATGGTTGAAGGTATTGGTCCATCCGGCCCATTGAGATGGCTTGACCATCATACGCCTCAATGGTCAGAGCTAGGTGAGTGAACCTAATGAACTGGATTGCTTCGTAGAAATTGGTTGGTGGATTTCCTGGAACCCGTTGGCATATCTCAGCGATTTGCGCAAGCTCTTCTCTTCTCTGATTGTCTTTCTCATCTCTTGCCATTCTCGCTGCTTCTTCGGCATAGCGTTTTGCGAAGTGAATTATTGCCTCAGCAACTATTGCGGCAGCACTGTAGAATTGCGCCTTGGAGGTTGAGTCTGGATCATTTTTTTTGGCGTATTCAAGAACTCGTTCCTCTGCTATCGCCTTGAACTTGTTGAAACCCATAGAGAAGAGCATTGGGTAGTTAATACTCAAATGACCGTATCCAGCCGCCTCAGTAGGTAGGAACACTGAGCCAGAGTACACAACCTCCATTGTCTTCTCGGGAATATTCCGCTCACCGTGTGCCAGCGTGGATTTGTCGGCCCAGTAGGATTCGAGTTCGTCTTGGACAATCTTCATGTCCTCGTCTGTAATAACAACTGAGCGTTTGTCGCGATTCTTTATTTCTTCAAGCTCGGGTATTACCCTCGCTCCGTGTGCTTCAGGATAGATTATAGCGCCTCGAATCTTGTCTGCAATGACTCCCACAACTAGCTCGCCAGAAAGTATCCGTACGGGGATGCTTTCTAACATATGTGCAAGTGCCTTCGCCTGCCGGATAATCCTTGGCTCTCCTTCAGTCTGTTTCAGAGATTCTGTATACAATTGAGTTCTCTCAAGGTACAAACTTGTCGTAGAATCCAATAGATTGTTCCGTAGAGTTTCAATTCTTGAAGTTGCCATCTTCAACCCGCCAAAGCACAGACACTACCTGCCTGTAATAAATCGTACGCAATCGCTGTCTGCTGGTGCAACTTAGAGGTTTAAATGCCACATCTCAAGTCATCACATAGGGCAGATTGCTGAGTAAAACAACACTATGGTCAACAACATGAACTCGTTAGTTAGAGATGCTAAGTCATTTTACAGCCACAACTACACCCTTTGGGAGGGAATCGGCCATCACTTCAAGACGCCTGACACTTACCTCCACGAGTTCAAACTTAGATTTCCGGATGTGAAAATATCTCACCGGTTATTGAACCGTGGTCTGAACTTCGCGAATAACAAGCAAAGGCCGATTCATCGTTGGACCAGCTACCTAGAGGGGTTCTCTGAGAGCTTTGTCTATGACATAATCGAGCAGTTCGGACTATCCTCCGGTCACCGGATACTTGATCCCTTTGCGGGATCTGGCACTGTTAACGTTGCTGCCATGATGAAAGGGATAGATTCTGTTGGCATCGAAATCAATCCTACAATCTTCAGAGTGCTCTTGGCAAAGACATCATGGGATATTGACCCGAGAGAGATTCAGAGCCGATATGATGCGATGGACTTCTCAAAGAAGGCATCAGTGGAACCTCCTGCCTTCCTCGAAACAGAAAGGCAATTTCAGCCCGAGATACTCGAGAATGTCCTAAGGATAAAGGAACAGTTAGGATTGATGGATGACCCGCACCTTAGATGCTACTTCGAGCTGGCGTTCGCGAGCATTCTACTGCCATCTAGTAATTTGAGAAGATCACCGTCAATCGGCTACGACAAGAGGAAATTCAAGAATCTATACCCAAACCTACCATTCCAGCTGTTTGAAGAGAAGGTCAAGGAAATCATCAGCGACCTTCGGTTCGTGCAGACGAAGGTGGAGAAACAGGGAAAGTCCATTTCGTTCTGTGAAGATTCTAAGACATTTGCTTTGCCTGAGGATATTGCAATTGATGCAGTCATAACCTCTCCCCCGTACCTCAATAGCTTCGACTACGTTGGCAACTACAAGCTAGAAATAGGCTGGATGGAGGATGCGGCTTCCACAAAGGACCTTAGCGAACTCCGCGACCGCATGGTATTGTGTGACAACGTTTCCAGATCAATGATGAAGTCATACGCAGAACAACCCCCCCTCCTTTCGATTGACTGGCTCGACTATATTGTTGCAGCCACCAAACCAAGAATGAGAGAGAGAATCGGTATCAGAAGAAAGGACTATCCGATTCTACTTAGAAAGTACTTTGAGGACATTCATGTGGTTCTCAGCAATATGTACAAGTCCATTAATGACGGTGCCAGAGTGGCGTGGGTGGTAGGAGACTCGCTGATCCTCGACGTTTATGTTCCAACCGATTTGATTACCATGATGATAGCACAGAGGATTGGATATCGCCCAACGGGTGTCGAGATTGATCGCACAAGACGATCTGGAATCAGACGCGCATTTGCTCTTAGAGAGAGCATTCTCTATTTCCAGAAAGAAACGTAGGATGGATGAAAATGCCAAAGTGGAAGAAAGCTGACATGGATTCAAGTGGCTTCCCGCTAACTTCTGACGGGAAAATGGAGATTGAGGAGAAGCTGGCTTACCTACTGGAGGAAGTATTGGCTCTTCAGCTAAGGGTGAAGTCGTTAGAGGGAAGCATCCAGTCCGTCCTAAGGGCGTTGGAGAAGACCTAGCTTCAGTTGCTGCCGATGAATTGCAGCAGCGCCTCGAAAGTCAGACCTTGAGGACGACTCTAGGCACGAGCTGAGCAACAACCTTACATAGTCCGAGTTCAACCGAACGGGTGACAACTTGCCTGCCTCTAAATGAGAATTGGAGCTCTCTTGGATTTGAGAATACCTCCTCGGTTTCATGACCGGTTTCAACATCTACCACGAAATACCTTATGTTGTCTGCTGTTTCTATGACCTTGTTTACACCGAGTATCGTAGGAAAGACATATCCTCCTCCGTGTGGTAAGATATTTGCATCGAGGAGCCGATTCATGACTCCATGTTTCTGCGCCCGTCTTGCGAAACCCAAATGCTCAATGGTTTCCTCTTTGAGGTTGGGTACTCCCCTCACTAAGTAAGCGGGAATATCAGCTCGCAGTGTGAGGGGGAAGAGCGTATCAGGTTTCTCATCATTGAGGCAATGGCATCCAAGAAGTACCTCATTCAAATTGAGCAACCCCTGATGGATTGGACTGGATATCTCTGTGTAACCCTCAAACAGAGTGCCAGCAGCCTTCTCTCGCTTCTTTCTGCTCAGTTCAACAGCAAAACTGTGTAGTTCAAGGTATTTGTCTGCATCATCACCTGTAAGAATCCGTATGTCGCCAAAAGGCGTGTCTATTATCTCAGCCATCTCCCTGAGGGTTTCACTCTCATGGTGGTATAAGCCAAACCCGAACTTGCTGTCATTATCGCCCTTCAACTCGGGCACAGAGCCATGGATTATGAAAGAATACTGACTGGGACTCTCCTCATCCGGCAAGACTGACTTATACCTATACAAGTCAACAAAGTGATTGCCAACAGCGAAGTCCCATTGGATTTGAATTCCTTCAATAGAATCATCACTGGTCTGGATTCCACTCACTCTCTCAATTAGCATATCTGTGGCAGGCTTCTTATCAAGGGAGCCTACGAGCATACCACAGGCATTGGGCATCGAGTCCAAAACAACAAGCTTCTCGCGGCCGTCGCCCCACGAAACCTTCCCTCCATATCCAAACCCATACGACCATCGATGTATGTTTCGCGTCACAGTTGCATCCGGTGCCCCTATGAAGGTTGCATCCGGGTCAAGGCCCAGTGAGTTTTGCAGGTAGTGAATCTTGGCTAAGCCATATTTCATGTTCGCCTTGCACAGAGCTCCAGCGGAATCATCCATGCCCATTGAAAAGATATGTTCTAGGCTACGTGATAGGACTTCATCCCGGGTTAGGTTCTCAAAGGGTTGCACCATCAGTATTCCTCCTCGAATATCCAAGTCATATTAGGATGAGCTTACTTGTTGAAGGAGCAGTCATGACTAGGCTCGAGCTGCGTGCCTTCTATCTAATTATATCAATCTTCTTTGTCAAGTATCTGTTCGATAGATGCCATTCGTTCACTCAGACGTTTCTCAATGATGATCATGAATTCCAGAAGCTCTTGATGCAAGTCGTCTCCCAGTGCTCTACTGAAGTCATAGTTCAGTTGATCATAGTCTAGTTTCCTTTTCGCCATATACTTCGTTAAGATGTGCTCCATTGAGCCCCCGCTCTTACCGATGAACCCTCTCAAGAGCCCCATGAGTCCCAATCGGTCTAGGGTGTCTGCATCAAAGACTATCTTCTCCTCAGGAGTTACAGGTGACATCATCGAAGTCGGGGTGTGTCGCACAACAACTCGACAGATATCGTCACGTATTGAGTGTTCAATCTCCAAGCCATCCAGATACTCCTCTGCAAGTCCTGCGCCAAGCAGACCATGGATGTGCGCGAATACTTGATTGGTCTTCCCAATGTCATGTAACAAGGCTCCAGCAATACAGACAAAGGGGTTGACAGGTTCGCTTATGTTCTTCGCAATATCGATTGTATATCTGCAAACGGTAAAGACATGAGAGTAGTCATGGCTATCGCTTTCAGCATGTGCTTGTCTTACAAACTCCTGCATGTTCAAAAGCTGCTCCATCTCTTTCTGCGTGAGCTGCCGTGAGAATACCATTTTGCTCATCTCTATATGGAGGGAAATCTGTTAAAGGCTTCGTAGACCTGGTCGGTAATTGCTTTCTTGGTGTACATGAAGTTGGTGAAGAGCTTTGGAAAGCGTACTATCCACCTAACCTACTCAGGCAAGAAGAATCCAGTTATTGGTTTGACTGCAAGTAGTATGCGACATGACTGCAAAGATAGCCGGTAGCTGGGCCCAAGAGCCGATTTCTCTGTTGTGTGACGGGCCGCAGACTGTACCTTTGCCGATCCGAGAACTCCTAGCGCTTGGAGTGGTTTCAGGACCGAAAAGCTGTAGATTGCCACACCTCACGATATCAAGCATTGACTTAACAGCGATGCCTTACCACTATAGGGGTAGGGTGGTTCGGATAGACATATCACAGACAATGAAAGATGAAGTTGTGGTTCACAATTGGAAAATGATGAAGCTTGACAGATGCCGAGCGAATTGGACAATGGGTGAGAACTACGAATTTCCTAATGGAATAGGCGTGAACATCTATTTCGGGAAGAAACCTATCAAGATACAATCGCATGTTGAGCAAGCCAGGGAGGTCGAATCGCTGGTGGGGGGCACGGAGTACACTAGAAAGGCAAAGAAAGGACGGATTGAGTTCAGCGTACCATTTGTGACCAGAGGCGATTACTTGGACCTGCTCTGGGACCTTTACACGATTGGAGGCGAACGGCACTACTGGTAACTGAAGTGTATCGCTATCAGCTATACACCTGACCGGACTCTAGGGCGTCTAGGAATCCAGACTTGTTCTCCCCGGGCACGCAGTTGAGGATGCAACCAAAGTTGGGGCATGTCGAGCAACACCAATGACGTAGAGTGAGGAAGAACGCCGCTATAACGACAATCTGAACGAACACCAACTCCAATCGGTCCACTAGGTAGAGTATTGGCAGGGCATAGAAGAGTAAGGACCAGGTCAAGAACACCAGTTGCCCTCCTCGGCTGATCCTTCCAGGCTTGTACTTGAAGAGCTTCGGGCTTCCCCAGTTGCCCAGGCAGTAGAACCGACCTTCAGTCCCATGCACCTTGCCAGAGTACTCGTAGCATGGACAGTGTCTACAAAGAACGTACCATTCGATTCCACCAGCAAAGAAGAGCATGCCAAAGAGGAAGAAGACAGCCACCATAATCATGCTTTCAGTCAGCACGAATGAACCGAATCCTAGGGCCGCTCCAATGTCATAGGTTATCCCGAAGTAGCTGACACTTGAAACTACCATGCCGCTGGCTCCAACGATGAACGGTGCGAAACCGAGTACCGCGAACCATCTCATATCGTGAACAGTGTATCGCACGGTAACACCTTCACAATGAGTGGACAGTCCGTCTGAAGCCATGGAATAACGTCCTGTAAGGTGAGCGGCTCTAGTCCTTGGAGGGCTCTCGTCTTCCGGTTTCTGGTATTATGAGAATCAACCCGGTGGCTATCAGCATTACTATGAATAGGAACACAATCGAGTAGAAGTATGATGTTCCGACTCTCAAGGTTTCCAAGAGTAGAGAAACTAGGATTGCACCCAAGTTGCCAAACCAGAACGCCAAGCCGGCGCTCGCACCAGATAACTCTGGTCCAACTGACTCAAACTCCTCAAGTGTCGAGAGAGCGATAGGCATTACGCTAATCAGGAAAAAGCCTAGGATTGCAGACGCTACATAAGTCAGCTCTGGAATGCTGCTTGTTCCCACGACAAATGTGGTGATGGAACCAATTAGGATGGCAATAATCAGAAATGGCTTTCTTCGTTGAACCTTGTCTGAGATGCCTGATAGAATAAGAGCGCCAGCTATTCCGAAAGATAGGAGGAGAACCTGAACGATGACGGCACTCCCAAAACCTGCCGTGATGGGGATTCCTAGGCTCGGGAGGAGCTCTTCGAGGATTGCTGTCAGACCAATGAAGGCGCCAAAGCCAGCGAAGAAACCGTAGGATACAATCCACACATTCTTGTCCCTAATCATCGTACTCATTGTCCGCTTCTTGGTGACAGGCGCTTCGATATCTGGTGGATGCGGTGGCTTGTTTCTCGCTATGGCAAAAAATAGAATGGTGAGTATGACAGCAAGGACCGTGTCCAGATTGAGTATGAATTCAATGCTATCCTGAGCCAGTGAGACTGTGTAGGCTGGGTCTCCATATATTGGAGCAGTCCAAAGAAGCAGACTGAGAGCTGATCCGAAGAGCATGCCGAGCAGCATGAACAGCGTACCAACACCAGTCGCTAGTACCCGCTCGCTCCGAGGGAACCACTTCACACTTAGGTAAGTTATGCAGTTCTGTACCATAACGGCCCCTATTGAGAGACCGAACTGACACAGGAATATCAGCCAGAAGTCGTTGATGACAAAGATTCTCAGCGCACCAAAGATTGTTTGAATGATTGCGCCAGTTCCAGCCACATCAATCAATCCCTTCCTATCAGCGAGCATCCCAATGGGGATTGAGAAGATGATGAATGCTAGCGGCTGTGAAATCGTTAGAAGCACAATAGTTGCGTCACCTGGTGCAAGCCCAAGCACAGGGGTTGCTTCATTTCTGATCAGCGAGAACGTGAGCCACATCATCTGCCCAATCATGAACACAAGACCGAAGACCAGCAGAACCGCCCATCGGTATCTATAGACCCGAACTTCTTCTGACGTTTGGAATACTCTCCTTTGAGATGGGACCGGAATCCAGTCAGTAGTACATGCGGAAGTGACTAAAATCAATTGCGTCCGCTAGACCTGAATGAATGTACAGCCTTCACCGTTCATTGTAACCTGAATAGACCTGGACAAATGTCCTTTGTCCCTCCGAGAATGGCACTGGAGTCCTGAACATGAAAGATGTTCGGCGCTGCGTTGATGTCAGCACGGAAGTGCTCCTCACACAGCGTATAGCAGAAGTCATTGAATATATATCCTAATCAAGACATTCCCCCTGATTGAATCAAAAAACTAGGATTCCCAGAAAGAACCAGATTGAATTGTTCATGATCGTCCACGCAATCATAGGCCCGATTATGTTCTTGGTATGGCGATATATCAGAGCAAGTACTAGGAAATACATTGCAATGACGAAAGAATAGGGTCCCTGCAACATGGAATGTAATAGACCGTATACTAGTATCGTTATTATCAGACCCTTGGTGATCAATCCTCTCTCTTGTTTCCCATTGCCTTCGAAATGTCGATCAGTATTATCAATCAAGAAGAATACGAAGAATACTTCAAGTGGTCCGCAAAAGAGCACGAGAAGGGTGGAGAGAACGACCGTCGATACATTGACATTCAACCCGTTCACTTCAGGATCCAATGCATTTCCTGTGATGATGAACCGGACTAGCAAGTAGACGAATGACAGAAATGCAGAGATTACGACGCTCCTTGTTAGGCCTTTCTTAGTTATGCCATAGGTTGATAGCTGATCCTTGTTTACATAGGCGAACAACAATGGAAGGAATCCTGTGGTCAGAAATTCTCCGATAATTGGTATTGGCATCAGGGATGGGAATGATTTGAGTGTGGCATTCGTAAGCGGATAGCCAGGCGGTAAGAGTGCAATCGCGATTAATCCAACCAAAAGCACACCCACTATGTTCCATATCCAAGTTATTGTGACTTGAAAGGCGGGTGTCTTGTGAATGGGAATTTGGGGCCTCTCGATGTCGCTCTCGTGTATAGCTGACACAAATCTAGTCTCATGGAAAAAGCACAGGTTCTCTTGTTCAAAGTGGGTGAACTACCACTCATCATAAATAGCTTGTCGTCGTCTACGTCTCTTATCTTAGCCAGTATGAATGGCATAGGAGTTTAGTATCTTTATCCTCCAGATCCAAGCCACGCACTAGCCCTGCGGCAATGCTGTTTCTCTTTTCGTTAGCTCGCCCTTCGTCCGGGAGTCCAATAATGCTCGATTACTCCGTCCATGCAAAGGTAGGGGCAGCTGCAGATAGCTGGAAGGTTATCACTTGAGAATCAACCCAAGGGGATCCACATCAGTCCTGAGAACATCCAGCTCTTCAGGGGTTGGACTTGGCTCCTGCTTGGCTCTCGATACATCCAGCTTGAATCCTGTGTTCTTCGTAATCTCTTCAACAGATGCATTCTCATAGTACGTCGAGAGATACATTTGCTTCGTATTCTCATCAAACTCCATGACGCCTAGCGTGGTGATCACCGCCACAGGACCTCCGCGGATAAGACCTGCTTCTTGACGTGAGGTGCCTCCCTGCAACCAGCCTGGGCTCGTCAAGTAATCAAGGTGTTC
>Ga0209986_10002462_pt1 | contig 16933 bp, 10 predicted proteins | sample BlataG_FD_183168 | JGI IMG/M metagenome (GOLD analysis project Ga0209986, IMG submission 183168) | Deep subsurface microbial communities from Black Sea to uncover new lineages of life (NeLLi) - Black_00105 metaG (SPAdes) (version 2) | ecosystem: Environmental > Aquatic > Marine > Oceanic >...
ATAAGCGTATTGATCGCTTCCTCATACTTGCGCAGTTGATAGTGCGACCAGACGATTCCTTGTTGTGCAATCACGTGTTCGGGTATTTCCTCGAAACGCAATAGCGCGTCTTTCCAGTTCGCAAGTCTGATGTCAGCCAGTGCGATGAGTAGAAGTGGTTCCGGTTCAGTGCCTCCATCGAGCTGCAGTCTATTGATTTCAGATGCAAGTTCTGCTGATGTGACGCGACGACGTTTGAGTTTTTTCGCAAGTGTTTTCATCTGGTCTAAAGCATTCTTGCTGAGTCGTGGTGGCACCACCTTGCCCGGCTTGACGATGGATGTTATTTGGCTGCCCAGCGTTTCTTTTGAAACGCGGTTGCGGATGTACTCATCCGCCTCTTGAAGGCTGACATGCTGATCGTTATTTTTGTCGGCATCTCCTCGATAGGCGGAGGCGATCGCGCGGGCAAAACTGCCCCCATCGTTGGTTCGTTGTCCGCGCTGGCCCTCTCGGCAACTGACGATGACCGTCACACTTTTTAATGCCGGTTGCGTGCGATCGTCTTCCAAGATAAGGATCTGCTGTTCACTCGCAGGCTGGTCTTTTAGGTCGTTGCCGCTCCCTTCGTGGCAGGTGTCGAGAAAAAGAGTCTTGTCGCTTGCTTTGCAGGATTCGATCTCTGTGATCAACCATTGCAACGGCAGGCCAGATTCTTCCGTGTCGAGTCTTTTAAAATCTTTTGCGGCCAACTGTGGCTGTTTGTAAGCATCAAGATACGCATGGCCGCCAAAATAGATGAGCAGTTCACTGTCTGCTCGCATTTGCCGAAGGAAGCTGGTTACCTTACGTTTCATTTCTGCTCTGACGACGTTCTCCAGAAGAAGCGTTTGGTCGCGAGATATGCGATAACGCTCAACCAGCGTATCACGGATATGGTTAGCGTCCGCGCCGAGATGATTTACTGAACTCAAGGTACTATCTTCGTACGCATTGAAACCGATGACCAAAGCCCAACGCCGCCGGTCAGTAACACGCTGCGCAGAGAGTTGACTGATGGATAGGTCTTTTGGGTCGGTGGCATCATATATCAGTTTTACAAGGTCGGTGGGTTGTAATTCATCTAGCTCAACAGGTGTTCCACCTAATGTCGGTTTTGCAGTATTGGAGAGTCTGAAAGTCAATAATGGGGAGTCTTTGTCCTGGAGCCGGATTGTCATTTTTCGTGCTCCCAGAATAACTTTTGTGATGGTTCCTTTAGCCATGCTCGTGCGCTCGGCATCGATGCGAACCGCATGGGTGTCATGAAGGACCGTGACGGTATCGCCGTATTGAAGATCGGCCAGTGCGAAGCGGCGATCGCCGACAAGGTTCCGTCCGTTGAGAAAGACTTCACAATTATCACTTAGAGGAAGTTGAAAGCTTTTATTGCTTTCAGTTTTAATGTTAATGGTTTCCTGAGCAACATCCGTATTTTGAACTGTCCCCGTTGCACTCTCTTTTCGAATAATGCGAATTATTGATTGAGGATGTACAATTCGACCTTCTCTTCGTATATGCTTTCTATTATCCAACAAGGATTCTAAGAGTGTTTCAAGCTTTTTGTTATCTTTTTCGAGAAGGTCGGTTAGATTCTGCTCTGTAGTTTCGGGATCTTGGCTACTGCTAGGATTCAGGCCAAGCTTTTTTAGCCACTTCTCGTTGTATTCCTTTTCCTTCTTCTCCTCGCCCTTTGTTGCCTCCGCAACATCGTTTACGTCGTTTAAGAGTTCTCGCTCTTGATATTTCGAATTATTATCGTTGTGCCCGCGTTCAAAATATTTTTCCAGGCTTTTAATTATTGGTTCGTCGGCAGTACCGATCTCTGCCATTTCAGCATATGAGTGGACAGTATTATGTCGGACGGTCGTAACTCTATCCTCGAGTTGGAGTAGCTTAATTGGGTCCGTTTCAGCGGTTGTTACTTGCTCTCCATTTATTTCAATCTTGATATCTTGAGGGTTCTGAGGAAGTCGAATCTCAAATGATTTTGTATTCTTCCCCTTCTCTGTCCGTTTAAGAACAAATGCTCTCTTTCTAGGTCGTAAATCAGTGATAATTCCCATGTCCTCAATAGGACGCGAAATGCAGAGGATTTTTTTGTCTCTTCCAGTTCCGACGTCCCTGTCAAGTTCAAAACGAACATAATCATCTTTCTTTAAGGTGTCTAAATCGAATTGGTCTAAATTAATATTATGATTCCGTTTCGGATCGTTGAAGTAGACCTGATCAAACGGACGAATCGTAATCGTTTGATGCGCTTTGTCTTCGTCTGTATCCACTACCAATGTGCCCACAGTCGTGTTTCCTAGCGAGGTTTCATCTGCTTTTGTTGTTTTGTCAGTGTTGTGTCCTGGCACAATATGTACGATTCGCCCTTCGAGTTTCTTTACTACTATAATCGGTTTTGGTGGCTCGGGCTTCGAATGAAATAGCCATGTTGTTAATGTGCCGACCACAATAACTGAGACTGCTGCAATCAATAATCGTTTCTGCCGTTTCTTTTTTGCTTCTTCGAGAGCAACTGCTTCGGCTTCGGCTTTCTCAGCTTCAGTTGGGCCGATTCCCCCCTTTCCCATGCCGATCTTGAGATCGCGAATGGCCTCTTGGGCATCCCGGTAACGGGTTTTCGGGTCTTTGGCCACAAGCCGTTCAATCACGTCCGCTAAATCTTCGGGAACTCCTTTGAGTACGCGATTGATTTCCGGCAGCTTGCGATCGGGACCCGCATGCCACATCATCCAAGCGATTTGTTTGTCTGCACCAAATGCATTGAGTCCGGGAAAGAGCGATTCAAAGCCATTACCGCACAGCAACTCGTACATGGAAAAGCCGAGTGAATAGAGGTCGCTGTGTGGACCGACAGGTCCAAAAATTTCGGGATCGACACGCTCGGGCGCGATATACCGCGTCGTGCCTTTAAAGAGACTGCCCTGATCGTTAGTCGCCCTCTGGGCGAGACCGAAGTCTCCAAGTTTTATCCAATTGCGACGATCAATGAGCAGATTGCTTGGCTTGACATCGCCATGGATGATATTGCTTTTATGTAAAAACTCAAGCGCTTTGAGGCCGCAAACGAGTCCCATGCGTATCAATTCCAGATCGAGGGGTTTGCCTCCCGCTCGACTTTGCATGGTGTCGGACATCAACTCCAGAATGAGCCAACCGCGATCTCGATCAATATCGTAGATGGTAAGCACATTGGGATGTTCAAGCGATGCAAGAATCTGTGCCTCTTCCCAGTACCGGTTCAGCTGTCTGGGATCGGAAAGAAATTGAGGGTGGATTTGCTTGATTGCCACATCCCGGGCAAGTTCTTTATCGCATGCTCGAAATACGGTTGCAAAGTCGCCAGTAGCGATTTGCGAGAGGATGTCATAGCGTGCATGAGGCTGCATATTGAAAATCGCAACGATTAATTAGTTCTTTGTTTTAATAAACGAGACAATAGTTCCTGGAGTTCTTGATCGCTTTTAAGTGAACTATTCGATGACTTTCTGCGAAGCCCGGTAACGCCTTGGTCTGTTTTATCAAGATGTTGGGCATTAAGTAGGTGCAGCACTTTTCGGTAGTACCGCTCTTCTTTTTGGGAATCGCCCTGGCTTCTCGCCAGCGCCGCATCGCGCAGATAAAGTTGGTAACGGATCCAAGGTCCATCCTCAGGGCCAAAATATCTTTCGTGGATCGTCGCAAGGGTTTGTTCCGTAGTGTCAGCTTGTGAATTGACCGATGGTGTTGTTTCTATGAGTAAGAGTATAGATGAAGCTAGGAGGCTAGCGCATATTACACCGAAAGTAATTAATCGATTGGATTCGGCCTTTTTTTCCGCTGACTTGTCGCCGCCTTTACTTTCAAGTGCGAGTTTCGGGAGCTGCCCATCGGATGCCGGTTCCAATTGCGACTGCGCCGGTTTTTCAGTAATCAGCTCGGCGTAGTGCCGGGATGAATGCCGAGGAATCTGACCCTCAGTAGGTTGAGGTGGTGGAATAGGATGGGGGGGGGGCGGGCTTTTGTCAGTCGGCTGATATTCAGCAGGGCTCTTTGGTGGATTACTTGGACTGCCCGCCGGTGGCAAGGGCGTTTGAGTGGATTCAGGAAGGGCTGGGGTTTCTGGATTATTGGATGACACCAAATTGTTGTTTGCTCGCAATGTTTGGCGGTCCTCCGTCGTGGGTGAAGTGTGTGTGTGTGGAAGAGTTGCAGTTTCTTCGCCTTCCTTGTTTGCTGCGGATAACGCCTCTTCAGGCACCCAGATGTGACCCTCGCAATGTTTGCAGACTGCATATTGCCCTCGCTGCTCGTCTGGCAGTGAGAGGCTTCGATCGCACCGCGGGCATGCAAGCTCAATCATCATTACGCATGTATCCAAATTGGCGAACTGAGTGCATCATCAATTAAGGAACCCACTATTCATTACGTTAATTACAAATGGACCTAGTATAATTAGCACTGTGGAAAGCATGATGAGGACTCCCGGAAGCAGCATTTTCACTCCAGCCTCGGCTGCAATTCCTTCACCCCTCTGGGTTCGTTTAATCCGTAGCACATCCGATTGAATACGAAAAACCTGGGCAAGGGGTGATCCTAATTCCTCTCCCTGGATAATAGATGAAATAATACCCGAAATCTCGTCATCATCCAAACGTGATTGCATTGCCATAAATGCATCGGTCCGTGTTTTTCCCATTTGCATGTCCGAGAGTACTCTGCCAAATTCAGCAGCGATATGGTGGCCTTGAAACTCAAGTACCCCCTGGCTTAGTGCATGTAAGAAAGTAGAGCCTGCTTCCATTAAGAGCGTCATCAGATCGAGTAAGAATGGTAAACGGCGTTTAATAAGGACAACTCGGTAAAGAGCGAGAATCCTTAGGCGTCTGCGTAAAAACCACGTAATCAACATGAAGGCAAAGAGTGAAAAAATAATGCCGACCTCGCCAAATTGACTGACAAAGAACCATAGGTAGATGGGAGTGAACAGACCTGCAATAAATTGCAACTTGCCCAGGTATTCTTCAGGTAGCCAATATCGAGGCAGTCCCGCAGCAAAAATCTCACGTTGAATTAAAGGCAGGGATGCAGCAAACATATTTCGGTTGATTCGAGCAAAAATTTGAATGATAGGTTGAAAGTATCGAAAAATGTCGTCAGTTCTGCGAAGCTCATTCACACGATTGACATCAAATCGCCATTCACTATCCTGTTTCAAGTCTTCCGATGCGAGTGATTTAAAGATCCACCATGCTAGAATCGCAATAGCTGAAGCGATGGCTCCGCTTGCGATTAATCGGACCCATAGTAAATCAGGTGCTGGCGTCATCACTTCGATTTCTGGAAACATTTTGCGATAGCTTTCGTGCAGCTAAATATCGGGGTTAAGGATATGCCGTGCCCAAAAATAGGCAATGATATTCAGGGTGATTGCAGTTGTCAGAAGAAGTTGCCCAACCGTGGTCACGAAAAGAATAGCCACGGTTTGTCGGTCAAGAAAATAATAGGCGATAAGAAGAAAAAATGGTGCGAGGGCCATATAGTTCGCTGACATGCGGGCCATCGCCGTATCCGATTGCACTTTCCTCTCCACTCGCTGTAACTCTCTTACTGAATGAGAAATACGATCTACCGTTTCATTGAGCCGTCCCCCACTATCGCGACTGGCCAACAGCGCTGCCGCAAAAAGGGCAAAGTTTTCACTACGGAGTCTCTCCTTCGCCTCTTCTAGCGCCCGATCGAGCGGTTTTCCCATTTCATATTCAGCAATAATATAGCCAAACTCACTTTTGATTGGCCGTGGCGAATTATCTGCAAGCATCTCCATCGCTTGCGGAAGAGAGAGTCCAGCACGGATGGCGCTCGAGAGGGAGACCATCGAGTCCGCGAGCTGATCTTCAATCTGGTCGCGACGTTGCTGGGCCTTGCGGTGAATAAACCACGACGGGCCGCAAAATAAAAGAACGGTACTTAAGAGTGCAAAAGTGACGCTACCCGCGAGCAGTATGAACGAAAGAAAGAGAATTAAAAGACCAATGGACCAAGCAATCAGACCAGTCCGGAGATTACGCGTGGAAATCTGCAGTCGCCGCAACTTGTCTGAAAAATAAGCTTCAAGTAAATCAATGCCTCGCCAGTAATAGGGCTGCGCACTATAGGCGAAAAGTGCAATGCCACCGCCTAAAAAGAAAGAGGCGGCAATCATAGCTATCCCATTGGGTTCTGAAGACTGTACCAGCATGTTTTTATGTAGTGTTAGTTAGAATGTTGAGTGACGTGATTGTACAATTGTCTGTTGGTCAGGTCAGTGCTGACCCCCATTCTGAGAAGCAGCGTTGATTTCAGATGGGCTACTGTAATTTTCATAAAGAAAGTCCAGCTCAATCAGTTTCTTTTCTACCAGACTGTCAATAAAACTCGGAAGATAGCCTGTGGGTCGCAGTGTATCTGTGGACTGCCGGATATTATAGATATCTGTCGTGTTAACACGCTTGGTGTCAGGATCTATTCCACTGAGTTCAGCAATTTGAGTGACTTTACGCTGGCCTCCCGGATAGCGATCGATGTGGACGATCAGATCGATGGCCGACGAGACTTGACGGTGAATCGATATGACTGGAAGATCTACCGCCATAAGAATTAACACTTCCAGTCTCTCGAGTACCTCGTGGGCGCTATTGGCGTGCAGCGTCGTCATCGAACCATCGTGACCGGTATTCATGGCCTGAATCATATCCAGCGCCTCGCCACTACGACATTCGCCCACCAGAATACGATCGGGTCGCATCCGCAGGGCATTGGTGACTAAATCGTGGATCGTGTACTCTCCGACCCCTTCCACATTTGCTGGTTTTGATTCAAGCGTCACCACATGTTCTTGATGAAGCCGCAATTCCGTGGTGTCTTCGATCGTGACAATCCTTTGTTTGTAGGGGATAAAGCTTGAGAGAATATTGAGAAAAGTGGTTTTTCCAGTGCCCGTGCCACCGCTGACTAAAATATTTCGGCCATCAATCACTGCGGACCGCAAAAATGTGGCGGCAGACCGAGAAATGCTCCCGAATTCAATCAGGTCATCCATCGTCAGTCGCTGGATAGGGAATTTACGGATGGTGAGGCATGGGCCTTTAATCGCGAGCGGCGGAATAATCGCATTCACACGCGAACCGTCTGGAAGACGCGCATCGACGAGTGGCTGACTTTTATCGATGCGTCTGCCCACCTGAGCCACAATGCGTTCGATGATCGATTCGGTGATCTTTTCGGAGAGAAAACGTCGCCCTGATTTTTCAATAATTCCATCGCGTTCCACAAAAATCTGATCGCTTTTGACGACCATAATTTCCGTGATCGTCGGCGCTCGCAGTAAATCCTGCAGCGGCCCAAAACCAAAGACCGTGTCCTTAAGATCTTTTTTGATAGCGCGCAAGATTAAATATTTCCGTAACTCAGCGTGGAGGTGAGGCCGGACGAGATGGAAAGTCTCGTTAAAGCTCTGCTCGAGTTTGCGCACGCGACCACTAATATCCGTAATCGCGTTGAGTTGCATCTTTTCCCGGATAAACGAAAGCAGGCTATGTAATTCGGTTTCACGTTCGGGGACGAGGGTGGCGGGAACATCAAATTCATTGCTCGTGAGTACCGCTAGATCAAAAACAATATCTTCATCCTGTGTTTCAAGGATTAGTTGATTAACAAGTTGATCCCGCAATGTAATGCCGGTGATTTCTTCAAGAAGAGGCTCGTTCTGCTTGCCAAAAATATTCATGTCTCTGCAGACATCTTCGATATTATTTTCGAGCGACATGATGCTGTCTTGATTTACTCCGCGTTCTCCCTCAAATTCATAAAGGTCGAGTCGTTCTAAAAGTTTCTGGTGGATAGAGAGTTCTAGTTTTGCCATCTCACCGCGAAGATGGGCCTCGATCTCTGCCTGGCTGAAGCTGGATGCGGATTCGGTTTGGAAGGAGAGCGTGTAGGGCCAGATGCGAATCTTGGCGCCTGGAGTAAACGAAGCGGTTTGCCCGCCAAGTATTTCCGCATCCCCTACCAGACAACTGTTGATGCCAAGGTTCTCCAGTTCTAATTGTTCCCCTGTAACACGAACGACGGCATGTTGGCGAGAAACCAGGGGGCTAGTCAAGACAATATCGTTGTCTTGACCGCGGCCAATACGGAATTCCGATCCGTCGAGGTCGATCATAGAACGACGACTCTCACTAATTCGATTAAACCAGACCTTCATTGATGCTGCTTTCTATCGGCGAACAAGAGTATGCATGGGTTATCTGCTATGTGGTGCATGAAGTTTTAAACGCAGTGGTTTAAAGTTATTATCCGCAAGGTGGTTAAGTAATATCGTCATTTCGGGGTTTGTCTTGCCGTCTTCATTGGTAGCCATAAGAGTCAGCATGTTTTCTCTGCTGGAACGACCTCGTTGGCCATTGATCACCTCGGTGGATCCCATTCGGAGGCCGACTGACAGGACATCGAAAGGTTTAGTCCAGTTGCCTCGCCCGCCCTGTGCGGGATCTTTGCCTCTGGAAGGCAGGTAGAAAGATACGCGTGTGTCACCGGGAATAATTTGAGAAGGAATTGTTGTGCGCGTATCGATGGGCACAGAAACAGCTGTCTCCTTACCCAAGAGTTGAAGTTCGTTGCGAGCTGTTCTGAAATCATTGCGAAGCAGAAGTCCGCCAATATCGTAATTTCGAATCGACGGTCGACCGACGATGGCATCAAGATCATCCCATGGGAGGGCATATTCTTGGAGGTTTCCCATAAACTCCCTCGGTATCTGAATCTCTTCGAGATGGTTCTTCGACAGTGCTGTTCCACTGTTTACATCGGCACCTCTACGCACGCCGATGAAAGACTCATGCCCGAAATCTTTGCTCGAATTTAAGTAAACCATATTGAAAGCGAAGCCGATGAGTCCCAGTACAACGGCAATAATGAGTCCTTGGATGCCCTTCATGTGTTTGATCCCGTTTTAATGAATTGTATTAGTGGGGAATTATTTTGTCTGTTGTTGAATGGCAAGGCTAATGATACCCCATGATGTTCTAGTATTTTCATCGCTCAAATCAGCTTTCGTCTGGAGGTGAATATCTGCAGTCTCCCGTTGGCGTCCAGCGATGCCATGGTAGCTGCCATGATATCCCTTTCCGGTCGTCTGCCATTGGCGATCCCTCACCCAGCCCCTATTGCTAAAAAAATTATCAAAAAATTCAATCTGTGTGGGTAGGTCCTGAACGATTTCAAATGCTAAGACAGAATCGCCGGTTTCGGCGTGCATATGCATTAGTTTTCGACTTCCTGGTGGGAGGTCAATCGCGATTGCGTGGTGAGCGTGTTTTTTTAAGGCAGAGTTTTTGCTGATGACATAGAGATTCCATGTATTTTCAGTTTGCTGGTTCGCAAAACCCCAGGCTACGATGTGTGGTATGGAATGGCCCCGCGTGTCATTAACGGTGTCAGTTGAGGACACTCTCTTCAGTCCGACTACAGTTGGGTTGTTTCTGGTAAGCGATCGGACAACGATTTCTTTTTCCTCAGAAACCTTCGTACTATCAATTCCAAGTGAATGGATAAGTTGCAATTCCGTCGAAGTAGGAATCTTATTTGACACAGTGCTATTTAAGGCAGTTACTCGACAGAGTGTTTTAAGATGTGCAGTCACGGAATTCCTGTCACCGTAAAATTGTTGTCGCGTAAAACCGAGTGGATTATTTCCAAACTGAACGTTTATTGGATTGAACGCGGTCGAGTCGAATCCACTCAAGAACGAGGGTGACACATTGGTTGTGTCTGCGAGGGGCATATAAAGGCTTGCAAGCTGCGTGCCTAGATATAGAAAAATAGAAAGTATTGCCCCCGTAAGTAATGCCTTGAGAATAAATGGCAGAGTAAAAATTACCTGCATGTAGCGGCGATTATGACATCGCGCTCCGTGGGGTAAACCCATGCCGTCCGCACGCGTCGATTCAGGACCGTTTGATGGCTGATCGAATTCATTCGCATTCATAATGCTCTATTATAGTTATTAGGAATTCGTAGAACCCGCCCCCTAATTACTCATTCTAGGGAAATTAAAAATCTCGTTGATAATCTTCAATCTCTTCAATGACAGGTGATAGTATGCGCTCTCGTCGATTCAGTTCTATCTGTGCGGCAGGAAGTCGCCGTCGTGCACCCGCCATCGCTTTTCTGAACCGATTAGTCATGATCGGTATTTGTTGATCCTTCGAGAGAGCTAGATAAGCATTGCCCCTGTCAATAATATCTTCCAGGTGATTGACGTGATGCGTAACAATGTCAATCGCGCTTTGATAGAAATTTATATAACTGTTTGCAAGATGGTAAGGGAGATTTCCTTCAAGGTCTGGATCGACTGCATCCTTTGTAAGTCGGTCTTGGTCATCCTCAACCTTTTTAATGATGGGGTCAATTTTAGCTGCCCATTCCGCTCCGTCATCAGAGATAATCTTAGTCACAGTTGGCATGAAACCTGGTGCTGCGGGTGTAAACTTCTGCCAGCACCATTTCACCATTCCGTCGTCTAGGAATTCACCTTTGTATGTCCAGTCATAGCGTTCAGGGTCATGGTAGGCTTCCATTTCCCCTAATGCGGTTAGTCGGTCGTCTAATTTGGTTAGTAGGTCGTCGGTAACATTATGCCCGGCAACGGGGAGAAGATTGGTTTTGAGTAGTGAATTATGGTATTCATCCGCGACAGACAGGAAGGAATCAAAGCCTAATTCGCTTGGATGCACTGTCCATTCTGAGAGAGTTGGCAAGCTCGACCCGGGAATGTCTGTTTCAATTCCCCAGATCGTACGTTGTCCAACACCCCATTGATATGCGTCCGGCCAATATCCTGTGTCCATGATATAGTCTGTAGGATCGTGATGGCCCTCGTTCGATGCTTCTTCTGGTTCTTCAACAGGGTTATAGAGAACCTTTGTGCGGCGACACTGCATGGTGGGAAGTCTGGTTTTCCAATACGGCAGGGTATGTGCGACAAGCATGTAGTTCGGATTTCCTTGCATCATCTGCAAGCTGTCGGGAAGCAAAGGAAAGTGACGTCTGATATTGGCGTTATTACTGTAAGAATCTTGCTTAGGATCCAAAAGTCCTGAGTCTACATCCAGCGACCTAAAATCAGCACGTACAGCTTCCGCGGACGCTTGATCTGGGATATTGAGGGGATCCTCGGCATGGCCACGACTTGTGGTAAGTGGACTTTCCTCGCGGCCGGGGTCGGGTTGCTTCCAAAAGGTGGACCGATATTCCGGATCTGACAAACCATTGCGTTGATCTCGATCTCTCCATGCGGCTTCGCTGGCTGCCCCCAGCAGGCGTAGCTTCCACATGCCCGTGAAGCCCGCATTGACCATCAGCGCAAAGAGCAGCAGTACCAGCGGCAAACCAAGCACCATTTCGAGCGGCGCAAGGCCGGAACGAGAGGCCCGTAACGATCGCCCTGTCGCCGAGGAGTATCGGCGGGGAACGGGGTCTTTACGGCGGTTGGTTTGTTGGGCGCACATCTTTACATCTCTTAAAACCCCTCGCCAAGCCGGAAGTTTCGCGGAAGGGTAATTTTGCGACTCTGGTTCGCTTAAATCAGCCAAATATGCGTATTTATGCTGATTTCCGTCTCCCAGGCAAGGCAGACCCGGCGGATCTGTTGAGGCCCTAATAATGGGGTGGCTTTTCCTCGGGAAGGTCCTCGGAGCCGCCGCCTTTTTCCAAGTGTCCCATTCGCGCAGCGAGTTGTCGTAGGGATTGCCGAACGGCATCAATTTGCGCCTGTTGATCGCGGAGAACCTCGCTGAGTTGATCCGCTATTTGTTCTTGGAAAGCGAGTTTTGTTTCGATCCCCACAAGCCGTTCATTATCCATCGGCGGATCCCTTCAGCTGGCTTTTGATTTGAATGGAGAAGAGGCTTGGTCGTTAAATGTGGCGATCCACTGCATCGGCAATTTTACGGCAGCGGGCCATGAGGTTTTTAAAGGCCTCAAAAGTTAATGACTGGTAACCGTCCGAAAGCGCATTTTCCGGATCCGGATGTACCTCGACGATCAGTCCATCGGCACCGGCAGCAATCGCAGCGGCCGACATGTCCTCAACCATATACGCGTGGCCCGTCCCATGACTGGGGTCGATGACAACCGGCAAGTGTGTTTTATGATGCAGATAGGGAACCGTGGCCAGTGATAGTGTAAACCGCGTATGACTTTCGTAGGTGCGAATCCCTCGCTCACATAGAATCACTCGACTGTTGCCGCGATCTAAAATATACTCGGCCGCAAGTAACAACTCATCCACCGTAGCACTTGGTCCTCGTTTGAGAAGGACTGCGCGATCGACAGACCCTAGAGCCTCAAGCAAGCGATAGTTCTGCATATTACGGGCACCCACCTGGAGTACATCGGCATAGCGGGCCACAAGTTCAACGTCTTCGGTCGCAACCACCTCTGTGACAATGGCAAGCCCCGTTGCCTCCCGAGCCGCTTTTAGTAATTGGAGTCCTTCTTCTTTCATTCCCTGAAAGCTGTAAGGGCTCGTGCGCGGTTTAAATGCGCCTCCGCGCAAGGCATGTGCGCCGCTCTGTTTGACCGCCTTGGCGGTTTCCATAATCTGGGATTCGTTCTCGACACTGCAGGGACCCGCGATCATCCCGATCTGCTGGCCTCCTACTTGGAGACTCCCTGCTTCAACGATCGTTTTATCTGATTGAACTTCCAGGCTTGCTACCTTATAGGGTGCTGAAATGGCAACCACATCGGCAACACCATCGCCGATGGCGAGCGATTCTTTGGTACCATCGCGCTTGACGCCAATCGCAGCAATCACTGTTCGTTCTGTACCAACAATGACATGGGCACGGAGGCCTAAGTTCTCAACCTGCCCAGCCATATGGGCAATCTGGTCCTGTGTCGCACCTGCTCGCATCACCACAATCATCGTTTTCTCCGCAATAAAGATAATTTGACTGCCGCGTCTATACGCACAGTCAGCCTCGCGTGATTTTAAACCATGAGGGCATGTTAAAGGTAGGACCCGAGTTGGGGTTTACTCGGTGGAAAAACGATCCAGATAGTTGGCGACTTCACCCTGCACACTCGGTTGCTGTAAGACAATCAGTGTTCGGGAGGGTTGATCCACAATCATTCGGCCCTTCCCACCGCCGGATATCCACGAGTGAGGAGTGATCTCGTCGCGGAGTGTGGACAGCATGTCCTCGCTCTGCTCCCCGATGCTTGGAGGGAGGGAATAGATTCGCAGGACCTGAGCAGGTTCTAGCCCTGAGTTCCAGGTGACGATGATTGTCTGATCGTCCATAAGCTGGTAGGTCAGTCCCAGGGGCGGGAGCGTACGGTCGAGCAAATCTTCGAGTGACTGTTTTTCCTGGCCGACGTCAATTATTTGTTCGTTCGATATTCCACAGCGCAAAAGCTCTAATTCATCCAACACAATGTCGCTATTAATCCGAGACGATAGTTGCCGCAAGTAGGCGACGAGCATCAGCGGTTCCCGAGTCCCGTATTCCACAATTTGAGCAAGAGGATCTTCAGTAGATTGGTTGACGCTTTGCTTTTTGGCAGTGCCCTTTTTAAAGTTTTGCAGTTGGGTGACTAAACGGCGAATTGCACTTTGCGCCGCGGGCGTTTGCGAGACGTGAAGCTGATTCGAATCGATAGTAAGCGTTGCTCCACCACCATTTCCCCAACTTGTGGGAGCAATAACCGTGCGGAGGACCTTGGCCATTGCCACCGCGTCTGATGCAGAGCCCAGTTCGTGGGTAGCATCCATGAACGTTTGATTTGCTGTATCGGGAACTGTGACAAGGACTCTGTCGCCGGAGGGTATAGGGATCAAGCCGAGTGGTGTGAGGAGTTCACTTAAAACGGAACGAATCGTTCCGTTCTTACCTTGGTAGTGAATGTGGGTATCGGGCGAGAGGCCAGTCCGGATGATTGAAACACGATCAAGGACGATGGGGATAGCCGACAACTCAGAAATTATGGTGAGGGCGTTTTTGAGCGGCATCTGGTCGAATTGAATGCCTTGGAGTTGCGTTTCCAGTTTACCGCGAAGTGTTTCCGTAGCCGGTGGAAGCGGAAAGCGTGGGTTGGAATCGATCGTTTTCTGTTCTCGCAGCGGTGCTTCCGCAGGTTGCTTTTCCACAGGTCGTTCTTCAGCGCGGAGCGGATTCTTTCTTTCTTCGCGCTCTTCTTCATCCGGGGCGACCGGTAGTACCTCGTCTGCTGGCGAGCTGCTTTGCTCTATGGAACTGGTGTCCGTGGTATCGCGTTTGGGTGCGATGTCGCGTGTGTCTACAATGTCTGTGGTGGCGGGCGTTGCAGGGTTTTGCGCGTCTGCCGTATCTTCCTGCTGAACTTCCGCAGGTTCAATCTTTGTGAACTCCGGCCGTGGTCGCAGGACAAACCACATTCCGAGTGCGAAAAATACACCCACCGAAGCCGCGACCGGTAATAAGCTCCATTGGGGAAGCTTGATTGATGGCGGGGTGGGCATGCGTTTGAGCGACTCGGTCGAAGTAGCTGTTGCTACTTCGGCTTCTATTTCGGAGTCGGGTGGTAGGATTTGCACCATGCTCTGGCACTGCGGACAAGCCAGAATCTCACCGATTGCCTCTTCGCGCTCAACCCGCAGGTGCGCGCTGCAGGTCATACACTCAGTCGTGTAGGGTTCGAACACGCTGGAAATCCTCTTCCCTCTGTCAACTTGCCCACAAGTTTCATTTTATCGACAAAGACTCCATTTGCGAATCCGAAGTGCGTCATTTTCCGTCGACAAAAATGCCAGGTATTGTATCTTCGCGTTGTCGAGCCGCCGTACGGGTCGTGATCCAAAGCACCGGATCCTGTCCCGGGAGCCCCGTTTTTACGATGTAGACCAATTTCTGTTCCGGGGAGGAGAGTTGCGCATTTTTAATGGGATTCGCCAGACGCAAAATCTCGACGAGAATCTCCTTGGCAGGCTTATCTTCCATATTAATCCCAAAGGACTGATTCTGGGTAATGCCCTCCTGCTCCAGATCAGTCCCCTTGAGCTCGATCGCTAAGCCTATCTCCTGCGACAATTGCGTGACTGCCTGAAGCAGATTATCGCGACCAAAACGCAGTGTCGTCGGACGCGCGAGTCTTTCTTCTAAAGAAAAAGGTTCCTCCGGGAAGTCCACCGCTTGCGGTCTTGTCGTTTCCCACAGTAATAGTTCTCCCGCGAGGGCAAGATGGGCGGCCGCTGTGGTGGGGAGGTGCGTGTGGAGAATGGCCCGCATACCCTGAGGTTGATCTTCATCGTGCCGCGTATAACGCACCAATGCCCGCAACATGTCGGGCACCAGAGCCAATGTCGCCTGGCTGTATGGACTGATGTTTTGGCGCAGCAGATGCTGGTTGAGCAGAGCGGGTGCCTGCTGCAACCTTTCATAGATTTCCTCTGCCACTAATCGTGGTCGCTTATCGCGGCTACAAAATAACTCGAGTTCACAAAAAAAGGTTTTGTCTAGATGCAGGCTTAAGAGGCCGGCTTGTATATTTTCGCCGGGTCCCAGGCACCAGGAGGTTGCTCCGTGCAGCGGTTGGAGCGGACCTGCGTAGAGTCTGTCACGAGAGCTACGGACAAAATTGGCGTTGAAAAATAGATTCACGTCGCGGTCGACGTCAGCGGCACGAACAAGGGATGCGAGTGGGGTGTTGCCGCGTTCGGTATCGGCCACGCGTTGGCTATCGAGAGTGGTCTCTTCGCCGAGCCAATCGATGATCTGCTCAATATCATTGCGTTTCCCAATGGAAAACACATCATGTCTTCCCACCGGTTGGTAGTAGCAGCGATTGTTTTTGAGGTACATCGCTTCCCCGGCATAGCTTTGCGTAGCGTCGTTTTGCCACCGCTGCAGAAATTGTTCGAGCGGATAGTTTTTTAGTAAGTGCACTACCTGCACAGTCTCGATCCGTCCTCCACGTTCATAAAACCCAATGTCGAGCCGATCGATTTCATCGATACTGAACCCGGTCGTCGTCTGAATATCGGTGTTTAAATCGGTAATTTTAAGTCCACTGCCACGCAAGACGGCATCCCAGGGTCCTTGTCCTACGCGAGAGAGGCGTGCCATCAGGACCATTTGCGGACCCGGAGCAAGATAGCGAAGTCGGGGACGTTTTCCCTCAGTGGGAGAGGCCCAGAGCGACTTTCCATCATCCGGTGTTTCTTCGGGCTTAACAGCCAATGGTGTCGTTTCACCGAACGGAGAGCTCGAATCCTCACCTGCGACCATGGTTGGAGGTGACTTCGACGAGGTCCCGTTTTCAACGATCGGATCGAACGCATTGTCGCGGGCCCGATCAGACAGAAGCGCCATTACCAGGCCAATAGAAATTGCAGCAAGTAAAGAGAGTCCGATCACGACAGACAAACGTGAGCTGCTCTTCACCGAGTGGGCGTGTGGAATGCTCGCATCGGCATCGCCTGCGAGCGTAATCACGCGGGCTGCCTGGGAGGCCTCGCTGCTTGGTTCTGCTGCACCGGACTGGGGTGTGGATGGTCGTCTGGATGTGTGTGAATCGGAATTTAGATTTGTGGAGTGCGGTGTTTGGTCGGAAGCCACGGGAAGAGGTTGGCGGTCAACGTCCCAGGCAGATCGCCACTGGTCGAGCGCTGCTGACCGGCGCGTGGAGGCGATCTGTAAATAGTTTTTCAGCGCCGCGCTCATCGCACGCTGTTTCGGCCGGTCGCCTGCTTCGATCAGGGGCTGGAGGGCTTCATTGACAGTCAAACCACTTCCGTAACGGACCTGAATGTCTTTGGCCATCAGATAGCGAACAATCTGATCCATCTGCCGAGGAATTCCTCGGGCACCGAGCGGAGCAATCGGTTCTTCCGCATGCCGGCGCA
>Ga0209986_10002463_pt1 | contig 16932 bp, 14 predicted proteins | sample BlataG_FD_183168 | JGI IMG/M metagenome (GOLD analysis project Ga0209986, IMG submission 183168) | Deep subsurface microbial communities from Black Sea to uncover new lineages of life (NeLLi) - Black_00105 metaG (SPAdes) (version 2) | ecosystem: Environmental > Aquatic > Marine > Oceanic >...
TCCAATAGTGAATATTTTCATCTCCTAAAGAAATGATATGAGATTGAAATAGAGCAATTAACTTCTTGGTTTAATATTGGAGGATTTGTTTTTATAATAATTTATTATGGGATTCAAAAGCTCATCAAATATTTTTCGAAACCTAAAGAGCAGTTAAAGGCGACCAGTTTTAAATATCTTGACGGGCATGTTGTAAGGTCTAAGGGTGAGTTAATTATCGACAATTACCTTCACAAATTGGGTTTGGCGCACATGTATGAAAGAACTATAAAAATAAAGGGCGAGAAGGTCAAATATGATTGGTATTTAACGGATTATGATATTTTTATCGAATATTTGGGGTTTTTTGGGAAGGCATATTTAAAAAGAAAGCAAGAGAAACTCCATCTTTACAAACTGGGTAAGTTAAAATTGATTTCTATGGAGAATATTATGTTTACGGGCATATACACCAATTTGGAGAAGGAATTAGGAAAATTCATTGATTTAGGCGGATTGAGAAAGTATTATCCTAATTGTGGAAATTAATTGGATGGTAGAATAACTTAACTAATATCTATCAATCATCAATTAAACTTTTTATCGGCTTGGTTGCGTTTTAAATTATCATTATTAGAATAAGTAAAATTATACTCTAGGATGAAATCCATTTTGATAAATTATTTGATTGCGAATTTTTAGCACACATTTTATTATAGGGTAAGATTTCATTCAAATTTTCTGTAAATTTATAATATTCATAAAATTGAGAGAGAATATCTTCTTTCCGGATTTTGTTAATCCTTTTTTTTATTATTTTGATATTTTCTGAATCAATTTCAATAGAGATTGTATTTCTTAGAAGTTGGTTTGCCACAACTGCAGTAGTGCCGGTTCCTGCGAAAGGGTCGAAAATTAGGTTTTCTGGCATACTTGAGCTTAATATAATTCTTAGTAATAATTTAATTGGAGATTGTTGTTTGTGTAAGCGCGAATTAGTTATTTCATCACGTAATGCCTCATCGCCTGTCAAATACCCTGAGGTTAGCTCTCTAATATCATTCCAAATGTCAGTCAGATAAATACCGTTTTCCCTTTTAATTTTATAATTTGGGGGAAGTGGAGGGTCAATTTTTAAACGATTAAAAACATTTGGCTTATCACCTTTTGTAGCAAATGCGATAATTTGGTATTGTTTGCCAAATCGATATTTACTTGGAACTGCTGAGGTCATTTTTTTCCAGATAATTAAGTTTTGAAACATCCATCCCGCCTTTCTGAGGGTTTTTAGCACAAATTCAACATTTTTTTCTCTTTGCATGAAATAAATGGAGCCACCTTCTTTGGTTAGATTATATATCTTAACTAATAGAGAATAAATCCACTTCCAATATTTAGAGGCAGGTAAATTATCATTGTAAAATGAATAATTTTTATTTTGGTTAAAAGGTGGGTCAAAAAAAGTCAACTGAATTTTCCCAAGTTTAAGTATTTTTTCACGCAAGTTATCAATTTCGGTAAAGCAATCTCCGCAAACAATATCACAACTAATTATTTTCTAACACCAACTAAAGATTGAATAAAAAATACTCAACTTTTTTATTTTATTTAATTCTACTATTAAAAATTGCACGAAATTTGAACAAATTGCAATTTAAAATAAGTGGAGTGTTTTAATTTGCTAAATAGTATTAAAAAATATAGTTAAATTTAGACAAAATCATAGAGGGATTTAATTTCCCCTTTAATTTTAATTTTATCTAAAATATCTAAAGAATTCATTTTTTCCATAAAGCTAGGGCAGTTAAATATCGGTTCCCAGCCAGGAAAGGAAACAAGAATATCTGAATTTATTTCAGTTTTCATATCTTTTATAATATTTTTGAAAGCAATTCCGCTAATTATCGCATAATAAAAGGATTCAGGTGCCCTGCTTTTTACAATATTATTTTCAAAATTGATTCTATTTGCCCAGAATTTTGCTTGATCTACACTTTTTGCGTAAATTAATCTAAAAATGATTTTGCTTTTTTTATTTAATAAAATTGCTAATTCAAATCTATGAATTTTATCATTAACATCTTTCAATCGGTAATCTAATTTTATTTTTTCTTCAGAAATATTTAACTCATTGATTAAAATAGACTTGATTGTTTCTTTCATTAAAAAAACATTGTTTATTTTATTTTTCGGAATATCTTTAAAGAAATAATTCTGTTTTTCTGAATTGATAGAACTGATTTCATTATTCCAAATTGTGTCTATATTTTCGGAATAAATATAATCGCTATAATATTTGTCAATATTATCGTCTTTCCGCATTAACTCAAGTCGCTTATTTATAATTTTTACATTTAGGGGATCAAGTTCTATCGATATTGAATTTCTATTGAGTTGTTTTGCTACAATTGCAGTGACTCCGGTTCCTGCGAAGGGATCTAAGACAAAATCATCGGGATTAGAAGAGGAGAGAATTATTCTAGTTAATAATTCAATAGGTGATTGTTGTTTATGAAACCGTTCTCCTTCTTTAGTAAAATATTTATTATTTTTCACTCTTATAGCTTCACCACCTGCTAGATATCCCGAGGTTAGCTCCCGTATATCTTCCCAAATATCCGTTATATACATTCCCGTTTCTCGTTCATATTCATGTGTTGCTAATAATGGTGGTTCATATCTTAAATTATTAAAGGTTAAAGGTTTTTTTCCTTTAGTATGAAATGCAATAATTTGATAATGCTTACCATATCTAATTTTAGACGGAATTGCTGAAGTTAATTTATTCCATATGATTAAGTTTTGGAATGTCCAGCCAGTTTCTCTCAAGGTTTGTAGAACATATTCAGTATTTTTTTCTCTTTGCATGAAATAAATTGCTCCACCATCAACTGTTGCGGTGAAAATCTTTTTTATAACTCGTTTTAGCCAATTCCAATAATCTTCCTCTCGCATTTTGTCATTATGGCGATTATATTCTTTTCCTTGGTTAAAGGGAGGGTCTAAAAAAGTTAAATGAATACCTCTGAAAAATTTAAAATCTTTTAAGTTATCTAATATTACCTCGCAATCTCCTTGAATGACCTTATGGATCAATTATTTCTACCATTCTTTAACGTTTCAATATATTGGTTTATTTTTTTGGTAATCATTAAAATTTATTATTAACACTCAGATAAATTAAACCTTTTTAAAAGAAAAATATAAAAAACAAATATAAAAACAAATCATGAGCAGTAAATTAATGAATTTATAAATAATCATCAATTTTTTTCCCTAATAAGTATTCAATATTTATTTTGTAAGTTTCTTTCTCTGATTCAATAATCTTTTTGTTAATTAATTCTTGAACATTTGATTCGATTTCAGATTTTGGACAGATTCCTGACAAAATTTCGTATAATTCTTTTAATGTGGATTCTCTTTTTTGTAGATATAATAAAATGCCACCCATAATGACATGTTTTTTCTCAATAAATTTAGTTCCTTCATTTTTCGCAAGAATTGAAGAAAACCTTGCTATTTTTATTAAATTTCTTTCAGTATCAATTGTTAATTTTAATCGGAATTTCCCTAAAATAATCTTTGCTTCTTTTCTACTGGAATAATCAAACAAATCGAAATATTCCTTTGCTTTAGTTTGAGCTTTAGTAGATGTTCCTAAAACACTATTTATGTCATCTGCAATTTTGAATCGATTTTCAAATTCTTTTTTTGCTAATTCGATGATTTTAGGATTATCTTCAATATAAAAAAATTCAGTATTCGCTCTCCAATAATTACCTTTCTTTTTAAAACCTAAATTCATTTTGGTTAAATTTGCAGAAGTTACAATCAAATACTTTTCATTCAGCCAAAATTTTGCATGTAAATTCTCAATTGCTTTAATCTTCCCACCAAAAACTTCAATTTGTCTAAATTGATTAGTCGCTTTCTCTATGTTTTGACGAACTACTCCAGGAGGCGATGTTAATACTTTCACATCTAAATTATTTGAATTTATTATCTTATTTCCAATAAATTTAACAAAATTTGAGTCAAACAATCTTTCAGAAGAGATATATAAAAAATCATTTGAACCATCTATTAAATTATATAGTATTTTACGTAATCGTCCTTCAAAAGGAGAGATGAATAATCCCGAGCTTATTGAAATCTCCGGAGTTATATCTGGAGAATATTGTTTCACTAATTTTTTTTTAGAACTCTCATATCCTTTTAAAACAAAATCTTGGTTATTTTTGTCTAATAAATTAATTAAAGTTCCATTAATGCCTTGAAAAGAAGTTTTATCGGTAAATAAATTTTTACATTTCTGATATTTTTCCAAAAGTTGATCTATTAATTCCTTTTTATTATAACTTAAGTAAACCTCTAATAATTTTTGATCTGTAAAGTTTAAGGACATTATTATTGCATCATTCTCAGTAATCATTAATTTTCCATGTAGAGAATACCATTTATTTCCCCCGCCTTCTTTTAAATCACCACTCATAGAAGTACTGGTTAAAGAAGGATCTCCGACTTCCCAGTCACAAAGATAAATTTTGACACCATTATCCTTTAAAGATTTATAATAAGCAGATATTTTATTTCGTTCTTCTTCTTTGGAATAAGAATCCTCTGGTAAGGTAATAAGTTCAATTTCAATCCCCGATTTTGATTTTTCAATTAAATATTTAACAAATTCTTCGCTGGTAAATTGAAATGCAATGATTTTTATAAATTTCTCTGCACTTTTTATAGAATTTATTATAAAATTCTTATCATCGGTGAAATAAAATGCCATAATCTAAAGCTTTCAGTTTTTATTAATAAAAATTTGTTTTTAACAATATTAAACTTCGGTTTTGATATTAAGTTGTTCAATAAAATTGATATAGAAAATAATTTCCATTTCAGCATACAATAATAGTAAAAACAATAGAAACTAAATAATTAGAAGTTATATTTTTTATCCTGTACTTAAATGTAAATAAAATGATATTTCTTGGTCTTGAGTTCCGCTATTAATATGATTTTTTCACGTTAGTGGATAATAGGTCCGTTTTTACGCTATAACTGGAAAAATACTGAAATAAAATAAATATTAGAACGAGATCGTTTCATTTTATTTTAAAAATCGAAAAAATTATAATTGTAAATTGATTTTAGTGCTTAATAATTAAGGATCAAAAAACTTAATATTTACAAAATTTGTTTAAAATGAATGAACAAAAAATTTTAGATAAATTAGCGGTTATCAGAGAAAATATCAAAGCAATACCAGAATCTGAACAAATTCCTCTTTTAGAAGATATAGAATCTGAAATAGTAGAGTTAATGAATGAAATAAGTGGATTATAAGAATTTGTAGAAGAATCTAAGCCCACTAAACTATTTCTCGATTATGGAGTATGGGAAAATTTAGAAGATCAAACAAAGGATAATATCATAAAAAGATTAACCAAGGAAATTGAGGGTTTAACAGTAAGATGTTTAACCGATGGCGTCTAAGAACGATTTTGAAATTACGTTAAGAAATGTAAGCCATCTGGCTTTGCCATGGAGGCTATGGGAATATTTCACATAATTTATTATTATTAGAAGTTATTTTTTTTTCCATTTTTTATAAGAAGCGTATTATCAAAATGTTCTTTAAACCAGTTGGGGTTTTCAGTATGAACGGGGATGATATAGTCTGGATCGATTGTTTCGATTGCTCTCATTAAGTCGCTTTTCGCTGCGTGCCCTGATGCGTGAAATCCTTTAATAAATTCGGGTTTTTGCTGCCCTTGTTTTTCAATAATTTCGAATCCATGAACCTCGAACCCAAAATGTTTAAGCCAATTATTCAGCCGAATAAAGTCAAACTCGGACTCTTCTTCGAAGGCTTCACTCGAGGAGTAGATATAAGTCCCGTTTTGTGGTTTGATATCTAACAAATGTTTAATGTCGTAGAGCGAGAAGCAGAGGATATAGTTTTCCGGAGATTTCGCTATTTTCTTAGGATCGATATAATTAAGCTGGCTTTTTAGAAAATTTTCTTCCCAATACTTCTTACCGGACTTATATTCATCAAAAACGAGAATTTTGCTTGTTCTATCAATTCCGTCAACTTGTTCAAGGGCTTTTAGTAGGTATACTTGCTTAGCGGGGAGGATTATTTCCCGATTAGATATTTTTGCGATTTTTTGAAATAATTCAAGGCGTTCGAAGTTTCTCGCTGAAAAGTCTGCGACAACGGCTCCTTTTGCTTCTTGAATAACGTGAAGACAGTTATCATAAACCTCTTCTTCCGATTGATCAATATCTTCCCTTGAAGTTCTGGTTCCTTCAATTATCAAAATCGAGGCGTTCTTGGCTTTTTTTATAAATCTTTCACTTTTATCAGCATTTTTTCCGTGTAATCGAAAATCGCCAGTGTAGGCTATTGTGGTATCCCCGGATAAAATGTATCCCGTAGAGCCGTAGATGGAGTGATCTACCTCATAGGAAGTTATATCGAATTGAGTGGGGTTAGCGCTTAAATCACATAAATCACCACGCTCCAATGGTTTTAATTCTCCCGTTTTTTTGTCCGGAGCACTTTTAATGTTTGTAGTTAAAAAATATTCTAAAGTATCAGGATAACTTTCTGTACAAATCATGTTTCTGGTTTTATATGCACCTTTAAGAGATTTTATGATTTTGTCAGATGTTCCTTGGGTTTTTTTGGAGTAAAAAGCAACTTCCAAGTTTAATGTAAGGTTTGATGAGTCAGCCATTCCTTTTATTAATGCGAAACTCATGGGAGAAGCAATGATAGGAATATCCGTTTTTAGTAAACCAATATTGCCGAAATGATCCATGTGGGGATGGCTTACTAATACTGCTTCAATATTTAATTTTGGATAACCTGAAAGGTCAAGATCGGGTGTGATTAAATCTTCTCGATAAATATTTAATTTTGGAATAAGATCTAATTGGATTAAATCATATATCCCTCTAGAAGATCGTTCTTTTAAAAATTCTTGAAAGAAGTAATGGTATTTCTTAAAATTCATTCCAAAATCGAGAAAAACACCTTTTCCATTTTCTTCCACATAAATTTTGTTTCCGCCAATAGTATCTGCTCCATCATAAATCGTTATAGATGTCATGATTTCTCTAATAATATGATTTACTTGGCTTTTTTAAATTTTGTGTAAGGTTAAAATTATGGGAAAAATAAAGATAAGAAAAATTAATATTAATTATAACTCAACTTCGAAAGTTATTAGAGTATGGTTCAGAATTGGTAAGTAATTGGTACAATCTTGGTCTTGCATATTATGGTAAGGGGGACTATGATAAAGCTAAAGATGCATTTAATCATGTTTTACATATTAATCCAGATAATGAAGATGCTCAGGAGGGGCTTGATGAGATTTATAATGAAGTAAATAGATCTCATTAAATTAAGATCAGAAATAGAAGTAATTATTGCCGAGCGGTAATATTTCACAGAATCTTCTTTTAAACGCTTATTTTATTCTGTTAAAAAGATGCTAAAAATTTTTTCAAAATTTTTTCCGTGAATTTGAAGAGATTCTTCTATATTTTCTTAATGTTGGGATTTTTCTATCCTTGCTTCTGAATTGAAGCCAAACTTTTGTTCTATTTCTCTTGGAGTCATTTTTATTATTTGCGTACTTATTTTATTGGGATCAAATTTTCCTCCTAACCAAGTTATCCTTTCTTTATATTGTGGATGTTTTTTATTTTCTTGAATTTCAAGAATTTCTTGATAACCATATGGTCCACCACAATCTTCAGGAGGCGTTGCTCGCTTCCCTCCTACACATAAAGGTGATTGAAAACCATCTTTATAGGGGAAAATCTTTTCTAATTTTATGTTATGTTGCCAATTATCTCCAAAATCATAAAGATAATTTACCGCTCTCTGTTCAGTGGAAAAGACATCACATAATCTAATATCATCTTCTCGAGCATCGTAAAAATCTAAATTTGGGGAAAAAGATCCATCAATATCTAAACCTTGAATTCGAATTTGTCGATGAATATAATCTTGTGTATAATAATAAAACTCGTGTAGATGATAATTATCCCAGTTGAAAAACTCTTGAATTACATCATGTAATTCTGCAAATGTAGAATAATTAGAAATTAATATACGGCGCCAAATGGGCGGGCTAATATATTTTATTGAAATCTTTAGTTGATAAATTTGTTTAGGGACATTTCTCTTTCTAATAGTGGGCTCTGGTTCTAACTCAATATATTTTTTTTCTTTTTTGGAATATTTCAATGGAATAACCTTTAATTGAATATCTTTATTCCTATCCAAATTTAATGTAAAACCTTCTGATGAAGAATCAAGAATAAAAAAGTTAAATATTGGAATATTTTCTAAATATCTTAGATCTTTATCTATTTTATTTTTATTTAATCCAAATTCTTCCAAAACTATATTCATAAATTTTTTTAATGTAATAGTTAAACTAGTGGAAAATATTTTTTCTTGATTTGAATCTTTTCCAATAATTTTGACTTTTACATTAATTTCTTTTGAATTCATAAATTCCGTTAATTATAGAATCTTCTTTAAAATTTTTGTTAAAGGGTAATTAAATCAAAATTATTCTATGTACAAAAAAATTATATCATTATTAGTATTTAATTATACAAATACACAGAATAGAAAAGTTAGAAATAGTAATATTTTTGTCGCCTACTATAGAGCAAAAGGCTTATTAACTAAAGAAAGAAATAGATTAATTTCTTCCCCACAATATTTAAAAGGTTACTTTATTTTAATTTTTTTAAAGAATTTAAAAGATTTTAAAAAGTTATTACTAAAATGTTCGATAATAATGAAAATTTTAATAAATTTAAGAATAAAGATAATGATATAACTTTACGTTATGAAAAAAATGAAAAAAAACCCCTCATTTTTAATTTAATAGATCTATTAAAAGTAGTAACGAAAACAAATGATCTTGAACAAGAAAAGTTAGATTTATTAGCAGAAAAGAAGTTTAGAAATTCAATAAATTTAACAAAAGAATTAAATGAATGGTATAAAGAAGAAGAAATTAAAATTGCTGAAGGTATATTAGAAGAATTATTTAAAAATTATTCTAGAATTAAAAAATTAAGTAATAATGAACTATTAAGTGCCATTGATTATGCTTTAAGTGAAATTTACCAAAAAAAAATTACTCAAAAGCAAATTGCTGAACGTCATAATATCTCAGTTTATAAATTAAGAGAGGCACGTACTTCAATTGCTCCTTTTATTCTAATTAAATTTTTTTACAAATTATTCTTATCAGACGAAGAAATAAATTCTAATAAAGAAAAAACATATATTTTTAAAGTTAATAGTAATTATTTTAAAAATTATTGGAGTAAATTAGAATTATTGGAATCTCAGACTTTAGATGTCCTTCATGAGGTAATCCAACAAATTATGGAGTTTAACAACTATTTTAAAGATCATTTATATTCCTTCTTTATGAGTGGAAAAATTTGGGATAGTGATACTCAATACAGCGTTCCTTCTGAATATCAAGAATATTGTAGCGCTAAAAAGACTACATCACCATTAAAAGAGCTCAACTTAGGTTATACACAAAGGTTTTTATATCTTTACGATTTTGGGGAGTGTCTCAAATATACTATTACTGTTATAGGAATTGGAATTTACCATAAAAATAAAAAATACCCTTATATTGTCCAATGAGTTAAAAATAAGCCCTCTAGAAGAGCGTTCTTTTAAAAATTCTTGAAAAAAGTAATGGTATTTCTTAAAGTTCATTCCAAAATCGAGAAAAATACCTTTTCCATTTTCTTCCACATAAATTTTGCTTCCGCCAATAGTATCTGCTCCATCATAAATTGTTATAGATGTCATGATTTCTCTAATAATGTAATTTACTTGGTTTTTTTAAATTTTGTGTAAGGTTAAAATTATAGGAAAATTTGAGATAAGATAAATTAAAAATAACTCTTTTTATAATTTTAATGTAAGTAGAAATTCTAAAAATTGATTGTTTATGGGAAAATCCAATCAGACGATTAGGATAACCTTATTAGGTGGAGTTAATGAAGTAGGGGGGAATATCGTATTTTTAGAAGATATTGGGTATGGTGTAAAGATTTTTTTGGATTTTGGCGTAAATATTGAAAAATTTAAAGGTAATTATAGAGAGGGGCGGCATCCCGCATCAATTAAAGAGTTAATGAATCTTAGCATTATTCCTAACGAAGAACATCTTTCTATTGAGAATTTATATACCAAGCAAATTGGAACTCAACCCAAGAATTTAGTTGATGAGGGTTTTCCTTCAAATTTAGATGCCATTTTCATTTCTCATCCGCACAAGGATCATTTTTTAGGGATATCGTTTGTGAATCGCACAATTCCGATTTATACGGGTGTTGTTACTAAGAAAATTATTATGGCATTCTACAAATCTACAAAGCGTTCAATCGAAAATAATTTTGCCGGATTGAATTGGCATACATTTAGGACGGGAGATATATTGAATATCAAAGGATTGAATGTGGTCCCGTTTCATGTGGATCATTCGATACCTGCAGCGTATGGATTTATTATATATAGTTCTGCGGGACCGATTGTATATACGGGAGATTTTCGAATGCACGGACCTTTATCGAACATGACAGAAGAATTTCTTCAAGAGATAAAAACCAATAATTTATGCTTATCGAAAATTAATTTAAATCAGGCTGAGGTAAATCTAATTTCAAATGGAGTAAAAGTGCTGATATGTGAAGGCACGCGAGTTCATAAGGGAATGGTCGAATCGGAAGATAGTGTGAGAAGTAATTTAGAAAAATTATTTCAGAAGAATCCTTTTGATTTTATTTTAGTAAAATATGATCGAATAGATTGGGATCGGTTCAGGACATATTCACATATCGCGAAAAAGTATGGCTGGAAATACATTATTACGGAGAAGGATGCGTATTTTTATTATCTTTTAAATAAGGATGCGATCTATGAAACGATGATGGATCCCAACATTATTGAAGATGAGCATATTTATATTCTGAAAAAAGGACCCGCAAGATATCCATGGCAAGAGAGAATTCGTCAAGTTATTTACAGACAACAGCAAGGAGAGAGATTTATTGCGTATAATCAACTGAAGGATTTGGAAGGTAACTATTTTATATTTATCACTCATCTTTATGATGATCTAATGAATAATCTTAACCATAATCTCAAGGGCTTGTTTGTTTCTTCAAGTGTTGATCCCTATGTCGAGGAGTTCTATGATAATACGAAAACTATAAGTAAAGAATTAGAAAAACTTGGAATCCCGGCTTATCGTATTCATGCATCCGGACACGCGACGCCACATGATTTAATTAATTTTATACATGAAGTTAATCCTCGATATTTAATTCCAATTCATACGGAGCACGCTAAGTTTTTTAAGAAATTTTTTCAGACCTCAGAAATAGAAGTAATTATTGCCGAGCATAATGAACTAATAAAATTTCAATGATTTTATTGCTAAAGAAGTTTCTTAACTAAATATCCTTTGTATTATTAGTTAAGTTGGATTTTAATAAAAAATTATATTACTAAAATTGATAATTATTTATTATAGCGAAATAAATCTAGGGAAGTTCAAATCTTATCATTAAATAAGTAAGATGTTAATGAATTTGTCTAATAAAATAAAATTTAGTACAAAAATTTTTTCTCATTCTTTTCAAAAAAGATTTGCCCTATTATTAGTTATTAATAAAATTGTTCGGCTTTAATAGCTAAAATCATCAAATCTGTCTGGTTAAATATTAACCACGCTTCCCCTCAACGGATTTTTTAATCAAATCTGAAACTGGGAAAGGATTTCTATCTTCTTCAACTACATAATTTGAATTTTTAAAAAACTCAAAAATGTTGTCGATTGAAGTTAAATTTTTTAAATCAAATTTTGACATTTTATTTTATTCACTAATTTTTTTAACTTTAAAATCATTCTTTAAAACTCAATAATTGAATAATTAATTTATCTAATTTTTGAAACTTTTCTTTCAAATCAGCATTGTTTGAAATAATATTCTTAACCTTATTTCTTTTTAATTTTAAATCATTTTTAGAAATATTGCCTAAATCAAGCCAATCATCTTTGGTCCATTTATAATTATTTTTAACTCCTGAACATGATTTCTCATGATCATCTCTATAATTTTCAAAAACTTTTTGATTATAACATTTTTCGCAGTGTATGCATTGTATCTTATTTTTAAGATTGTTTAATTCCTTCTCTTTTAAATCATTAATAATTATTTCAATTTTTTCTTCTAATAATTTTCCTAAGCTTACAATTTCACTATGAAGTTTATTATTTTCATTATAAAATGGAATAGGGAAAGTTAAAGGCCTTTTATGGATATGGCGAGAACTTTTAATAATTTTTATATTTTTGGATAATATTAGCGAATTTAGAATAGCGCATAAGTAATATGCTTCATTTGTATTATCTAAACCAATGTAAAAAAGAGTTGTATCAACTATTATTTTATTTTTTACAATCGCTGCTTTTAAAAGACTTCCAGAAGCATTATAAATTACTTTAATATTTGATAATTGCATTGGGTTAGTTAATTTATTAAGATGGTTAATATTTTCCCATAAATCAGTAATACTTCTCTCGTCTTTTTCTTGAATTTCGTTATATATCTTTTCAAGTTTTTCAAATAATATTTTGGCTTTAGGGCAAATTTTTTTCCTATTGAAATTTAATTTTTTTTCTACTGGTAGAAATATTTTATATGTAGAAAGAAGTGAAAAAGGAACTAGATCGGTACTTTTGGCACAATCGAATATATATTGTCTCTCTACTTCGATTTCATAATAAGGAATAAACGTCCACGGTTTTTTTGAGCCCACTTTTTTGTTTGGAGTAATAATAAAATTGTTACCTGTTTGAGATTTAACATCGATGAAAAATAAATTTCTTGGTACAAGACTAGCTCCTTGATAAAATTTATTAATATAATTAGATTCTTTTATTGAAAGCATTTCATTTAATTTAGATAAAGGAACCAAGCGTTTCGCAAGTTTATCTTTTGCAAGAGTTTTAAAATTATAGGGTAAATATACTTCTTCATTTATTAATTCAAATTCCCAGTTTTTTTTAATATTTTTAACATTAAATATTTTGGTTTTAATTTTCAACCGGTCGAATAGAGGTTGGCTTCCATATATTGCGGCTAAACAAATATTTTGAATATTGAATACGTCTTCTAAAAATTTCCAAATAAAAAGATCCTTAAATCCTTTGAACATTCTAAATTTTGAATGTTGATCACCTGTTTCAAGAGCGGCAGTTGTTACAAAAAAGATTTTTCCATTTTTTTTTAAATATAAATCTCGACACCTATAAAAAAATAAAGAACACAATTCTGCATGAGGTGCTTGTTTTCCACCAATATATATTCCAGAATTCTTTAAAAATTCTTTAATTTGATCTTTATATTTATGGGAAAGGATATCATGAATCGTTAACCATGGTGGATTTCCAATTAATAAATCTACTCCTTCTATCGTTTCTTTCATTTTTCTAACGCCTAAAGCATTAAATAATAAATATGCCCAAATATGATCCTCCTCCTTTTTCAAAAGATTATAAAAATTTTCAGCAATATATTCAAAATTATCTCTAAGGGTTTCTTTAGAACTACCTTCACAATATTCATCAAGCCATTTGTCATCTAATGAACTATAGGTAGAGTTAATAATATCATCAAATTTAGATTTTTTTGATAGTTTTTTATCAAGCTCTTTTAATAAATTTCCAAATTTATCTGAATATTTGAAAAATTTTACATTAATAACAATTGAGTCATTTATACTGGACATATTAAATCTTTCTGTTTCACCGAATTTTGCAGTTCCCCATTTATCAAGAGTTGTAAATTGACTTGTTATATCAAATTCATCTATTGGATTTAAAGAATCTGCCAAAAAAACATTAATTGGAACTTTTTTATCTTTTTTAAACATTTTATCACTCAGTAATAATAGATTAGATCTAGCAACTAAAACTGCAATAGGATTTACATCAAAACCATATATTTTTGATGCTGCTTCAATTTTTTCATCTAAGCTGTGATTGGAATAATATATTGATTTTAAAACTTCAATTAGGAAAGTTCCACTTCCACAAGAGGGATCCAAGATTGAGTCACCAAATTTATAAATTTCCTCTACCATTTTTTGTGCAAGTGGAGCAGGAGTATAAAATTCTCCTAATGCATGTCTAGTTGATGGTGAAACCATTTCTTGATAAATAGTTCGGAAAAGATCATCGATATAAAATTCAGTATTATGAAGTGCTTTAAAAATTTCATTCTGTACAAACTTATCTTCAATTCTCCATTGAAAAAAATCATGTAAAAAAATTGGAATTCCCCTATCCTCAAAAATATTAATAACTTTTTCTAAATCTGCAACAATTTTATCTTTCTCTGTGTTGCCATTAATTTCTCCTAAAAATTTAGTAAATAAAGCAGTTTTAACTAGTAATGATAAATATGAATGTTTTACGAATAATTCTTGGTCTAAATCTCCTGCTTGATATACTTTAGAAAACCTATCTTTCCACTCATTATAAATAATTTTTATTTTTTCATATTCCTCTTCAAAATATTTATTAAAAGCTGAAATTCCTAAAATAAAAAATGGTGAATATATTCCAAATTGTTGATGAAATGTTTCTGAATTAAACGCAGTTCTAAGACTAACTTGAGCGATTAGACTTTCTAATATTTCATCCATTACATCCTCCTCTAATTGATTTTTAAAACTAATAAATCCTGATATTGAATAAGGATTCCAGTAATAGATTATACCATTGGTAGTAATTAAACAAAATATTTTTAATTCTCTTTCAAAATTTTCTTTATATACATCAGAAACCCGCATTAAATCCTCTGTTAATATTTCTTCTTTATCGGATTCTAATTTTACATCAATTACTAAATCTCTAATTGGAGAGTCTTCATGAGCTACTATAATCTTTTCTGAATCCTCCCCGATTAATCTAAGACCTCCATCTTGAAAAGCTTTTTTAACTAATGAATTATTTCCATCTTTAATACACTCTTTTAAATCATTTACAGTCAATTCTCTTTTTAATAAGATAAAATTAATATCTTGTTCAATATAATCTAATAATTCTTCACCAATTTCTAATGATTCTAAAACCCTTAATGCTGACATTTCGGGATCTATTGGATTAAATTTTACAGAAAAGATTCCATCATAAATTAATGTCAAATGATAATCTCTAAAATCATTTGTAAAAAAAACAACTTTCATCCCTGCAAGATCGAGTAAATAATGGTTAATTTTATTCCGATAGGATTTCCGATTATATTTCTCAGCTTTAACGGTTAAAATCATCAAGTCAGTTTGGTTAAATATTAACCACGCTTCCCCGTCAACGGGTTTTTTAATCAAATCTGAAACTGGAAATGGATTTCTATCATCCTCAATTTCATAATTCGAATGTTCAAAAAACTCATAAATATTATCAATGGAAATTAGTTTATATATATTATATTTAGACATGTTAAATTTAACTAAAATGTTCTATATAAATTAAATAAGAACTGACAAGATATTTATGTCTTAGATATTCAACCTTTTGATATTCAAAATGTAATTCACAATTATTATTTTCTATTTAACTTTTTTATAATTAACTATTAAAAGGACCCTCAGCATTTCTCTAATTTTTCAGGTAGTTATTAAATTTAATTTAAAATATAAATCTAAAAATTTGGTTTTTTAATACGGTAAATAACAAGTATAAAATTAGTGCTTATTGGAATTTTATAATCAATTCAACAAAAAAAAATAAAATAATAGAGATAAAAGGGCTTGAAAAACTTGAAAATTTGAAATCATTAAAGCTAATGAATAATAATATTGAAGAAATAAAAGAACTTGAAAATCTTTCGCATCTTCAAGACTTAAATCTCAAGGGTAATCTAATTTTAAAGTTAAAGAGCTTAAATAAGCTAATTGAATTGCGAAATTTGGATGTATCAGATAATTATATAAGTAAGATAGAAGCGCTTGAAAATTTAAAAAATATAAAAATTTTAAATTTAGAAAAAAATCAAATATCTGATATTTCTGGATTAAATGGGTTAAAAAATTTGAAAGAACTGAATCTCTCTGAAAATAATATTAAAGAAATCAAAGGACTTGATGCAATTGAAGATTTAGAAATACTTTTGTTAGAAAAAAATTCTCTACTTGAAATTAAAGGATTAGAAAATCTTTCTAAGTTGAAAAAATTGACCTTACATAAAAATAAGATTCCTGATGGAAAAATACTAAAAGTCCAAGGTGATCATAATGTCTATCTTGATGGTCAAAAATTCGTAGAATATTGTCGTCGGAAAAAACTTAAAAAAAGAATGTTAGAAGATTATGAGAAAGGTCTTTTAAAACCAACAATGGAAAAAGAAATAATTTTAATTGAAAGCGAAGAAAATAAAAATATTCAAAAAATCATCTCCGAAGGGGAAGGAGATCAAGTTGAATTCAAATCATCATTAAGATGGGATTATAAAGCAAATCGCGTAAATAAAAATCTAGAATATGTGATTACAAAAGAGATTTCAGGATTTTTAAACTCTGAGGGAGGGGTGTTATTTATTGGCGGGGACGATAATGGAAATATTTTAGGCTTAAAAAATGATTACAAAACATTTAAAAAAATTTTGTTAATCTTTTTCCCAAATATGCTGCTTTTTAATTGAGTTGCGTCATATAAATAATATTAACTATAAATCTTATTATCATATGATGATGAAGAAAAATATAGAATTAGATGAATTGGAATGGAGGATAGAGTATTTAAAAAGTCAATATTCTATGGACGAACAAATTAGAGACGATGAGGAAAACCTAGATGAAAATGAAAAGGAGTT